>JACLAD010005129.1_pt1 | contig 11875 bp, 12 predicted proteins | sample 8027901 | NCBI WGS metagenome assembly JACLAD01 (sample SAMN15725071, study PRJNA655200) | protist metagenome | isolation source: fluorescence activated cell sorting (FACS) single amplified genomes of... | place: Spain: Blaines Bay Microbial Observatory, Mediterranean Sea | collected 2016-07-05
TAAATTAGGTATTACAATTAAAGATTAAAGTACTCCTACCTCTATCCAATTATATATAATTAGCTAGCTCAAAAATATTATGATTAATACTTATACTTATACAATATGATTATATCACTTATACCTACTTCTACTTCTACTTCTACATAGGTATTGCGGTATTGCAATGTCACTACCACTACTACTACTACTACTACTACTACTAAAATAAACGTGAGCTAGGGCTAGGAAGACAAACTAGCTTTTAACTCCAATAATTCGGTTCGAATACGAGTTGTGTACATTTCTATATCATGATATGGTTCGTGACCTCCCTCGCGAACACACATAACAGGGTTTTCAAACAACCCCATTGCATCCACACTCAACTGTGATTCTAAAGCATGGTCATCATCGCTGAAAACGTGCAAAGATTTCAAGCTGATTCCAACTACATTTGAAGCCATCAGTCGCTGCACCATCATCATCATACTATCATCACGCGGAATGAAACCAGACAATGATATTAAAAGTTTGGCAGGATTTGAAAATTCCATATTCTCAATTTCTTCTATTTTTTCTATCTTTGCATCATCGTTTATATCCTCTTCAACGTCATTCATCATCAAAAGCTGAGCTAATTGTGTGTCAGTGGCTGCTAGGATACACAGAACAATAGCCATGCATGCACCTATGAATTTCAAAAGCATAAAAAAGGCAGTCATGAATGATCTTGGAAGAGTATTAGATGATCAAATACTTTATCACATGTATTACCCTGACTGTGACCGAGTATAACATCGAAGCCTCCATACTTCTTCATATAATCATAAATGTATTTTATAGACCGACTCATTCCAACATATGTGACTCTACTTGATCCATTTCCAATTTCTGGATATAACTCTTCACTCCTCCACCACATGCGTTTGCTTCTCTTCTTTATCTTTGTAGGTGAAGATATGGAGTCTGCTGGTTTTGGTACTGCATTTGTAAGTGAAAATTCCATTGCTCCATCCAAAAAAGCGAAGTCTGCAATATCGGCGCAGCTATTCACAAGATGTCCAAGTTGAATTTGAAGTGCTTCAGCCGAAGAGCAGTAGCCATGTAAACAAAGAACTCTCAATTTCTCATTTTGATCCTCTTTAATCTCCCCATTTTCAAGGTGGAGGAAAAGTTTCCCGCTGTTGGTCAACGGAAAAGTGCAGGAAAAAGGATGGATACGATCAACTATATGAATGAAGCCTTCACAGCGATAGAAACAGCAGCTACAGAAGACAATCAAAGCGCCCAAAACACCTATCAAACTCATGACCATGTGCACATCTGATGAATGCTTTCCTCCTCCTTCAGATAATTAATTGAAAGATGTGTGCAGTTCCTTGTTACCTTGAACTTCCACGTGCTCACCTATAACCTCTTCCTATCCTGCCTACTAATACTGGGCTCTGTGCTGTGGCTTTTTGCTGTGGCTCTGTGCTGTGGCTCTGTGCTATGCTGTGGCTCTGTGCTATATGCTGTGGCTCTGCTCTGCTGCTGGATAATAAGTAAGTAAGTATGTAAGAATCTAGGAATCTTCTTGCGTACCTATTACTTTTTTTACTTGAGAGTGAGTGAGGAGAGTCCATACGACGAGACATCATCATCATATATATGTTTGCGTTGTCGCTCTTAAGAGATGCGTCACGTTCAGTGGATTGAAGCTAGGAGAGGTACGTAGAAGCATAAAGTAGGTAACATACAAATAATTGGTGCAGATTTGGTGATGGCTTTAGTGGCCTCAGAAATAGATTATGGTCTCAAGGTTCACTGCAAACTGGTCTCCTCCTATGAGGGAAACATTGGTAAGTCCTTCGACTTCAATTCCATTATCATTTTACTACATTCGATCTCATTTCTTCATGGACATTGATGTATAACAGCATCGAGGGCCAATTTGGTATTTTTTCAACCCATAGAGTCCAATCTAGCAGGATGGGTAGCACCTCTGTACAAAGTGAGCAAATATGAGATAGCGCGTTCATCGTCATGTTCAATACGGGGGGATGATCAGTCGCCTGAAGGTTACTTTGACCTTGTCGATATAAACACGGGGAAGTCTATAGAGCTATCCAAATTAATTAAACCGCATATTGAAATGGTTATCAAAGAAGTAGAAGAGGTAGAAGATAGTATAGGTAATAGAAGCAAAGAACGAGTTATGAAGCATGGAAAGTTACTAAAGAGTAACATAATACAACTCAATCCTCTCCCAACGCTGATAGCGGCAAGAATGTCGAGAACTCAAAGAAACACTATAGTAGTAGATTGGAATCTTGTCGATATGATTAATTGTGTCAAGAAAGTATTAGTATATGAACATAAAGTTCAAGACTGGTCGTACATGCCCTCATATTTATACAAAGTTGAAAATAAGTATAGACTCGTGACTGAGGCAGAATTAGATCGTCTAGGTTGTGGACGGTATGTTTTTCAGGATGATATAGGTATAAGAGTATTAACAGACAGAGCATTTTATATTGAGGCCATCTTTCCAGATGGAAGGAAAACAGAAAAAGTCAAACTAGAGGCGGCGCCTGAATTGCTTCTGAAAGCTTCTATTGACCCTTATGGCGTAAGTTTGTTAGTGGAATTAGTTGGTGATGAAGATGATGACCTAGATGATGAGAATTGCTGTATGAATAATATAAAATGTTTGTCTATAGATACTACGCCGTGTTGTGAACTATTTGGCATGTCGTTGTTACGGGGTGGCTTACCAGAAATTAGGTCTAGACATGCTTTTTATGATGATACTGGCAGTGATACTTATAGTAACAGTGATTATAGGATTAAAAATGATGGTATAAGAGAATGGAATGGAGACAATGAAGTTCAAGAATTTAGTTCAGGTTTTTTGCGTTTACCAGCGGAAATCAACTTAATCCATATGAGTGAAGTTGGTAGAGTTGGTATAAAATTGTATAGAGACCAACATGATTGGAATAAGTATCGATTGGTTGATAAGAATGGGGTACAAATACCTTATCGAATTACGAAGTCAGGATTTATTGAGGCAAAATTAACTGATGGTGTTACTTATGCTTCAAGCGATGCAATTGAGACGTCTCCGATGCCTCCACCACCTGAACTGGAGATTACCATAAGCTTGCGAAATCCTAGAAACCCAAATATTTTAATGGTTGCTCAATCAAATGAGTTGTGGTCACAAATTGCATCAGTATATTTATATTATGAAACTACTTTCTGGACACGTAAAAGTAAAAAAATAACTTTAGTTTCCGATAAGAAAAACTCCTCTTATTCAAATACTCGAAGATTCAAATTACCTGCAGATACAAATCTACGAGGAGTAGATTATGAAATCATCTTTACTCTACCAGATGGACGTGAATGGTTCCGAAAATCAGAACTTAAACCTTTTGAAATTGAAGTTCAATTAGAGGGATTGCTGAACTTCTTAAAGCTATTTCAAGTCATAAAAGACTCTGATTTGATTTATGTACGGCAGTTCTTACTATTTGTATATAGATGGAGGCTCTATTTCCTCATCACACTCGCTGTTTTAATATTTCAAGTGATTGTCAACTTCCCTCTTATTGGTCCTTTTATTTGTTCGGTGGTTGAGACTGCAGTAACAACGTTTTTCGATATCACACTCTTCTTTCTTGAAAAAATGTATTCGTGGTCTGTTTCCAAATTTCCAGCTGCCTCACCTCTTCTTAGTCAACTTAGCAACGAGGTTACAATTCTTGCCCAACAAAATTCGATGGCATCAGTAAATGCCGCTATTTAGTCATTGCATGGCCTACCACTGATCAGAAGAAGAAAGTGCTTCGTGTTGCGTGAGGGAGTACGTAGAAATAGGAAGGTAATTAAAATCAGCACCTGCAGACTGTAGGGGGTAATTGTTTAACTAGAGATAATGGCACCACTTACCGGAGTAATACTTCAAAAAACTAATGGTGCACAGCGTGCAGTGCATGTACTATCATAGTATGTATGATATATAGAACATAGAAACATAGAAATAGAAAATAGAAGTGTGTATGATGTATGATGTACTACTTTAGTATTAGTATTAGTATTAGTACATAGTTAGTACTTTAGTTAGTATATGTAAATATATTTGAGCTAGCTAATCGTAAGACAACGAAGGAAACAAATGAATCAAAGTCTAACTGAAGATCGCTAAGAGTAAGAGGAAAAAGCCATCCCAACATCCCAACGAGGAAGGTCAACATGTATTTCAACAACTTAGTCAGGACTAAGCGATTAAGTAGTAAGTAGTAATGAATAAATTGTATTGTAGCTACTACTTCGAAATAGTACTGAGCTAGTTAAAGTTAAGCGTCCTACAACTTCATCATTTGACGTCTACTTGTCTACTTTAGTAGTAGTGTTAGTGTATGCTCCCCAATTTATTCATATACAGTACTTCTACTTACTTACCTTTACCTGTTTACTCTTTATTTTTATTGATTGCTTGCAATAACTTATAATAATAATAATAATAATAATACTAATAATAATAATGATAATAATAATAATAGATAAATCTAGCTACAAGTTAATAGTAATTTCATTATTTGATAATAATAATATATAATATATAATATGTCGCTCATTTTATGGTACATTCTTTTCATAAGGCAGTGTAGTAGTCTAGTTCTAGTAGTAGTAGTAGTAGTAGCAGTTAGTAGAAGTAGAAGTATGTTGTAGTTGTAGGACGCTTAACTAGTTAGGTATTGTTAAATGTAGATAGTAATAGTAATAGTAGATAGCTAGCTCAAAAATAAGTAGAAGTACTTTATTAATAGTAGATAGTAGTAGTAGTAGTAGTACGTAGGTAGTACGTAGTACGTACTTGAAGCTTGAACTTGAAGCTTGAAGTAGTCTAGCTGCTACTGCTAGTGCTAGTAGCTAGTAGCTAGTAGCTAGTAGCTAGTAGCTACTTAGTAGCTTAGTAGAAATATGTACCTAGTGCTTTTAGCTTTTAGTGCGCAGAAGTAAAGTGAAGTACAGTGACAAACTTACTGTCTCTACTGGGTTAATCGCGTAAACGTAGCTAGGTACTGGATATTTTACTAAGGTGATGCATCAACACTCCAACTGCTGCTTTACCTGCACACCTGATTATGATGATTATTTGCCTACCTGCCTTCGTGCTGTACTGTGGGTCGTGGGTAATCAATTGTAATAGTAATCAAGAGGTTGCATATTAGCTGCCCCGATGTCACTGCTGAACAATATTTGATTCCATAAATATCCACTAAATATGACAGTTATTAATCCTAATGGTAATGATAGTTTGAGAAATGTATTGCTTACTGTTTGGATATTCTCTTCATTTGTCCCCTCAAGTCCATCAATGTCAAATTGTCCCATTCCTGGGACCTTACGAGTATCTATACGTTCAGATATAACATCATTCCATTTATCGAAATCTATGTATGAGGGTCGCATTTTATCACAAAACTCCAACAGGTCCAATGTTAATTTCCTATTTTTCAAGTAACCTGCATCCAAACTTTTAATCAAATTCAAACTATCCTTCTGAGCGACAAGACTTATTGAATCGTCACTCTTGATATTCTGTTTCTTGAATGTCATCTCTGAGCTACCTACTATGACAGCATGCGGCAATAACAACTCTCCTGTTTCCAACAACCGAAGCAAAGTTTTCCCTAAAGCTTCCCAAGAAAAGGATGATCGAATCCTTTCTCTATTCAGTATGTCGAAATATCTTATTCTAACAAAGGGGACAACATTGAATACTGCCACAATAGCCGCTGTACTCTCGCTTACAAAGGTGACATTCCAATTCACTATCACAGACTTTTCATTCAAGGCTGCAACTTTCATTACACAAAATTTGCTACAGTACAATGAGGGCATTAGTTGCTTATTCCACCCTTCTGAGAGCTCAACATAATCACGAAAGCCTTCGAAAGAGAGAAGAGGAGAACTATAGATTACATCATCCTCAACAAGGGATCTAGCTTCCATAAATGGTGAGTCGTACAGTGCTCTCTTCACCTGAGATACCAATGAATTTTCGTCAATTTCCATATTACCGTAAGCACATATAGCAGATGGGTAACTGAGACCTCGATGTGAAGGCAGGCATGGATGAGGCAGGAGCGAAAACACTGGAAGCGTGTACAGCAGTAGAGAGAAGAGAAGGGGAAGCCACATCACCGTCTCTGATGCAAAAGAATGAATGATTGCAGCTCAGTACCTAGGTACCTACTTACCTAGTTCTAGTTCAATTGGAAAAGGTCCCCAAAACCCGGGCCCTTTTTGCCATCATAAAAAAAATTCTTGAAATACTATTAAAACTACGAATTAATCATTAATTCGTAGTTGCTGCTGTCAACACAAAAAGTTTTAGGAAGGTCAATATGTATTTCAATCGCTTTGTCCCGACTTCTAAGTAGTTGAAAAACATATTGGATATTGGCCATTGGCCATTGGCCTTCGCTCCTCGTTGCGACGACTTTTTCTTCTGAAAACGTTCTTCAGTTAGATTTTGATTTATTTGTGAAGAATAAGAATAATGATCTAGCTACTAGCTAATCGTAAGACAACGATTTATTTGTTGTAGTTGTAGTTGTAGTCGCTGTTTTGCGATTATGTACTTATTATCAAACTCTTATATATATATCCTGGTTGTATATAATAATAATAGACTTACCTCATCATTAATATATAGACCTACCTACAGTAGACCTAGATAGTACCACTACCACTACTTTAGTATGGTAAAAGTTATCTGTTTGAGGACGATAATGATCAATGAATGAATCACAGTCGATTGGAGTACCTAGTGTTACAGCAATCCTACTAACAATTCATTATCCTCATATTCCAGTCGGAGCTTCCTCGTTCTACTCATTTTGACATTATCTAGAGAAGAAAAGGCGATCCATGTTTCAAAAAATCCTTTTCATACTCATCATTTAACATTTCATAATTAACATTTCCAATTCCGAAGAGTAATGCTTCACTTTTGTTTGAAATTGTAAAATGGTCGATTTATACCTACCTCACATTGCATGCTCCCGTTGTAGCGTCTTTATTTCCTTGGTTTTTGTGAGCTGCGTTGAACAGTCGTCTGAACTCTGAAGTTTCTTCTTCATCTTCTTTTGTCTCTTGCTTCTTGAAGCGACCCGTTTTGTTGCCAGCAGATTTCTGCTTGTTTAATGCTGCCTGGGCGATTCTATCGGCTATTAAATTATCTGGTACTCCAAATGGTTGCACATCGCTTTCTAAAGCTTTGACGACATTTTGATCAGCTGTGACGGAAGCAATATGTGCAGGGGCTGTAGCTGATGAAGTTTCTGAGATCGCATTTGGTGACTCCCATTGCGTGATATTTAAATATTGATTTACGTAATATGAGCGTCCAGTGGTTTGGTCAAATAGTTTCATCCAGCCTACAAAGAAGGGAATATGTAGAAATTTTAGGATAAGGGAGCAATTGATAATTCGAAAGAAGTTCAAGTTCATATAAGACCACCAGCAGGGAGTTCTTCTGTATCAACATTTGTCCCTGCGAGTATTGTCGATGAATTTAGCTGCTGTCCTGAGGAGGAAGATGTTGTTGACGAAGATGAAGAGACAGTAGCATCATCTGGTTGGATGGTTCTAAGGCTGGCAGCTTCATGAATGATGGAGTCAGCTGGAGGCTTCCAGACAGACTTGTTTAGAGACGCATTAAAGTAAAAGACTGTTCCATCAGCCATTTGATTCTTCGTGTACATACCCTTGCTCATTTTGACTTCAAAAGCAACACAGGAGATCTTCTAGTGCTCGGATGACTTCGTGATGCGAGTTCTTGTGGGTATGCCATATTTTGGTGAGGTGAGCAGCATGCAGCAGCAGAGAGGTAACAGCAGAGTGCAATCAAAATGCAGAGCATATAGCAGAGAGCATAGCAGAGCATAGCAGAGCATAGCAGAGCATAGCAGAGATAGAGCATATTGGATTTGGAAAAATGAGGAAGGAGAGCGCAGGAGATAGAAAACAAAAAATTTAACAAGAAAACTAAGAGAAGGATAAGATTATCCGATTAGGCAACACATCTTCAATTAACACTCGTATACACAAATTCGTGTGAGTAAAAAGTCTGAGTGTGACACAATGAAAATCTTCTTCTTGGTTTCTATCTTACCAGGTATCACTTTATTTCAACAGTTTTCCTTTCCATCGAATTTCAATAACCCTTCGTTGCTTCCTTCCTTGCATTCGCACGCAGCTCTTGTTGAGGCCTTCTTTCCGATGAATAGGTTAGTGAGGACAACAGTCCTTCCTAGTTATATCAGATACTCCAATAGAGTGGTGAATGTTGTCAATCCTCCCACTTCTTCATCGGCGCTGTCTCGGAGAGATGACTTCATTGATGCAGAGATAATTGGGGATGAGGGATCAATTCAACGAAGAGAAGAATCGAATGATGGAAAGCCAAAGAAAAGAAGTAAGCTTGTGCAAGATGTACTTTCTTTATTTGGACAGGATGAAGCTTCTAAGAAGAAAAGGGAACGGAACAAAAAGATGAATACCATGATTGATGAAGCCTTCGAAGGAACTGGACTACTCGGTGGAGGTGTGAAAAATATTTTCAAAGCTGTCGCTGCTCCGCTGGCTGATGCAATGGCTGAGAGCATGGGGGATATGAATTTGATACAAGAAGCAGTAGTTGACCTTTTGGAATCCAAATCAGATGCAGTAAATTACCTTGGCGGTGACATAAAACTAGGATCAGCCATGCAGAGTATGTCGTCATCTGTAAATATTAATGGTAATCTACGCAAGCAAATGAGTTTAGTTATGCCAGTGAGTGGACGAAGTGGCAGTGGAGTAGTTCAAGTAGAGGCTACTGTGAGCGAAGGTAGAGCGAATGTAAATAAATGCTTCTTTCAAACTAATGATGGAGGAGTTATCAACGTAAGCGATGGGAGTAGTGGCGGATACCACGGAAATAATGGCGCCGGGACCATCATAGATGCAGAAATCGTATAATTATTGCCATGTGCTACAGTTCACTTTCGTAATTGTTATCGAAGGAGCTAACTTTGAAATGTTATGCTCTAAACTAGTCAAGCGAAAAGGACAAGGCAGGGGTCAGCAGAAGGAAGATGTGTTAATTGATATTTGATATACATATAGAAGTACATAATATACACAACGCCTTAAAAGCTTTAAGCAAGCATAAATTTGAAATGGAATGTGAAATTAGTAGTGCACTCATAGACTACTACTTACTACCTACTAATGTTTATAATATAATAATAATGAGCTAGCTACTTACGCATCCTACAACTACAACCTACAACCTACAACTACAACTACAACTTCGTAAGCTTCATAAAGTAGAAGTAGAAGTAGGTAGAAGTAGTAGTAATAATGTAATAGTAATAGTAATAGTAGGTAGAAGTAGAAGGTAGAAGTAGAAGTAGCGAAGTAGAAGTAGTCCAGTAGCAGTAGTCCTACTACTACTACTACTACTACTTACGATTAGCTAGATCTATAATAACTACTACTAATACTACTACTACTACTACTACTAGCTACTACTATGTACTACTAGCTACTACTACTGAGCTGAAGATCGCAAGATCGCTATGAGGAAGAAGCCTATAGACTAAAATCCCAACGAGGAAGGTCAACATGTATTTCAATCGCTTAGTCCTGACTAAGTAGTTGAAATACATGTTGACCTTCCTCCTTCCTCGTTGGGATGGCTTTTTCCTCTTAGCGATCTTCAGTTACTAGATTTTGATTCATTTGTTTCTTTCGTTGTCTTACGGTTATGTAGCTATCGTATAAATTATTAAAACACATTACAACGTTCGAAAAGTAGCAGAAGTATAAAAATACATAGAAGTACATACATAGGTACCTACACTAACACTAAGTATAAATAAATCATGGACATACAAGTACAAGCAAAGCTGCAAGCAGATAGCTACTACCCATTCACCATACACATCAAAAACTACTCCAATTAAATTCTTCTTACATAACATTGATAGGAATATCCAACAATACCTACCAATACGTGATTACTATATCACAGTACATTGTACTATGGTATCCTAATCTTATCATCCCCCGTAAACACTTACCAAGCAATGCCAATAATGGGCAGCGTCCATATCTACAGTTGTATGTTTACTTTTCCCCACATTCAATCCTTATGATATCCACTTCCTTTGTGGATCTCTGCCGCCCGATATATTTGTTCTAGCAACAGTAGTCTAGCAAACTGATGGGTGAATGTCATTCTGGATAAGGAAACTAACTTGAAGTTGCCTTTTATTTGCTGCGGCAATCCCGAAAAACCCCCAATTATGAAACCAATATGTGATCCTCCCTCTTCAAAGCCATTATAGATAACTTTGCTAAAGTCTCTACTTGTGTACTCCCTTCCGTTCTCATCAAGAGCGAAGACACACCCTTTTAAAGATTTTGCCTTTTCCACCAGTTCATTGTCGGTCTTCAAATAGGTTGTAGATAGCTTCATAGAACTATTCAATCTCTTTTCGTATTCTGCACATCCATCCGCAATAAACTGTTCTGCACCACTCTTCTTCCCCACAAGCAATATGTTCACAGTTAAGCTCCTGCGCATGATGTTTTTATGTGACCTGAACCTCAGAGATGGTTGCACAAACGCAAAAGCCATCGACTGAGGAAGGAAAAGAAAGCAATATGATACAATCAGGAGAAACGAAGCGCAATCATTCATCTCTCATCGTGTATTTGTGATAGGTTAAGTGCATGTATGTAAGCGTCGTCTCTTGTATCTAGTAGAGTGTACCTACGGTGTTCAGGCAGTGTGTAGTGTGACGTTTTAGCTATTTTTTGACACAACTTGCTATTTAGTGTGTGCAGCAGAGCAGCAGCAGCAGCAGCAGCAGCAGCAGCAGAGCAGAGAGCAGAGAGCAGAGCAAGTAGGAGAGAGAGAGCATAGAATGAAAATAATATAAGTAGACGACGAAGAAAGAGTATCCCCACAATTCTACAATATTTTGGCGACAAATGAAGAGCACTAGTCAATGGAAGGATTTGATTTCTCAGGAAGCGGATGAAGGAGTATACAATGACAACTCTAGTGAGGATGAGAGGGAAATGGGGTTACAGCGAATGTCGACAATGACGGAGAGTAATGTTTCATCTGCACGACAAACTGATAAGAAGCGCAAATTCAAGATACCACGGATTCAGGTGCCTCATATCAGCTAAATCTTCTCAGTCTGTTCATACCTAATTGCGTAAATACCACTCAATCTATCTGTAAAAGAGTACTTAAAACGCCTACATTTCGTTCCCTCGCAGAAAACATTGGCGTATGTGCTGGTCACTTTGAGAGAATCTGATGTAACCATAGACTTGAAGAATGGTGTAAAGATTAGTGGTATAATCGAGGAATGTGATGGCAATATGAACTTGACTATACATCAAGTGACACAGATATCATTAAAGGGGGATGTCAAGAAAATGGATGTGGCTTTCGTTAATGGTTCGTCAATATTGTATATACATTTACCGCCGGGAAATATTCGCAGGCATGTGCATGATTATGTAAGTCACTTTATTTTTTTACTTTATTTGAAATTTCATTCCTTTTGGTCCTTGCAATCACCCAATTATATTCTCTTTCTATATTTGTCATGATTATGTTATATCCCTGCAGAGTGTAAGAGAAAATTATCGCAGGAATAGAGCAGCAGCAGGAAACAAGAAGAAAACTTGATTGGAGAACACTTCACGCTACTGACATTGTTGCAGGTAATAAAGAAATTGCAATCTGCAGTGATATATGATATACTATACACATTTAGTAGGAAAAGTTTCATAGAAGTATCTTGTTACAGTACCGAATAGCCAT
>JACLAD010003007.1_pt1 | contig 11871 bp, 7 predicted proteins | sample 8027901 | NCBI WGS metagenome assembly JACLAD01 (sample SAMN15725071, study PRJNA655200) | protist metagenome | isolation source: fluorescence activated cell sorting (FACS) single amplified genomes of... | place: Spain: Blaines Bay Microbial Observatory, Mediterranean Sea | collected 2016-07-05
ACTGAATGAAACCTACACTAACGTTGATCATCTTTTATTGGGTTTGCTGAACTTCCATGAGGGTTTTTTAGGAGAGACTTGGAACAGTCTGGATGCTACAGCAGAACATTTGAGAAAAGAATTATCGGGCCTCTCCAAAGCAGAACAAATCATTGTTCAAGGCAGTAAATTATCTGAATCCGCAATCGAAGATTATTGTTTGGATTTGGTTGCAATGGCTCGATTGGGTGAGTTGGATCCCGTCATTGGAATGGAGGAGGAAATTCGGAATCTTATTCAAGTATTATCTCGTCGAACAAAGAACAACCCAGTTTTGCTGGGAGAAGCTGGTGTTGGCAAAACTGCCATTGTCGAGTGCCTAGCCCAACGAATTGTTCGAGGAGATGTGCCTGAGTGGTTGAAAGATCGCAGATTAGTCTCGCTAGATCTGGCAACAATGATTGCTGGTACTACCTACAGAGGTGAGTTCGAGAAAAGGATGAAACAACTTATTCGGGAAGTTGAGGAATCCAGAGGGCGAATTCTACTTTTTGTTGATGAGTTACACATGTTGGTAGGAGCAGGTGGAGCAGAGGGAAGTGTCGATGCTGCAAATATGCTAAAGCCAGCACTTGCGAGGGGACGCTTACGTTGTATTGGTGCAACAACCTTAAAAGAATATAAGAAGTATATTGAGAAAGATGCCCCTCTCGCCAGAAGGTTTCAGCCTATCCTCATTCGTGAACCAAGTATTGAAGAAACAATCACAATTTTGAGAGGTTTAAGGCAAAGTTATCAATCTCATCATGGTGTCATTATCCAGGATGAGGCTCTGATATCTGCAGCACAACTTTCTGAGCGATACTTGCGAGAGCGATTCTTACCTGATAAGGCAATTGATCTTGTGGATGAAGCAGCAGCTAGTCTTCGATTGCAGATGGATTCCATGCCCATTGCCTTGGATAATCTGGAAAGAAGACTCAGTCAGATTCTCAACCAGATAAATACCCTTCGTCGTGAGAAAGACGAGAAATCAATTCAGCAAAGAAACTCACTGGTCCTACAAGCTGAGCAACTGCAGACTCAACAACAGATGTTGCAGAGAAAATGGCAGGATGAACGATTACTTGTTGAGAGGATTCGCCAACTTCGTCAAGCAATCACAGAAACTCGTCAAGCAGAATGGGAAGCTCAACGTACTGGAGATCTAGATCTAGCGGCCAAACTTCATTACGAGACCTTAGACCAACTGGAAGCACAACTTCAGGAGGCAGAATCTGATCTCAATCGGCGGGAAGAGCGACTGGTGAAAGAGGAGGTTGACGCAGAAGATATTGCACAGGTAGTTTCCAGAAGAACAGGAATTCCGATTCACAGAATGCTTGCAGATGAGAAGGAAAAACTAGTGAGGCTGGAGGAATTTCTTGAACAAAGAATTATGGGGCAAAGTGAGGCGCTGTCACGTGTGGCTAGTGCTATTCGACGCAGCAGGGCTGGTGTTCAAGATCCCCAAAGACCTATTGGCTCATTCATTTTCATGGGAAGCTCTGGTGTCGGCAAAACAGAATTAGGATTAGCCCTCGCTAACTTTTTATTTGATGATCATAAGTCTCTGATTCGGTTTGATATGTCTGAGTATATGGAAAAGCAATCAGTGAGTAGGTTACTGGGTGCAGATCCTGGATTCGTTGGATTTGAGGAAGGGGGTCTACTAACCGAAAAGGTTCGTCAATCTCCTTACTCAGTTCTACTATTTGACGAAATTGAAAAAGCGCACATCGATATCTTTAATTTGTTCCTCCAGATTTTGGATGATGGCCAATTGACTGACAGCCAGGGTAGACGTGCTGATTTTCGTAATACGCTGATTATAATGACCACCAACATCGGGCACGATTTGATGCGGGAGGATCGTAAAAAGAAAGATGTCAATGATCTTCAGAAAGAAGCCCGGCAGCTTTTATTGAATCATTTTAGACCAGAATTTCTAAATCGAATTGACGAGATCATTCCATTTAGAAACCTCTCGCTTTCACATATTCGCCATATCTGTCGGATGCAACTTGAGCAGTTACAAACTCGACTAACTTCTCAAGGAATACAACTCGAGATGACTGAAGCAGCTGAAGTCTATCTCGCACAGCGGGGCTATGACCCTGTTTTTGGCGCGAGGCCAATGAAAAGGACCCTCCAAAGAGATGTTCAAGATCCCATTGCAATCCGACTTCTCGACGGAGAACTCCAGTCAGGGATGACAATTCAGTTAGATGCCTCCCAAAATAAACTGCATTTCAAAATCAGTTGAAAGCTGATCTACCAAAGATCAAACCTTCCATTAGTCTTTGCTGCCCTCAATTTTATCTATGATTTCAAGTTGCTTGAGCTTTCCACTCAGGCTGTAAATAATGTCTTGGAACATTCCAATCCTTTCATGAGTTGCTCGAATGCGTTTATTTTTTTTAACTTTCTTTTGTGCATGGTCTGTTGTCTCCACAGCCGCGAGTTTAGATGTTTACGACACAATTGGTGGAGATTTTGAGTTAAATAGTACCCTAGGTAAGAAAATTGGGCCTCAGAGCTTTAGTGGAAAGGTGCTTCTAGTTTTTTTCGGATATACATCTTGCCCGGATATTTGCCCCATTACTCTTACAACAATCAAAAATGCACTGGAAGACTTAGAGATTAAAGAATTGGAGCAGGTACAACCTCTTTTCATTTCTGTTGATCCAGAGAGAGATACGTTGGAAGGAATGAAGCAATTTTTGACCTTTTTCCATTCTTCACTTGTGGGCGTTACCGGCAGTGCCGAGGAATTGAAGGCGATCACAAAGAAGTTTGGAGCTGCCTACATGAAGGATACCCGTTCCCAATCAGCGGCGGACTATCTAATTGCGCATTCTGGCTATATTTATCTCATGGACCAGCAAGGGAGAACACGAGCACTCTACCGGACGTCCAACAAAGCTGAGGAGATGGTGGAAGGAATTCGTAAGTTACTGCGCGAAGAATGAATTTTTATAAATTTTCACCTAGAACGAAAATGCAAATTCTTATTTTGGGTATTCTGGCTCTCTGGGGTGGGTATAGCCTAATTCCAGCTAATGAAGAAAGTTTAGAAAAGAAATTTGTCTTGGCTGCTGGAGAAAATAAAGAAGTTTGTTTAACAGTCTACCCAGACCAAGAATTGAATTTAACTTTTGCTGCCACGGAGCCGGTTTATTACGACATCCATACCCACGATGAAGACGAAGTGACTTACCATAGGTATGAAAATCCAACTGTACACTCAAAAAGTGAACTCAACCCGAATAAAAAAGACTACTTCTGTGCCCAATGGAAAAATCAAGGACAAGGTGTGGCGGAGGTTGTTTACCAATTAGAGGTTAAACCAATTGATCCAGATGGGAACTATCTTCGGAGAAATGTTGTTTTTAAGGTAGATCAAAATTCTCCCAAAACGATTCAAGTTTTTGAGGAAAATTCTGAAAATTTGCTCAATAGTTTCAATTTTCCATCAGAGGTGCAGAACTTTGCTCTAAGTGCCGCTGAAGATCAATTGACAGTTCTTCTGGCTAGAGAGGTTCAATTGATCAGCGTAAAAGACGGATCACTGCTCAAGCGCATCTCAGTCAATGATTTTCCAAGTTTTATAAGTTTGAGCAAAAGCGGCGAAAACTTGCTGCTTGGAAACGAACATCAACCAAAGATTCATTTAATAAATCTGAACAACTTTGAGCAAACTGAACTCCAAATTCCTGCTCCACCAAAATCTATTCTGAACGATATAAATTCTGATGATCTGCTGGTTCGAACTGATGATGAAGTTCTGCGTATCAGTCTTTCCCCATTTCAGATCGTTGAACGACAAGCAAGGATTCCGCTCAAAATTGGGGAGGAGGTCCAGTTGGTGGATCCCTATGCCTGGTGCTTCGTCCATGGAGTACCTCACCCACTTTTTGCCCCAGAGTCCCCCGCAATGAGCAAAGCTGGTTTGCCTGGCTCGTGGTTGCAGCCAACCAATCAGGATAACCTCCAGGCATCATCAAAATGATTCTGGTCGAAAATCTTTCAATCCAGTTCCAGCAAGGCAATCAAAAAGTTGAAGCTGTCAAAGGAATCTCCTTTGAGGTGGGTTCACAGGAAACGGTAGCTTTGGTCGGAGAAAGTGGTTCTGGCAAATCAGTGACGGCTCATGCCGCTTTAAAGCTTTTACCTCCCCAAGCCCACTGTGCTGGAAAGATTTGGCTTGGCGAAGAGGATCTACTGGATGCCTCAGAATCAAGGATGCGGCAAGTGAGAGGACAGGAAATTGGGATGATCTTCCAAGAACCTATGACATCCCTCAACCCCCTGCATACGATTGGAAATCAGATAAGCGAAGCAGTCCTTTGGCATCATGGTGTGAGCCAGTCTAAAGCTGAAACCTTGGCTTTGGACTGGCTTGAGCGAGTCGAAATTCCACAAGCCAAGCAACGGTTGCGATCCTACCCTCATGAACTTTCAGGAGGGCAGCGTCAACGTGTGATGATTGCGATGGCATTGGTCAATAATCCTAGGCTGCTGATCGCTGATGAGCCCACTACTGCTCTGGATGTGACGATTCAGGCTCAGATCCTGGATTTGCTGAAAACGCTTCAGCAGGATATGGGCATGTCAGTTCTTCTGATCACTCATGACTTGGGAATAGTTAAACATCATTCAGACCGAGTAATTGTTCTCTACAATGGAGTCTTGCAGGAAACTAACGCTACTAAAGCCCTTTTTGCCAACCCCACTCAGCCCTATACAAAAAAACTTCTGGACTCTGAACCGTCTGGTGAACCAGCTAAAATGTTGGAGGGCGCTGAAACAATTCTGAGTGTTGAAAATTTGAAGGTTTGGTTCCCAATTAAGCGTGGAATCCTGCAGAGGACAGTCGCTCACATCAAGGCAGTCGATGGTGTGACTTTCTCAATTAGCGAGGGACAGTCGCTCGGTGTAGTTGGTGAAAGTGGATCTGGTAAATCTACTTTGGGAATGGCTTTGCTTCGTCTGATCAGTAGCGATGGGAAAATTTGGTTTCAACAGCATGAATTGGATAGTCTTAATCGTCTTCAAATGCGTCCATTCCGCAAAAAAATGCAGGTCGTTTTTCAAGATCCTTTTGGAAGTCTTAGCCCAAGAATGTCAGTGGGCGATATCATTGCGGAAGGCTTAAGATTGCATGGAGACACTTCTGTAGATGAACAGGAAAGACGAGTTGTAGAAGTGATGCAGGAAGTCGGACTGAATCCCGAACTTCGTTTTAGGTATCCCCATGAATTTTCTGGTGGTCAACGGCAAAGAATTGCCATAGCACGGGCGTTGGTCTTGCACCCTCAATTTTTGATTTTAGATGAACCAACTTCGTCCCTGGACCGCTCTGTTCAAGGGCAGGTACTTGATTTACTAAGAGACCTTCAAGAAAAGTATAAATTGACCTACCTTTTCATCTCGCATGACCTGAAAGTAATAAAAGCAATTTGTCATGATGTTCTGGTGATGAGAGGAGGTGAAGTTGTGGAATCAGGCCCCGCGGAAGTTGTACTCAACCATCCAAAGCATGAATATACACGATTGTTGGTAGACGCTGTTCTGTAGTTAGAGCTTATTAGGAGAAGCCTTGGCCGAACAAGATGGTCAGGAGAAAACAGAAGCGCCGACTGAACGCAAGCGGGAAAAAGCCCGCGAAGATGGTCAGGTTGCTTCCAGTAAAGAATTACCCTCAGCCGCATTATTAGCAGCTGCTACCCTCTCCTTCATGGTGATGGGGCAGAATATCCTCACTGCTGCTCAAAGTATGTTTGCTGACATCATGAGAGAGCCCATTCGTTCAGATATGAATGTTAATGTGCTCTATGATCTGATGGCGACATCTGTCAGCAAAATTCTCATTCCTTTCATCCCTTTTGCGATTCTTCTTGTAGTCGTAGCTATTTTTTCATCAATTCTTCAGGTCGGTGTTCGCTTCACTCTAAAACCCATAGCTCCAAAATTTAGCAAGTTAAGTCCTTTCCAGGGGCTTAAGCGAATTTTTGGAACTCAAGGGTTGATGGAATTGCTGAAGAGCCTGGCAAAATTACTGCTCATTGGCTTCATTGGTTTCATCACTTTCGAAGAGGAAATGGGGAGGATCAATGCGCTTGCGTTGATTACACCGGCTCAGATTGTATTCTATAATTTCTCTGTCATCATCGAAGTCACAGGGCGAATGGTTTTAGCCCTGATTGCGATTGCAATTTTTGATTTCATGTATCAGCGCTGGCATTTCGAACAGCAGCTCAAAATGACCAAGCAGGAAGTTAAGGATGAAGCCAAGCAGTCAGAGGGTGATCCTCAGTTAAAAGCTAGAATTCGCCAGATCCAGAGAGAAATGTCGAATGCTCGGATGATGCAGGAGGTCCCAAAAGCTGATGCAATCGTTGTAAATCCAACGCACTATGCCGTAGCACTGAAATATGATCGAGAGAGTATGAATGCACCTCAAGTAGTTGCAAAGGGTGTAGATTACATGGCACTTCGGATAAGAAAAGTAGCCGATCAAAATGATGTTCCAATTCTGGAAAGACCCCAATTGGCGAGGGATCTTTATGCAGGTGTGGAAATTGGACAGGTAATCCCGGAACGTTTTTTTAAAGCAGTTGCAGAAATTCTTGCCTACGTTTATCGTCTCCAAAGAAAGAAAAGATAAAATGATTTGCCACAGAAAGCTGTGGATTCACCCTTCTATTGGGGTAAAAATTGCAAGATGCCCACAAATTTATTCAATTTAGCAAATTAGTGATTTTAGATTATCATCAATTATATATTTCTATTTTGGGAATTATTAGGTGGCCGTAGGAAGCAACACAGCTAGTTTGAGCGGTTTGTCAAGAAATTCTGATGTTTTGCTGGCAGTAGGGGTGATCTCTGTTTTAATGATCATGGTAGTTCCCCTACCGGAAATTCTGATGGATTTGCTGCTAGCGCTAAGTATTACACTTGGGGTTCTGATTCTTTTCGTTGCTCTCTTCACAGCAAACGCCCTTGAATTCTCCTCTTTCCCGACTGTCCTCTTAGTTGCGACTCTCTTTAGACTATCACTCAATGTTGCCTCCACAAGATTGATCCTCTTGAACGGCAACAAAGGTTATGACGCCGCTGGAACAGTGATTAAGTCATTTGGAGAATTTGTCGTTGGTGGGAATCAGATTGTTGGAATCATCGTATTCTTAATCCTAGTTCTCATCAATTTCGTTGTTATTACAAAGGGTGCTGGCCGCATTGCAGAGGTTGCCGCTAGATTTACTCTGGATGCTATGCCAGGTAAGCAAATGGCGATTGATGCAGACTTGAATGCCGGACTCATTGACGAAACGCAAGCTCGTGAACGTCGTCAATATGTGCAGCGAGAATCTGATTTCTATGGAGCAATGGACGGGGCTAGCAAGTTTGTTCGTGGTGATGCAATTGCGGGCTTAATCATTACTACGATCAACATTCTTGGTGGTTTGCTGATAGGTGTAACCCAATTTGGGATGAGTTCGGGCGATGCCTTTGAAACCTATGCAACCCTAACTATTGGGGACGGCTTGGTCTCCCAAATACCCGCACTGATTATCTCAATTGCTGCCGGTATTGCAGTTACCAAAGCATCAGCAGAAAACAAATTGTCAGTTGATCTGGGTAAGCAAGTATTCAGTAACGCTCAGGCCCTAAATGTTTCAGCGGCTCTGCTTTTAGCTTTTGCAATCATTCCGGGTCTGCCGGTTCTTCCCTTTCTAACTCTAGGGATTATTACAGGAGGGCTGGCTTTTCTTGCTAGAAAGGACAATTTCAGAAACCAACAAGCTGAAGAAGCACAGGCACAACTCAAGCTGCAACAAGAAATTGAAGAAGAGCCTGAAAACATTGAGTCACTACTGCCCATTGACCTGTTGGGTTTAGAACTGGGCTACGGACTGATTCCATTGGTTGACGAAGAGCAAGACGGAGAACTGCTGAAAAGAATTAAAGCTATCCGAAGACAGATGGCGACTGACTATGGATATGTTGTTCCCCCCATGCATATAAAGGATAATCTTGAGCTATCCCCAGGAGAATATTCGATTACCATCAAAGGAATCGAGGTTGCTCGTGCTGAATTGATGGTAGGGCACTTCATGGCTATGAAAACGGGGGAAGTTGACGAAGAAATCAGCGGCGTAGACACCGTCGAGCCCGCCTTTGGGTTACCCGCAATTTGGATTACCTCCGAGGATGAAGAAAGAGCACAATTCGCTGGTTATACTGTAGTTGATCTACCAACAGTACTAGCCACGCATATTACGGAAATTCTCAAAAATCATTCTTTCGAATTTTTGGGTCGCCAGGAGACTCAGAAACTTCTAGATACCTTTGGCCAGAGTAATCCCAAAGTTATTGAGGAATTGGTACCAGGGCAATTGAATTTGGGAGTGGTGCAAAAAGTTTTACAGAATCTTTTACGAGAACAAGTTTCCATCAGGGATCTGCATACAATTCTGGAAACACTAGCGGACGTTGCTAACCTTACCAAAGATCCTGATCTGCTTACAGAACATGTTCGACAAGCTCTATCGAGACAATTAACACGGCAGTATCAGACGCCTGATGGTATGTTGCCGCTAATCACAATGAGTCAAGAACTTGAAAATCAAGTTGCGTCCTCCATACAGGACACGGGTCACGGTTCCTATTTGGGCTTGAATCCGAATATGGCTCAATTGATTATCAATAATACTGAAGCATTGATTGAGCAGTTCGAACTAAATAACTACCAACCACTTCTGCTTTGTTCACCTCTTATTCGGCCACACGTTAAAAAGCTTCTTGAACGATTTATTCCGAATCTGGTCGTCTTATCACATAATGAAGTTGCCCCTGATGTCCGTATTGAGGCTCTCGGGGTGGTAGAACTGAACAACTAATTCTCTTTGTCGGACTGACACATGAATCTCAAACGCTATCGCGTGAATAATATCCAAGAAGCTCTGCAGTTGATCAAAAAAGATCTTGGTCCAGAAGCTGTGATTGTATCTACTCGGCAGGTGAAGGAGGGTAATAAGGCGTTTGGTCTATTTGCTAAAACAATGCTGGAAGTGACTGCCGCCCGAGATGACAAAAGCCAGGCGAAACCAAATATTCAGGCCTCATCTCAAGCCACTGCGAGTGGGTATCGGGCAACCGTAAATGGAATGCCTCGCTCAGAGGGTGTTACTGCGGTGGCTAGTCCTGAAATGCCAACACCGACTGCAAAGCCAGTACAGCCAAATCCTGCTTCAGATCCTTACAAAGCCCTGCAGCCGCTTCGTCAGGAGATTCAGGATCTGAGAGAACTGATTCAAAATCTTGGGGATCGTACAGCCAGCTACGAGGGACAAACTGTTGCCCAATTGAAACAGGAGTTGGGAGAAATGCGCTATATGCTGCATTCTCTTGCTTCCAGAACCGGGCAAATGGATGATCTCAATCTCCCTGAAAATTTAATGGTGTTGTACCAACAGCTTCGCTTCAGTGGAATGGAAGAGAAGTTTGCAAGAAGATTGATGTTAGAAGCTCAGAAGAATATTGCAGAAGATGATCTTCAAAATTTTTCATACGTAAAAATTTTCATAGCAAGAATGCTCATGAAAATTGTTAAGACTACTAGGGGAGTTGAGAGCATTACCGCTCCTCAAAAGATTTTTACATTGATAGGTCCGACTGGTGTTGGGAAAACGACTACGGCTGCTAAGATCGCCTCTGAACAGCTGCTGCGTTACAAGCGAAGAGTAGCAATGATCACTATTGATACTTTTCGCATTGCTGCGGTGGAGCAGTTACGAACTTACGCCAAGATCATCAATGTGCCACTGAGTATTGTATCCGATAAAGCCGATTTGGATCGCGCAATTGCTAGCTATTCAGATTATGATGTGATCATCATCGATACTGGCGGCTGTTCGCAGCGTGATGAGTCACAAATGTTTGAATTGCGAGAGCTTTTTGATGAGCGAGGAAGACTACATAATGTTTTGGTATTGAGTTCGACAACCAAAGACAGCGATCTCAACGAAATAACTCGCCGTTTTGGGGTAATCCCGATTGATAGTGTGATCTTTACAAAGCTTGATGAGAGTTCTTCGTACGGATCCATCTTCAATCACTCCATCCGTTTCAAGAAACCAATCTCTTTCTTGACCACTGGACAGAAGGTCCCTGAAGACATTGAAGTCGCTACGAAAGAGCGTTTGGTGGATTTGATGCTCAATATTTCTGGAAATTGAGCTAATTCATCCATATCCCCCTGTAAGAAAGCGCTCAATGAACGACCAGGCAAGTTCCTTACGAAGGATTGTCGGGGAAAATACAACTACGTCGGATTCCAACCGAGTAAAGGTACTTTGCATCACCAGTGGCAAGGGTGGTGTAGGGAAAACGAATATTTCCATCAATCTTTCAATTGCTCTGGCGTCAATGGGGCGAAAGGTCTTTCTCCTTGATGCAGATCTTGGCCTCGCGAATATTGACGTTTTATTAAACTTAACCCCAATGTACACTCTTGAGCATGTGCTCTCTGGGGAAAAGGGTATCAATGATATTATTTTGGATGGCCCGGGAGATATAAAAATCTTGCCAGCAAGTTCTGGTGTGGTGGAAATGACTGAGATGGATCGGGATCAACAGGTTCATTTGTTCAGAAAGCTTGGAGAAATTGAAAGAGAAATAGATTATTTGGTAATTGACACTGGGGCGGGTATCGCTCCCCACACATTGAGATTTGTGGCGAATTCTGACGAGGTTCTGATTGTCGCTACCCCGGAACCATCTTCAATGACGGATGCATACTCTCTGATCAAAATCATGGTTACAAGGTACCAGATTAGTAAATTTAGGGTAATTGCCAATAACGTTGTATCGCCAGCAGAAGGAAGACAGGTTTACGAGAGACTTCAAAAAGTCACCCGAGATTTTCTTAAGACAGAAATTGATTTCATGGGGCATGTTCTGAAAGATCCCCTACTGGTCAAATCAGTACGCACACAACGTCCATTACTACAGTCTTTTCCAGAAGCCCCAGCTTCAAGATGTCTTGTTTCGATAGCCAGAGAAATTGAAAAAATCCACAAAGCTGGGGATGCTGAAATTCCAGACAATGTAGAGCAACCAGACAAAGTTAATGAACAACGAACTCCAAGTTTTTGGGAACGTCTAATAAGCTGGCGTACAAGCTGAAGATCTTACTCAGCCAAGGAAGGCAGTGAAAGCAAACCCCTATGCCGACAAATCTCAACAAAGCCGAGAGCAGCTCGTATTAAAACATGCCCCTCTGCTCAAGCGGATTGTCAGCCGAATGGCAAGTAGGTTTCCTCCAGAAGTGGATCCTGAGGAAGTCTACCAAGCTGGCATGATCGGTCTTCTAGATGCGGTAGACAAGTTTGATCCCTCGCGAGACATTCAATTCCAAACCTATGCTGAGTACCGAATTAAAGGGAGTATTCTTGACGAATTACGAGCTCTGGATTGGGTGCCCCGAGGGGTTCGTGCATCAGCTACGGAGTGGGAGAGAGCTTGGATTGAGCAATGTAGCACGTTAGGGAGAGAACCCAGTGATTCTGAGATGGCAACTAAGCTTGATATGCCTTTAAACGAGTATCATGAGTTTGTTGCCCATGCTAGCCCACTCTCTTTGGTGACATTAGATCACTTGGGAGGTGGAGGTGAAGATGAAGAAGGTCAGAGTTTATTGGATATCCTCAGAGATCCAGATGGTTCAGATCCTTTTTCAGAATTGTCAATGCACCAACTCAAAAGCCGTTTACAAGAGACAATCGAGGAGTTACCAGAAAGAGAACAAACAATCCTCTCTCTCTATTATATTGAGGAACTGAACAT
>JACLAD010016820.1_pt1 | contig 11870 bp, 6 predicted proteins | sample 8027901 | NCBI WGS metagenome assembly JACLAD01 (sample SAMN15725071, study PRJNA655200) | protist metagenome | isolation source: fluorescence activated cell sorting (FACS) single amplified genomes of... | place: Spain: Blaines Bay Microbial Observatory, Mediterranean Sea | collected 2016-07-05
GATATTATCATGATCTTCCTTCACGGGTAACATTATAACTTTAAGCCTCATAATAATATCATTAATATGGTATAACCTAATTCTTGGATCATTTGTCGTCACAGGTTATGGGCCCAGCACGCTTCCGCTGCTGAGAGGTTCGTGTGATGATTACCACGTCTTTTGACGTGGCGTTCTGTTCCTAATTCTCACATTAGTATGCATATATTAGATTCTAATTTAGAATAGCACTAATTAGGATCCTACTAATACTACTAGTATTACTAGTAAATTTAGTACTATCGTATGATATATCATATAGTATTGTTGTGTTATGGACGATACATACACTCCCTGTTGTTGTTAAAGTGATTGGAACGGATCTCTAAGAACGAGATCACGTTCCCTAACAGATGATGGCATCGGACCTCAAAGAATGAGATTCCGATCAACTGCTATCTTGGGTTTCATTGCCACCCGCATCAGGTTCTTTCCTGATATCTCACTCATCTCTTTCGGTCAATGGGAGCGCTGACTGAATAATGCGCCCAGAATACGCGCGTTCTCCGATAAGAATTCGGAGGGGTTCCATCTAAGTTCAGCACAGTATGTATGCTACATGTAGTATGGTATTAAATTTGTATGTTATCTATCGCATCTCTCCACGTCATGAGATCGCGTACGCCGGTCACAACGTTCGTGCTCTTGCAGAACCTTTCACATTGTCCAAATAATCACTGCGGAGACACCCGTCGGACGTGACACGCATCACATCCAATCGAGTTAGAACGTATTTTGGTTGTCACCTTCTTTTGGTTTCACTAAATATATTAGAATCGTACTCTTGTACTTTAGTTCGCACTTACCCATTGGTTACCTTTTGGCATTATGTTTGCTTTAGTAGGTGGGACCTAAAATCTATCTATGTCTCTAGTTCACATATATACCTTTTGGTATTATGTTTACTTTAGTAGGCCTATAGGTGTGACCTAAAATCTATGTATTTATAAATTATAAATCTATCTATTTGCATTATAAACATTGGCTTCCGGTACCACCTTTCGGTGTTCCATTTGTCCAAGTACTTAAGTAGGTGTGTTTTAAAAATCTATAAAAAAAATTGTATTAGGAATCCTCTGCATAATTATTATTAATGTAGGTCCTATAGCCCATGTATGCATGAAGAAACTGTTGCATCTATAGCAGGTCCTATGAATCTAAATATTAGGATTCCTATGCTGCACGAATTGAAAATCAAAATGGTATGTTACGGACAATGTCGACCGGTGAACGTATCATTGTATGAAATTATTCTGAAAAATCTGACAATACCCAAAATTTCTGGATGCGGTTATTAGTGATCTCTGAGGCGTAGACCGCCAAGGGAGAATTCATCGATACGCCAATCTCGTTGCCGATGGCAATGCCGTGGGGAAACTCAAATTGCCCGATGTCGACTCCAGCATTAGGCCCTTGCGAGTATTTTCCTGCAAGCATGCCGGTTGGAGTAACCAGGACAACTTCGTCCGCCACAATAGCAACGACGTGGTCAAGCCGTGGACTATATCGGACGGCGCTGACGTAAGAAAGCCACGGCCTCTTGTTAAATCGACCCCCCTTCCCAATGCGACGACCAGTCTGTTGTCGTAGATGGGCAAGCAGGGGCCATACACTGATGAGTCGCCCCCCAAGGTCGAATACTTGAGCGCGGCCGTTTTCCCTGTCAGCGACAATGACCCGCCGACGGCCCTCGTCAATCGTCACACTATGTGGTATGTTGAACTCACCTCGACCGCTTCCAAATGAACCGAACTCGCGAAGAAACTTACCTGACGAGGAAAACACCGCAACGCGGCTGTTGCCATATCCATCACTGACAAAAATTGTTCCGTCCGAGTGAACAGCGACGTCTGTTGGCTTATTGAAATGCCTACCATCGCTGCCCGGCACACCTGCCTCCCCGAGGACAAGACTCGGGCACGCCGTTCGGGGGCACGAAAATCCCCACGGCGTCACGGATGTGCTCCCTAAATTTGTTTCCTGATCCCCGCCGTCGTCGCCTGGGCATCGATCTCGAGGTCGAAAGCGTGACACAGTATGCTGCCCCACATCCGTGACCCAAATGGTATCTGAGTGGTCAACCGATAGACCGTGAGGGGTCACGAATGTATTCTCTCCCGCGACACAAATACGTTCACCGAAGTTCGTCATGCGCACGATAGTTGCCTTGGATATAACCTGGGAGTTGAAGTACGTTGCGTCAGCGCGGTGAAAAGCCACAACACTATTGTCTCGGAGAACCCCAACGCCGGTCACTTGGCCCAAAATATTACGCCGCGCCCACGGCCATGTTCGCTCGGGCACAACGGTATCACCGATTTTGGGTTGCGCCCCCACACACTCCATGTGACTACCACTGCTGCACACTATCTCTTTATCTTTGTTCTCTTGATGAAATGTACGGAGAAAGTACTGATTACACATTTCGTGAGTCCGCTCATCAGCGCCGATAGTAGTATGCGTCTTCGCATCAGTTGAATTGTAGTCACAATGCAGGCGAAGGGTGTCACCTTTTATCAATGTGATGGGCTGCCCACCGTCAGCCAAGTAAAATAATTGTGGGTCTTGGGCACTTCGAACACCAACTATGCCCACTCGCTGCCCATTTCGGATAACCTCACTCCAGATCAGCCTCGCGAGGCGGTGGGCGTGATTCCGATAGGCGAGCACGGTCATGTCCTCGTGAACTTTACAAATAGAACACACGGGATATGACTTCCGCTTCGGTGGAATGTCAATGTCAACTGCCATGAGTATGTCTATCTTCACTGGGTGCATCGGAGTGGACGGCAACGTCAGGGCGTAGACCCCGCTCTTGTCCTCAACAGTCCTCGCCTTATAGTTATGCGCTGGGTCGTCGACGTTTTGATAATGGAGCGTGATGTAGAAGTAATCGAGCTGTAAACCTTCGTCCCCATTGACTGCAAATCCATGACCATCTGGTAAAAGCATGCCGATGGCACCGGTGTCGCGTTGACCCACACGAGCCCAAGAATAGATAATGGGATGATTACCCCAGCAACCGCGAGGATTTAGTTTTCCATTCGGATGCTTTCTCAGGACAGCCTCAGCTGCAACATCTCCCCTCTTGGCTCCGTAGATGATCATGTGATGAACGATACGCATGTCGACTGCGGGCTGCCAACCTTTGATGGCACGTGCCTTGGAGTCGAATTGGAACGGTCCATAACAAATATTGTGCACTCCGGGCTTCACATGCATCTTGACCTCGGCTTTGAAATGGTCGTGCTCTGACAGATTAATGAGGCTGCGACCTCGAATTTTGGACGCTGACGCAGGGGGTACTGCATTTTCGATATCTGGTCTTTGAAAAAGATGCGTGAGCTGGGATGTCTTTAACACGACGATGCAGCCGAGGACGACAGTTAGTACCACAAGCGCCAAGGTCATGAAGGCGTGGCTTGCTCTCCCTGAGAGAATAATGATCTTCTGGAGTGACTCGCGGCCCGTGTTGGACTGTTTCAGATGAAGTTTGTTAAATCCTTGTCGAGTATCCCGCTTGGTCCCAGTGCCAATTCCTGTCCCTGCCACATTTTCCTGTAACGTTGTTGCTGCAAGAGCCCGGCGGTAAACGGCGAGGAGTCGGCACTGGACGATGCCTAGAAGAATGGCTACTAGGATGGCAGCGACGGCAAGAAAAGACAATATTCTGAGAGACGGAGGAAGAGAGTGGAAACCCACGGTGAGGCGCAGCGACAGGTTCGCGATGAGCCCCATGGTGTAGTGGAGCGGACGGAAATGTCACACCTAAATAAATTATTTTGTATATTTTGTTTTGTTTTTTATTTTGGTGAAACTGGTTTGCGAAGGCGTTTAGAGGTAGATGCCCGCCATCTGAGGCATCTTTTTCATATATTCTATTTTATATTCCTCAAAAGACCTGCTTAACTGCAGGTAAATATTGTACGACGCCCGTAGGGCAACCCTCGCGAAGCACGATTTTTTCAGACATTCGGCGTACAAAAACGCTCTATGATTTATCTTGAAGAATACCAAGCATATGTTATTAATCAATACAATATATTAACACACCTCTACAAGAACAAAGTACAAGGATACAATTGCACAACATAGACCTATGACCGCAATATATAAATGTGGTAGATTTCATCGGTCAAGTTCATTCATTCTGCAACTCTTTTGAACAGAATGCCACGCCGCCTTTTTTCAATTGTTTTTACAGAAGCCATTACCAATGTGATCGTTCTGGTCCTGGTCCTCGCGAAACACGATCTGGAGCTCAGTCAATCAGCTTGCTACTTGAGGAGTCCAGGGCAAAAAGTGTTTGGATCGGTGCGAAAAAAAAACGGATTTGCCAGGTTTGTTTTAGGTTTTTAAAATTTATTTTCTTTCAGCCAAATAGGTCACGAAAATATTTTTTTACAAATGTAACGAGTATGAATGGGCATGTTCTGCTGTGCCCACTGGCGATTCGTTCAGTGAGGGGCGGATGATATTCTACAGCAGAGCTTACGTGTACCGTTTGCACGTTGGAATTTGATCCCCGGCAAGATTCCCTGAAAGAGTAGATATTTGCTTCTTGAAGTTGCCGCTGGCCGAAGTTGCGCGCTGAATGCGCCATGGGCGGCCGCTTGTCCATAGACATCATGCGCCAGCGCGATGTAGATGAGCGTGTACATCAGATAAAGGCAACCCTTGCCGAAATTGTTGTCCCCCAGGTCAGCCCAAAGAGGGCAAAAGCCTGGGCACAGAAAGCGCGGCCGTCAAGAGTCATACTCGTAGAAAATCCCGGGAACTCCACAGATGTTGATATTGCCCAAAATGGATACAATAGAAAGGGCAGGCACGATGTACACGTTTTGGTTGATGCGTCACCACATTGCAGTGGCCAAGCCGACGACAATACCTTCGAGGATAGCGACATTGCACTAAATGACGACCGGGTACTGGAAAAGGACCTGTCTGCTGTAAAAGGCGCAACATCGGCTCTGCTGCTGACAACGAAACCTGTGCAACGGTACAAACTGGGATGTGAAATGGATAATCAGGGCCATGGCGAAGCCGTAAGAAATGTGTCCACGGGCCGCAGTTATTGTGATATAGATGAAATCTCTTCTTCCGGTGCCGTAGAACCGGCATCAGAATCAACTGAACATGCTATTACTTTGTCTATTTCTTCGCCGCCGCAGAAAACTAAAGGCCGTCGTCGGCCAGGTATCCTACGTCGGGCCTTTGCACGGGCCTCACGCGCAAGGCAAGAATTTTCATCTGCCGCGAAAGTGCAGGCGATGTATCGAAGCTCAAAAGCACTGAGATTGGCGGCAGCGCTTCGCCAAAAAAAAATCAACAGGAAGAAAAAAATAGCAGCTGCAGTTTTGACCAAAGGTTTAAATATTTATTGGCGGCGCCATCGTGTAACCAAGGACAGACAGCGGCACCTTGATCGAATAAAGCTAAAGTATGGCGGCGCAGTACGACCGTCTTGGCGCATTTTCCAGGCATCGGCATTGCAACTACAAGCTGTGGTCCGCGGATATCTTCATAGACAAAAAATAGATGCACTTTCAATAATGTCTGCAATTATTCAGTGCCGCTGGTTCGAGTTTCAGCAACGTACTTGTCTCACTGGTATTTCCCAATTCGACCCCCGAGCAAACGAAATAAAAGTCAGTGCCTTGCAATATCGAAAAATTGGATTGTCTACAAATGGGCGAATATCTCATAGAGCATTTGAGTTTGCGACGATTGCGGCGGCAGCATGTAGGAATATACCTCGACATTGTCGGGTAGATTTGGACAAATCAGGCATAAAACTCCACGGCCGGGATCTCGAGAGAGCAACAGCGCGGGTTTCTACCCGTTATCCATTAGTGTTAGAATGCATTAGAAGTCATGGCTTTGCCATATTCAAAGATGGCAAACGGGCTGACAGTAGCCAGATTAACGGCGAAGGTGGATGGGAGCTTACGTGGAGTGACACGGCCCGACGAGCCACTCGTTTTATTCGCGATGGCCAATGGACGAATCAAATTCCCGGGATCAACCATATCACTAATAAATGTCAATTAACTCGTAAAGTTATAGACATGACCAAGGCTCTGCGTAATGAGTTTTCCTTCTATCCGCAAAGTTGGACTCTTCCACAAGATCGCCGACGCCTTGAAGCTGATGTGAAACGGCACTGTCGGACGCACATATGCACATATATTTTTAAACCCAACGAAACGTGCCAAGGAAAGGGCATTAGCCTTTTGCAGGGACCTGATCTTTCGATAGATTGGAATGCCATGCCGGCAATCGTCCAACGTTACCTCTCCCGTCCTTTGCTTATTGATGGCTTCAAGTTTGATCTTCGGGTCTATGCAACCGTCATAATTAAACCGGGACAACCGAATAATCGTGGACTAGAAATATATCTGGCTAAAGACGGCCTTTGTCGAATGTGCACGGTCCCTTACGAAAAACCCACTGCTGACAATTTGGGAAGATCAAAAATGCATTTATCAAATTATGCTATAAATAAAGTCAAAGATGTCGCGAGCGTGTCAGCCAGAGATTATGTCCGGTCCGTCTTTAAGAAAAAACAGAAAGATCAAGGCACGAAACCGACAGCTCTTCCGACGAAACCACCTTTTCTGAAGAGAACTATAGGGTGGGTCGCAAATTGGCTTGACCGCGGATATGGTGTTGGCGCGGGTGAACGCCTTTGGTGTGGTATAAGTGACATTGTCACTAAGACGGTTTTGAGTTCGAGTCACATCTGGTTTGCAAAACGGCATCATGATTATAAAACGACGCAACGGCAGAAGGTTCGAGCTACAATGTCTGCGAGCCCCATAATAGATCGACAAGGCAAGCGATTAAAACAGCGCGGAACTGGCGACATCGTCCAGCAAGATTCTAAGATTACCGATGCAACTCGTGCTGAGAGTCGTAGAAAGAAGTCCCAGAAGTCCCAGCATGACCCAGTTAATTTGAAGGATGCTGCGTCTAATAGAAACGGAATGTTTCATGTCCTTGGATTTGATATTATGCTTGATGAACGTCGAAAGCCGTGGTTAATAGAAGTTAACATGTCACCATCCTTTAATGGTGACAGTCCCATAGATAGAATGGTGAAGGGAGCTGTTGTTGGTCAGGCTCTAGACTTGTGTGGCCTGCAACGTGGGGCCGGTGAGAGGGAAAAACGAGTGGGTAGCGATTTTTGCACTGGGAGCGATGGCGACAGGGACGCAGATGATATGACTCAAGATCAAACACAGGTCCCTGAACACAATGATGCGAATGCCAGTAATGACACGAGATACCTTGACTCTACAAATGCTGAGACATGTGGGAAAGAAAAGCGCGATGGAATCACAGAGACTCACATAGTACCAGAGGATTACCGTATTGATGGTGAGGAAAATAGTGACACAGCGTCTACCATATTAAAAGAGGCGAAGTTGAAAACAGAATCAGCTGGGGGTGATGGATTGAAAAATCAACATTTTGATATTACAGACCAAGAGACGGACTTCCTTTACTTGGATTGGAACGCCATGGAGGAAGAGGGGTCGCCCATGTACTGGCGCCTCTATCCATCTAAGGTGAGTGCCCCGCTTATTCTTATTGTCGCGCTCTTGAAGATGCTCTCTTGCCTTGCTTGTCTTGGTCCTACCCGCTTACTTTTGTCAACCCTTTTCTTAGCAACCCAAGACCCAAGCTTACTACGATCGAATTCGTAAAGCCGCGACTGAAGCTATTGCCATTCCTTTCAATTTATAATAGAGAATAAAAATTATTTAATGCAATTGGCATATGCAGTGGTTCTACACGACGTGTTGTAGTATGGCGTTGCAATTGAGGAAATTCACGATTGTCAGTAGTCTGACGACAAGTGACTCTCTCTTCGCACAAAATATGATATTATGACATAGCCTGTCCTTAATCCAATATATCCTAAGTGCAATTGCCCTTCAGTCCTTGGTGTGCAAACCGCTCTGATATCAGTGATAATAAAATAGTGGTTATCCACGTTGTATGCATAATGCACGACTCCCATGAGCAAATCACGAGTGCCTGCGTCTAAGGAGTCCTTAGTATGTACATAGCAGATGGATCCCTTAAGGGCCCTAGGGAACCGATAGTATCACAGTTCATTGTACAAAGTCGATCCATTCTGTTTGTTTTATTCTAAGTTCTGGTGACCAAAAAAAGAATCCTGGTCCCCCAAAGCAGAACTCTCAAATTCATTTTGTTTTTTTTAGGCAAAATTGGGGAACTTCTCAGAGCTGGCATTGTGCTTTCCTTTGGTCGTGCACAAGAAAGTTTTCTGATGGGTGAAGCGGCACTCGATGAAAGTTGGAATAAGACTATGATGCCGTGGGCATTTTTAGTCATTTACCTTCTCCTTGCATTATACCAGGCCTTCCTTCTTCCCCGATACTGGTGCCCTAGAACCCTGGTTCTCGTCATGGCCGTCACCTCATCAATTCTAGTTTTGATTCACAACATGCTTGGTGGTCCTCTAGGAAGCTCCAGTATGACCCACCTCGTATGCTTTGTTGTCCTTCCGATCTCCGGTTTCGCAGCTAGAACAGCGCAGGCGTATTTTCCCATCACGGTTGCTTTGTCATGGCAAACACAAGCAATATCCCATATGTTTCTTGATACAGATCAAACAAACAGTCGAAATTGCATGGCTGTCGTGCGGGATCCAAGTCGGACCGCCATATCTCGTTTTAAGTTGGAAAGGCAAACTCGACAGTCTCGGGAAAAGCCAAGACTATTCGGTGCCCTCAGCCTAAGTCACATTTGGTGGACTTTGTCCATGGCTCTCATCTACCACATACTCTCTGCAAAAGGCATATTACCATATTCTTACACGTCGGCATTTATTTGGATAACCGTGACACTGATAACTGCGATAGTCGAACGGCACTTCCACATCCGATCGAGTGCCGAAGCTGCTGCCGCTATCATCAAAACCTCCTTTCGAAAAGACAAGGATGCTCTTGGACCATGGAAAGTATCACCAAGTCGAGTTCCAATAGGCAAAATCCCCCTCATTGTCTTCGTCAACCGAAAATCAGGCGGTGGAAGGGCGGAGCAATTAATAGCTCAGCTAGAAGCGATATCCAGACCAAACTTTCTCAACGAACTTCAGGTATGGGACCTAGCCAGGGCAAAACCACTAATCGGTTTCCAGCCGTGGCTTGACTATCTAGCGACTGGTAGGAAAATTCGGGTGCTTGTAGCCGGCGGGGATGGCACCGTTGCGTGGGTCTTAGGAAAAGATGGAATCGAAGGCCTTCCATATGAGTCAAGGAAACATGTATCGGTCGGCATTTGCCCGCTAGGAACTGGGAACGATCTCAGTCGGGCCCTGGGCTGGGGAGGGAGAGTCAAGTTTTTGAGCCAACATGCGGGTGCATGCGACGATCTCGTTGACATAATTGTCAAAATTGCACAAGCAGAAGAAATTTTACTTGACCGTTGGACAGTACACAGTCAAATTGACACCAATCAAGATATTGACATGTATAACTATTGCGGTTTGTATTCTCATTTGTTCTGCATTTTGGCGTTTTCCATCCTTTTGACGCAATCACCTGCATATAAGACCACTCACACCATATTAACGCAGGTTTCGGTTGTGGGGCAAATGTTGTTGGAAATTTCCATCGCTATCGTGAATCCAGGCGGTGGCTTTTTTCGTCTCGCTTAGTCAACAAGGTTTGGTACGCATTGATGGGGGCAAGGGAAGTGCTGAGGCATACCACTTGTACATCTGGACCGCTCGATATAGATCTTGAGTGCGATGGCCGTCGTATTGATTTGAAAAGTTTCGGGGTGGAAGGGGTAATTATTTTGAACATACCGTCATATGGTGGGGGAACAAATCTTTGGGCCGGGGCACAGGGTAAAAGTGCCCCCCAAAATTTTTCTGATGGCTTATTAGAGGTGGTCGGTGAGTTATTATTTTCTTGTCATATTATTGACGACCGTAATTTGAGATATTTCTTATCTTTTTTCGATGCCCTCATATTTCTAAGCTTATGTAAATACTTTACCGCCACATTCTCTCCACAATTTAATATAGGTGTTCGCATGGTGGATCTTGCTAATAGCCAAGTTGGTCATATTGCACGATTTCAGCTATTTTCTACTGGCATCCGTCTTTCACAGTGTTCTGAGGTTAAGGTAACAATGAAAACCAAAGTTCCAATGCAGGTCGATGGCGAGCCTATATTTTTGGATTTCGATAAGAACAGATTTTGTGAGCGGACAATCACGATTTCTCGATCAAAAAATCGTGCTCTCATGCTGAAGCCATCGTCACCAGTTGGCAATTCTTCAAAGGCTTGTGACAGTACAGAAGCTATTTCTGTGATTGATTGGGCAAATGTAAAAGGGGTTATCACCGAAGCTCAACGTGATTCAATTGTCGCGGAACTACTCAGGCGACATTCGTGATTCAATCACTGATTGATATTAAATTTTATGATGGTTGCGTAGTCCTACATTAGGCTACGCAAACTATGTACAGTATACTAAAGTTTAGTACCACACCAATATAATGACCAAGCACTACTTCAGAACTCTAGTTATAGAGGAAATCCTAAATAATAATAATAATTAGGATATTATTATTCAATAATTATGATATTATTATTAATGGTTAATAATATTTTAATTAACCATGGTTAATTAGGATCCTAGGAGCTCCTAGGATATTATTATTGATATGATAATAATATTATAAATGCGTGAAAGTTATACCAGTATAGATTATCTATTATATACCATCTAAGATAGCGGCACATTTATGGCATTCTACACATCGTTGATGGCCGTATGATCCACGTGGCCAAGTTTTCGATGCATCTAAAATTTCTGTTAGTAAACCTCAGTCTTTGCTATGTATGCTAAGTTTAGCAATGTGCATAATATGCTATAGGCTATAGTATAGCGTTAATTCCATGCTAGTAATGCTATTTTATTAATAGTTTTAGCAATCCTGCTTGCCTTTCTGGAGACATAGGACTCCTATGATAGGAGCCTGGCGGTATAACTAGTACTATCCTTGTAGGATATACAAGTATGCATACATGTACTTGAGCTGATATTATCACATTTTGGTGCTAAGTTTTGGATTTGGAGGTGTGTTCTAAAAATATATAGATCTCTCTATATGCCTAGAGAAGTCCCTCTAAGACTCTGACTAAGGGATACCCTATTAAATAAATATATTTCTTTCCTAAGACTTAAGGATCTAGGAACCCTGCGATAGTCACTGACAAAGCTTTTTACGATTGCATTGTATTTCCTATTTCTCATTTCCTACCTTGATACTTCTTCCGGGTCTTTGTGGATGCTCTACTAGATCGTACAACAAACAACGATATCTCAAGAAGAAGAATTGCCACAAGTCCAACAAGACCGCATGCAAATGCTTTACCTGTGTCATGAAAATAATTGTGTCCCAGGAAGTGACCAACAGTATATCCAGTGAACAATGCAACAATAATACCAAGGGGTACGCCAAACTGATGGTCCATGTGATCCTTCAGTCTTGCCATATTCCGCTCACGGTCCATGTACCCCGTGACGCGAGACGTCATTGCTTTATATTTTCGATTTTCCTCCCGCTGCGTTAACCATTTACGACGGGCTATTTGGCCCTTGGTATCAACACGCGGCTGCTTGCCCCAATTACCGAAGTCAAAAGAGTTGCCGGGGCCTGTGAGAAAAGGGTGAAGGCAAATCGTATGACCGCAACTTTCAACTGCTCGCTTTAACGCCCGCAAGCGGTTTGCCGAAACCATCCCGTCCATTGCTGGTCCCAAAGTTTCTTTAAGAATAAG
>JACLAD010008593.1_pt1 | contig 11856 bp, 7 predicted proteins | sample 8027901 | NCBI WGS metagenome assembly JACLAD01 (sample SAMN15725071, study PRJNA655200) | protist metagenome | isolation source: fluorescence activated cell sorting (FACS) single amplified genomes of... | place: Spain: Blaines Bay Microbial Observatory, Mediterranean Sea | collected 2016-07-05
CGCAGCGTATCCCGGTTAATCATCGACATGGCATTTTCCCTGAATGCAGTCCTATCCATTAAAGCAGCGCCTGGGCCACGACAGCCGAACCGATGAAGGTACCGGTGAATACCAGCAGCGATACGATGATCAGCTTCCAGCCGACCTGTCGGAACATGGTGAATTCGCGCGGCGAGAGTGCCAGCCCCGCATAGGCCAGTACCGGGGTCACGATGGCGAGGAAATTGACGGCCTGGAGTTGCGCGACGATCCAGGCACTGCCCGGGAACCAGGGCAAGGTCACGGCAATGCTGACCAGGGAGACCCAGGCGACGCCTGGCAGATAAAACGGGGCGAAACGAGTGATGACCAGGCCCAGCATGGTCATGACATACAGGATCAGCATGCCCGGCAGCGCCTCCAAGAGAGAGCCACCATTGATGGTATTGCTGACCCAGGCGACCGCGCAGACCACCGCCATGACGATTGCGGTCTGGCCAAGATGACGCTCGGGGCGTTCTTCCTCACTGACCGTGGCCGCAAACTCCGGCTCCGCAGCGACCTTGGCACCCACGGAATGGGCCACTCGGCGCCCTGAGCACCATTTGAAGATGCGTTCGGCCAACGGCAAGGCAATGAACAGGGAGATATACAGCCCGGTGGCATAGGTCAGCAGGTTACTGGCCCCCGCGAATGCCAGCAGCTCTTCACGCAACTCCGGCAAGGCGCCGACGATGGCCCCCGAGCAGGCCGCCACCATGCTGCCACTACCGACGCCGCAGGCCATCGCCAATGCACGCGGGTCAAAGATATCCAGGGTCGTCAGGTAGCCAGCCATCAGCGCGAACCACAACGTCCCGAACATGGTTCCCACGACATAGACACCCATGACACCGACGCCTTCCGGGCCCTTGAGGCCGTACTTGTCGGAGATGATGGCGATGTTGGGCTCACGCGCGATGGAGTAGGTGGCACCGATGGCCTCCCGGCCCATCTTCAAGACGAGCACGGCAAACGGCATGGCCAGCAACATGGTGCCGAGATTGCCCAGCTCCTGCAGAATCAAGGCCGGTCCGGCATTGAGGATCTGTTCGATGGCCGGTCCGATCGTCGAGCCGAATCGAGCGATGAACGGCATGATCGACAGCAGAATGATCGGGGCCGCCGCTTCACTCAGCTTCACCGGCACCAGGCGGGATGTGACCGAAAACAGGTGGGGATTGAGCAAAAGCCCGATGATGAAGGCATAGAACAGCGGCAGCAGCAGCAAGGTGCCGGGGCCTAGGGGGATCTTGATGATCCCGATGGCTTCTGAGATCAGGGCTGCAACAGCCACGATGCCGTGCAAGCGCCAGTCGAGGAGCATGGAGAGTTTCATGTAGTTGTCCTGTTGTTGTAATTGCGGCCACGACAGCTCAAAGCCTGCAAAGGCCGAACCGTCACCGACATTTCGAGTATTGGAGGAGGTCGCGTTCTAATAAAAGAACAATTGTGTTCTGTTATTTAGCGCATCTTCGGGATTTGATAGCCAACCCCCAGCCGGCCGTTTACCCAGGCGGCAGCTGGTAATTGCACACTTCGCATGGCGGCATGACGTGCCTGTTCCAAGATGGTTGGCGGAACAGTGGATCGTACAGGACCGTGGGACGTGGCGACGTGGCGACGTGGCGACGTGGCAATGTACACGCCTATATGCGCAGGCTAGTGGAAGGTAAGTGATTGGTTTGAGGGCAGACGCTGGGCATACGGCAGTACAACCAGGGGACGGGTGGTTCGCCCCTGTGCTGAGTCACAACCGCTCATCAGCCCAGCGTTCATGCGGGGAAATCCTGCCCCTGATAGTTGGAAAGCGATGAGCAGCACTAGCCAGAGCCAGTAGCCATGGTGGCAGCTTTTACATCCCCGGCTAAATAATCGGCACGAACGGCACGCAGCCGCTCAGGAGCACCGCTGATGCGACCAGGACGACTCGACACACTTTCATTCCTGCTTCCTTAGCTATCAAAATCGAAACTCAATTCATCGTCCTCGCCGAAGAAGCTGTCGAGGCTCTCCTCTGCCGGCATCTTGCCTGGGTTCACGCGGGCCAGCCGGGTCAGTAGGTGGGACTGCGACAGTGACAGGTTGACGGCATATGCGATCGGCAGCGCCTGGGCTTTTCTGAGCATGAGAAAGGTATCGTCATTCAGCTCCGCCAGGGCGCGCTCGTCGATCATGTGCAGGCCGGGAATCGCCATGCCCAACTGAGACTGCAGCGACTCCGGCCAAGGGGCAAGAACCCCAGCCTCGTACAAGGCTGCCAGCGCCTTTTGGGTGCGCTGCTGCTTGCCATGGTTGGCCTTGAGCGTCGCGATCGCTTCGGCAGCCCGCCCTGTCAGCTGTTCCTCCGCATTAAAGAACGGTTCGCCCTCTTCCGCGCCCAGCAAGCCACTGTCGCGATCGAACGCGACGATGCTCTTCTCGCCTGCCTGCACGACGACAAACGGCCATGTGGCGAGCCATTGCGGGCGGTAATGACCTAGCCACTGCCCATCCTTGGTAAACAGGTTGTGGCCAGGCTCCAGGCTACACACCCCGACCAGTTGCCAGCCTTGCTCGCCTTTGACGAGTGCTAGCGGCATAGTCGCGGCGGCCTGGGCCAGTTCACCGGCATGCAACGGAATCAGATGGTGTTGAGCGGCAAAGCTCAGGTTACGTGGCGGATACCAGGATAACCCTTGGCATTCCTTGGGGCTGATAGCCAGCAAGTTAGGCACAAAACCTCCTTTAAATGGTAGGCAATGGCTGACAGAAAATGCCGACATCACTGACACGAAAAACGGCCATTATCGACACCAAGCCAGCAATAAAAAACCCCCAGCCTTGTGGGCCGGGGGCTTAGTGCTACGTGAGGATCAGGAGACCCTCAAATCGCTAAGCTAGAGCTTAGGCGACTTCAACAGAGCTCAGGAAGCCGTTCTGGAAGTTGACGTCATCCATGCTTACGCCAGTCAGCGTAACAGTAGTGATGTCATCCGAGTTAGTAGCATTGCCTGCGAAAGTTTCGTTTTCTGCGTACAGCATCAGGTCATCGCCATCCTGCTGCCAGAAAATTTCCTTCTCGCTGGTGCTGCCCACACGGCTAGCGATGGTTTCATCATCGCCCAGTTGAACCAGAGTATAACCTTCACCAAAGAAGATCTGGTCAGTACCTTGCTCGCCAAAGTTGTCGATAGTATCGCCATCGAACCCTTCAGAAAACAGGTAGACATCATCCCCAGAGGTGGCGTCAGTACCGTCAGTTGCTAGAGTCACACCCAAGCCGCCGTCTTCTTCACTGTCGGTAAGATGATCTTCAGCGTCCTGACGAGTTTCTTCCAGATTAGTCAGTTCAGTATTCAGGTCACGTGCGTTTTCGAAGCGCTCAACTTGATCATTCAAGTCGGTCACAGCTTTTTCACGAGCGCTCAGTTCGGTGGCAACTTTAACACCCGTATCGATTCCAGTCCCGAATTCTGCTTCCGTAACTTCGCTATCGAGAGCATTCAGCTCAGTAGTAGCATCGTTAAGATCGGTTTGGGCGTTAGTTGATGCAACTTGAGCATCAAGCTGTGCTTGAAGCGTATCACGCAGCGCTTCGATACCAGCAACGTCTTCTTGGCCGTCAGCGATTACAAACTCACCATCTTCCACTGTCAGCAATACGTCGCCTGCGCCATCAGCAGCACGCACTTCGGCAACCGTAGAAATATCACCTGTAGTTAATACGTCTACCTGGTCGAAAGTATCACCTGATGTGCCGACCGTGTTGGAGTAGTACAGGGTGCTAATGGTGTTAGCGCGCGCTTCGAAAGCAGCGTCAGCAGCAACAGTATCTTCCCGAGCTTCGCCAAGCGCTTTAGTTGCAGCTGTGGCAGCATCATTAGCAGTACGGTACTGGCTAACAGCTTCTGCCAAACCATCTACGCTGGAAATGGTATCTTCGTAGTCAGAGACGGACTCTTCAGCATCAGCAACACCTTCTGCAATAGCGGTGTTCTGGAAGCTCGCGGAGCGAGTTGAAAAGTTGTCTACACCAAGCGAAGTGCTGAGCGCAGCGCTTGCCTGGGTGTATTCCGTTCCAATAGCTGTATCGACGACGCTAGTAGCTGTATCGTCCTCGACACCCTGATTTTCCTGCAGATACTCGTTGGAACGAGCGTCTTCCAGGTAAGTCTCGACGTTCTCGTTGGCAGTAGCCAGTGCAGCCAGCGCTTCAGTGAGCCCTGAAGTATCGGTTGCAGAAGAAACCGGCACGCCACCGTTGAAAGTCGCTTCAGGACGGCTCTCTTCGAACTGGCCGTAAACGACCCAGTGCTGGTAGCCGCTTTCGAACACACCGTTTTCCACGGCAGTGGCGACGTCTGTGTTGGCTTCCAGGTAGGCCTGCTCATCAAAGCCAGCAGCCACGGACTCCAGAGTGGCGTTGGGCGCGCGGCCTTCAGCGGCACCGTACTGCAGGAAGTGCTCGAACGGGTTGATGATACCTGCGGCAGCCGCCTCGGCGACGTCCGGATTGGCTTCCAGATAGTAAGCAGTGTTGAAAGTCGCGTTGGGGTTACGGCCTTCGGCAGCGCCGAAGTTCTCGAAGTGCCATTTCGCGCTGGGAATCGTGCCTGCGTCAACGGCAGCAGCAACGTCCGGATTCTGGGTCAAATAGTATGCAGATTCGAATTGAAGAGGCATAGCTAGGTAGTTCCTTAACGTGAATATTCACCAATTGGTCGGGTTAACTCTTGATTGTTCACCCGGGCGAGCGGTTACGCCATGGCGCCATGGCCGCTCCCGACAGCAACCGAACGTTGGTTAACGTCAGTATCTGTCGGCAACAGCCATGGCTGATGATTGGTGAATATGCCATGCCCCTCTCAGACGATCCGTCTGTTCCAAATTGCCCCTTGCCATTTTTCTTTTCCCTGTGTCGCTGTGATTCGCGATGATTTTTTGTAAAAAAGGCTTACCAATAGCCAACGAAATTTATCGATCAGCTTGCGGTAAACATAATACCTAAACATCAGGTAAGGCAAGTCTTCGTTGGGCACATTTTTTAACGCAAACGGGCGTATTACGCCCCCTGCACAGGCGGCCTGGCGGGTATCCAGAGAAAAGCGGGGGAAGAGGCGCGCTTATCCTCGAATGGAGGGATAAGCGGGCGCCTCGTGCCATTTGGCACAGTGACCATCGATCGAGGATGAACTGCCGTGAGAAGCTAGCGGCCGATGGATGCCACTCGGCGCATCAAGGTACGTAGCGGTGCAGTAATCCGCCAGCTACGTGAATTGCAGATGGCCTTCAGCTGCTCCTGCGATGCAGCCAAGTGGCGGTCACGCTGATGTATTTCTTGTTCGAGATGTTGGCGATGCTCCTCGTGACGAAGTCCCTCGGCCAACAGCTCGATACGTTGACCCAACAGCCCGAAAAGGTGTCGCACGTAGCCAGGATCGCGCTGAAAGCGGCAATGCAGCTCACGTACCGGCTCACTGATTTCGTCGCCGACCAATAGCACGCCGAGACCGTGAGAATGCATAAAATCGAGATGTGGATATTCAGCGCTCAGCTCTTCCCATAGCTGCCACACACCGAACCCCCGCTCCCGCACATTGATATCATGAAAAAGTACGATGCCGCGCCGCGTTAGCTTGGGTCGCCAGCTTTCGAAATCGTGACGCACGGCATCATAGGTATGCAACCCGTCGATATGCAGCAAGTCGATGCTGTCATCGTTGAAATATCCCAGGGCATCGTCGAAGGACATGCGCAGCAGACGCGAAAAATGCGCATAGCGGGGGCCATGGTAAGCCTCCAGTTCTGCATAGACCCGGTCCCCATAATGGCCGGCATGTTCATCGCCCTGCCACGTGTCTACCGCGTAGCATTGCGTTGCCAGCCCATGCTGAACGACGGCTTGGCAAAAAGCGCTGTAGGAGAATCCCGTATGCGTACCTAGCTCGACCAATTTTTCCGGCTTGTGCATGGCCATCAGCCAGGCGGCGAACGGTACATGGCCGGCCCAGTTGGCTGGCAGAACGATGCGGTCGGGCTCGAACAGGAGCTCCGGGGTCGGCAGCTCGAAAGCGCTAGTCATTGATATGTTCCGTAGAGGCACCTGCCGTAGTACGGGCCGGGGTGCGAACGAGTTCGATATGACGCATGGGTACGCCAACCAGACCGCTGGCAACGTGACTGGTGTGCGATTCCAGAATAATGGCGTCATGCAGCCAATGATGCTGAACGTGCTCTTCCTGAGTCCCTTCGGCCAGGGCGATGGCCAGACTGTAATGGCCGCGAGGAAGTATCGGCATACGGAAGGTGAAGCGCGCCGTAAAGGCTTCGCCAGCGGCAATGCGCAGCCGCTCTGTTCCCAGGTAGGTGTTGTCGCCGAACAACGATTGACCGAGGCGATCCTTGACATAAAAGCCAAGAATTGGCCCATCGAGTGGGCGTTTGGCAATGCAATGCACAACTAGCTCGACCGGCTCGCCGCCGACCAGCCAGGCTAATGGGCGACCATGCCGGTCATGCAAGGCGGCATGGCGAATCTCGCCGCCGCCCTGGCCGAAGTCGCTGCTTTCCGGGTCGAAGGGAAAAACTTCCAGGTCGTTACGCAAGTTGCTATCCAGCAACAGCTCGCGTCGCATGTCCTGGTAATCCTCATCGATCTCGGGAAGATCAGCGATAAGTTTTTCGCCATCGGTGTCCGCGTTTTCCTCACCTTGCCCTTCGCCTTCGAATTGCGATGCCAGGTAGTGCTCCGTGACTTCCTTGGCCGTACCCGCCATGCGTAGCCGCCCTTTCTCGAGCCATAGCGCTTGATCGCAGAGATTGGTTACCGAGGCACTGTCGTGGCTGACGAAGAACACCGTACCCCGGGACATGAAGTCGCGCAGAAAGCGCATGCACTTCTGGACGAAGAAGGCGTCCCCAACGGCCAGAGCTTCGTCAATTATCAGGATATCGGCATCGACATGAGCAATAACGGCGAAGGCAAGCCTGACCATCATCCCACTGGAGTAGGACTTAACCGGTCGATCGATGAACTCACCAATCTCGGCGAACGCCTCGATGGCGGCAAAGCGCTCGTCGACCTGCCGTCGTCCAAGCCCCATGATCGCAGCATAGATATAGACATTCTCGCGACCACTGAACTCTGGGTTGAAGCCGGCACCCAGCTCGAGCAACGCCGCAACCCGGCCATTGACCTGAATCTCACCATGCGTCGGAGTCAGCGTGCCACTGAGAAGCTGCAACAGCGTCGATTTACCGGAGCCATTGCGACCGATGACCCCTACCGTGTGTCCGCGCTGCACATCGAAGGACAGATCCTCCAGGGCGGTGAACACTTGGTAGGCGGGTGGCTTGGGCCGGCCCAGCCAACGGCTGATCGGGTGCCAAAGCCATTGACGCAGGCGAGCACCACTCGATGGATAAAGACGAAAGTCCTTGCGTAAATGACGTACGCGCAGGGCAATGTCCTGGTTGTCAGAGTACATCGGCAAACCCCCGCCGCGCTTTCTGGAAGAGGATATAGCCCAGCCATCCACATAGGCTGGAGAAGAGCGTGTAGAGAGCCAGTACACCGAAGTCGGGTAGCTCGCCCCATAACAGTACCTGCCGACTCTGCTCGATGATGATGGTCAGCGGATTAAAGAGCATCAAGGTACTGTAAGGTTCACCAAGGGCTTCAACCGGAAAGAAGATCGGGGAGAGAAAAAGCAGCACGGTGCTGATCAGCCCGGTCAGATGACCGATATCACGCAGGTAGACACCGATAGCGGCTAGACCCCACGCCAGCCCGAGCAATAGCGGCATGAGCGGCATGAGTGTCAACGGCAGCAGCAACGCGGTTGCATGCCATGGATGACCAAGCAGGAGCATAGCCAACAAAAGCACGACGATACTGATGATGAAATGGAAAAGGGCGGAAAGATACAGCGCCAGTGGAAGCAGCTCGAGTGGAAAGATGACCTTCTTGACGTAGTTGGCATGCCCAAGCATCACGCCGGGTCCGCGCATGAGGACTTCAGCCAGCAGGGTATGAATGATCATCCCGACGAACAGCACGATGGCAAAGCTGGCTCGCCCTGTCTCACCGGTATCGATGCTCCAGCGTGCCTTGAATACCACAGTGAATACGAAGGTATAGATCACGAGCAGCAACAGTGGCGTAACAAAGGTCCAGACCAGACCCATCAGCGAGCCTCGATATCGCCCTTGAATTTCACGCCAGCTCATGACGAGCAGCAGCTGCCAGTGTTGACGTAGCGAACGCAGCAGCGCGATTAGCGCCGCTCGCTGCGTGGCGAGCAGTTGGGGCATACTCCCGTCCGTGTGGCCGATTATCGAAGCGCGTATTGTATGAGCGCCTTGGTCTGTAGACAATGTTAAGCTTTTCTTTGGCGCTGGGGATGGTCGTAAGCCCATGCCGCTCGGCCATTTTTTAGTGGATACACCTCCCGATGCTGTGGAAAAGCCGTAAACGTCTCACCCACCAGCCGGTATACTGCCAAAATTACAGGTTACCGGCCTGGCCCTTGGATGCCCACCAAGAAACCAGCCCAGGTCGCATTGCGATCATGTTGCATGTGTTCTATCCCGAATTGCTCGATGAGCTGGGTAGCTATCTGCAGCACATGCCATGGCCTATCGATCTTCTCGTTTCGGTCGTGAACGAACAGGCGGAGGAAATGACCCAGGCACGCCTGGGCAGCCTGGATTGCGTCTCGCGGCTTATTATCCGGCGTGTCGTCAACCGAGGGCGTGATATTGCCCCTTTGATGGTGACCTTCAACAAGCAGTTGCGTGACTATGATTTCATCGGCCATCTGCATACAAAAAAAACGCCATATGCCTCGTGGGGCACCCAATGGCGCACTCATCTATACGATCATTTGTTGGGCAGCGAAACGCTGATCAGGCAAATATTCCTGCATTTGCACTCTTCGGGTGTGGGCATGGTCTATCCGCCACAGCTGGCTTACACCCCTTGCTGGGCGATGAGCTGGCTGTCCAATGCCTCGATCGCCGAGCAATTGTGTCGACGCATGGGCCTGGCCTTCGAACCGCGCGGCTGTTTCAGCTTCCCAGCCGGCTCCATGTTCTGGGCGCGCCGAGAAGCCTTGCTCCCCCTGCTCGATCTTCAGCTGAGTGTAGAGGACTTTCCCGAGGAGGCAGGACAGCAGGACGGCACATTGCAACACGCTATTGAGCGGCTATTCGGACCGGTATGCCGCCAGTCCGGATGGCATACTGCGGTTATCGACCTGGCGAAAGGGCAATTGGATAGCCATGACCGGCTCAACCTTGCGCTCTACTTGTACGAGCCGGTTAGCCAAGCGGTGCAGGGCGCCCTGCCCCACTTCGAGGTGGTAACTGCAAGCGTCATGAATGCACTGGTAACACGCCCTTTTACGCGGCGCGAGGCAATGCTCCGCTGCATGGCGGAGCGTTTCGAGAGCATACCGAAGCTCGCCGTCGAAAGTGCCGAAACGTTTCTCGAACTACGCCGACAGGCCGAGCTGCATGCCGCCCAGGAAAGCGGTCATGAGTCCCCCTCTTTGTCGCTGATTGCACAGGCGATGGTCTCACTCGGCGTAACCGCGACTCGAGCACAGGCGCTGGTCGAACACGAAGCAGCCTTCGAAATGGGATTGTGGCAGTTGCGTCCTTCATTGGCGGACTCCCTGATGGCAAGCCGGGAAAACATCCTGGGGCTAGTGGCTATTGCCAATGTACCTTTGGACAGTGCTCCGATACAGCAGCGCCTGCATGATCTGGGCCTGAAGGGAGTGAAGGCCACCATCAGCTCTAAAGAAGTAGGCACCGGCATGCAGCAGAGAGCTTTCTGGGAGTGGATCATCAAAGAACTCCCGATTACAGCTGACCGTAAAACCATGCACATCGGTAGCGACGAGCGTAACGATATCCAGCTACCATGGACTATGGATGAGCGCCTGACCCCCCTTTATGTCATGGAGGCGGCGACCCTTTTGTCATTAGCATGGCAAGGCACGCCGCTCAATTCGGTATTCAACGTGGATGATTGGCGCGATGACCTGTGGTTGGGGCTGCTAGCCCGCCGCGCCATGCTGCGCCTGGACGACGAACCGCAGGTGATGGAGTCGCGGCGTTTTTTCGACACGCCACAAGATGCCGGTTATGTCCTGGTTGGGCCGTTATTATTGAGCATGCTACAGAGCTGGCTGAACTGGTGGGAGCGCTTCGGCATAGGAGCCATTTACCTACCGGTGGCGAAGGAGCATCTGGCTGCACGTTTCTATACGCGACTGCAGACTGTAGGCCGCACTCGTCAGAAAGCGCTGCCGGCACTTCGCTGTCGCCCTGGGGGGACACTAGCACGCTGGCCAATGAAATGGTTGCATACGCCTTGGCAGCGTTACTGGTTCGCCAGCGGCATCTTCCACGATCCGGACGTCCAATCGGGGGCGATACAGTTTCTGGACGATGCTCTAGCGGTGCTGCAGGGCGACTGGTGGCGCTTTCGGATTAACGAGGTTGCGCTTGAAACGCTAGCCATGGCAGCAGCGGCCGGCGATCTTCCCATGATTCCAGAGTTACCAATAGCACCTGAACATGCCCTACAGACTGAAAATGACCCAAGCGGATGTGCAGCCAATAGCGGACGTTAATGGTGCCGCTGCAGCATTTTTAATAACCATTTTTTATGGCGTATCGACTCTATGATCCCTTGGCATACCCTCTTCGAACGTTTTAAACGTTCGCGCCATTACAATCCTCATGTGGCCGCTCAGTTTGAGCATCTGATCCGCTCGAATTCGAGGCTGGCACGTCTGATCAATTCTCTTCTCTGGGTATCCTTCCACTCGTTGCGCGCTGCACGCCGGATCCGTCATCACCAGTGGCGTCGGCGGGGGAACTCCCTTGCGCCCACCCGTCCGAACAAGACCCATCCATGGCAAGCCCCGGTTATGCATAATCCGGTTCGCCAGGGCGTGCTGATCGTGGCCGAGCTTTCCATTCCTCAGTGTCGGCACTATCGAGTTGAGCAGAAAGTCACCATGCTTCGGCACCTTGGCCATGAGAGCTGGGTCATCTCATGGACGGACCCAGACAAGGCTATTAATGCGCTGCAGCATGTTCAACAGGTAATCTTTTACCGCACACCCGCGACGCCAGAATTGCAAGGGATCGTTGCCGAGGCGCACCGATTGGGCCTTACCGTCATCTTCGATATTGACGATCTGGTCTTCGATGTGGAGGCCTATTCGCGCAACAGTAATCTGAAGCAGTTACCTCCAGCCGAACAACGTAATTTGCTAGAAGGTGCGAAGCTATACAATGAAATGCTGTGTTTGGCCGACCATGCCATTGCCAGCACTGAAGTACTAGCCAAACATATGCAACCTTTTCAGCATGGTTCCATTCACTTGGTCGAGAATGGCCTCGACAATGCGCTGTGCCAGTTAGCCCAGTCACCTGAAGCGCGGCCTGATACCGGCAAGGTCGTCATCGGCTATGGCAGCGGCACACGCACTCACGATGCTGACTTTGCCGAGGCCGCTGGGGCACTTTGCAACGTGATGCAGACGTTTCCACAGGTCGAGCTTGCCATCTTCGGCCATTTGACATTACCGGCAGCATTCGAGCCTTATATGCATCGAGTTCGGCGCGTGCCCTTTATTGCAGCGGAAGATTACTACCGTGCCCTGCGCCAGTTCGATATCAACCTCGCCCCGCTTGAGCCAGGCGTGTTCAACGATGCCAAGAGCAATATCAAGTACCTCGAAGCCTCGGTCTTCGCTATCCCTACCGTAGCTTCGCCACGCGCTACTTTTACGGACATAATCGTCAATGGTGAGAACGGTTACTTGGCGGATAGCG
>JACLAD010002471.1_pt1 | contig 11851 bp, 11 predicted proteins | sample 8027901 | NCBI WGS metagenome assembly JACLAD01 (sample SAMN15725071, study PRJNA655200) | protist metagenome | isolation source: fluorescence activated cell sorting (FACS) single amplified genomes of... | place: Spain: Blaines Bay Microbial Observatory, Mediterranean Sea | collected 2016-07-05
AACAACGGCCACGGCAATGGCGCCGAGGAAGGCGAGGAAGGCTATGGCAGCGGCGAAAAGTTCGATCCGTCGAACCCTGGGAAGGGTGGCGGCAAGAAGGATCGCGAATCCTCCGAGGTCGATTTCACGATCGACGAGCAGTTCCTGCCGGACGGGTGGGGGAGCGACAGCTGGGACGACATCCTGACCTCGAAGCTTATCCCCACCACGGGCAACTCTCCGCTGCAGGCGGGATTGAAGGTCGCCATCGATGGCGATGGCAGTCCGGTCATCCGACTTGCGGATGGCTCCTTTGCGGCGGAGGGCGTCTTGGGATCGCAGGGCACCATCATCCGCGTCGACACACCGCAGAGCGGCGAGACCAGCCGCGTCCTCGTTCGGCTCGAGAATGGCAAGATCGGCGAGTTCATCATCGAGAACACCACGGCTCCGGGGTCGTCGAAGAAGCCGAAGAACAACAACGGCCATGGCAATGGTGCCGATGAGGGCGAGGAAGGCTACGGCAGCGGCGTCAAATACGACCCCTCGAACCCCGGCAAGGGCGGCAAGAGCGGCGGCGATGACGACGACAAGCGCAAGAAGGGCAACAACGGCCATGGAAACGGCGCCGAGGAAGGCTATGGCAGCGGCGTGAAGTTCGACCCGTCGAATCCAGGGAAGGGCGGCGGGAAGAAGAAGTGACGGCCCTGCCCGGCCCGTCCATCTCTCCGAGATCGTCATGCGCCCCCGATCGGGATCCGGATGCGGAATGTGAGATTTTTCGCAAGTCAGTGATGGCAAGACGCCTGGCTTGCGCTATCGTGCGGCACATCGGAGGGCGCAGCGCGCGGCTTCGACCCCCGCCGCAATTTCGCTCGCGGGGCACGACACGACCAAGGAGTAAGATCACGATGGCCACCGGCACCGTGAAGTGGTTCAACACCACGAAAGGCTACGGCTTCATCCAGCCCGACAATGGCGGCAAGGATGTCTTCGTCCACATTTCGGCAGTGGAGCGTTCCGGCCTGACCGGCCTCGCCGACAACCAGAAGGTCTCCTACGACCTTCAGTCCGGCCGCGACGGCCGTGAGAGCGCGGTCAACCTGCAGCTCGCCTGAGCCCAAGCGCTTCCTGCTGAAGGCGCGAGGGCGCCTTCAGCCACCCCCCTCTCCCGCTCGATCGCCGATCCTGCCGACAGCCTTCCGGGCCATGCGCCAGCGCAGCCGGATCAGGCCGCGATGCGCCATGGCGACCCCGAGGAGGGAGGCGAGGAAGATCCAGAGCATGGCGAAGGCCCTCTCCTTCAATTCCGCATCCGACATCAGCTCCTTGTCGCGCGCCAGGATCGTGGGCCCCGGCAGGTCGATGACGAGGCCGAGCGGCTCCGCCACGAAGGCGTCGAACAGCAGCAGCGCCGGAAAGCCGGCATAGGCGGCGAGCTTCATCCAGCGGCGCGTGCCGGCCTTCACCATGTGGTAGGCCTCGCGCTCCACGAGTTCGGCCGGGACGACGCGCAGCGGCTCATGGATGCAGGGCCCCGTCACCTCGACGTGTTCCCCGACCCAGATCACCAGCGACTGCTCGGCATCGCGCAGGCGCAGCTTGGCGGGGCCCCGGAACTCTGCCGTCTCCCCTTCCCCGAGGCGCGACATGCCATCCATGCCGAACGGCACGAGCCAGTCGTCCTGCCGCACGCCGAAGCCCGCGACGCGGGCGCGGCCAATGACACTCGGATCGCCGCTCACGAACCCACCTCGGAGGCAGCCGCCCGCGCGCCGCCGTTGCTCGTCCAGGGCATCCGGAGCGCGGCGATGCGTTTCGTCCCCTCGAAGAAGAAGAGCGCGCCGACCGCGCCGAGGGCGAGAAATCCTGCGGGGCCGAGTGGCCCTTCGAGCACCGCGCCGATGCCCAGCGGATCGTGCCGGAAGCCCGTGTCGATGCCCGCGCCGGCGGAGACCCCATAGGCGCCGACCACGACCGCCAGTGCGAAGTGCAGGATCGCGGCCCGAAGGTTTCGCGCCCGAAGCCAGGTGACGCGCTGGATGACGTCTTCCCGCGTCATCGGCTGTGGCGCCGTGCGCAGGAGCGGACCCGTGAGCACGCACTCGTCGAGCACCCAGACCAGACGCGCCTGGCGGAACTCCTTCACGCCGAACATGCATGGCCCGCGAAGGATCAGCGGCTGCCCCTCCCCGAGAGGCTGCGGCGACATGGCCGCGAAGCTTGTGCCGTCGATGGCCTCGCGGGCGGCATGCCCGCGCACGCTGCTCAACACCCCGATGCGCGTGGGCGCCTTTGCGGCCAGCCCGGGATTCATGCCTTCGGGGCCTCGTCGGTCAGCGCGCCCGCGGCGTAGCGCGCGAGCAACGGAAGCCCGAACGCGCCGATGGCCGTCACGCAGAGCGCCAGGATCCCCACGCCGATCAGGAAGGGTTTGCGGGGGTCACCGTCCGGAGCGCCAAGCCCCCCCGAAATGGCCATCCCCCACGAGGTCAGGACCTCCACCGGACCCGGCAGGCCCAGCGTCATTGCCAGGATCAGCCATGCGATCGCTGCGATCATCACGACGAGCATGAGGAGGAGCTCGAGATTTCTCCGGACGACGCGGGCGGTCGCTGCGATGACCTCGTCGGGCTCAGCGGGCTCGGGGGGCATATGCAGAAGCGGTCCCGCCATCGTCGCCGAGGACATCACCCAGATCCTCCGGAACTCCTGCCCCGACATCACGGCGACATGCGCGGGTCCGGCAATGTCGAACGTCTCGCCTTCCCGAAGAATGACGACCCTCGAAAGATCGAAGCACTTGGCGGAAAGGGTCTCCTGCGCCGAATATTTCGTGATCGATCCGCGTTCGTTCATTTTGAACTCCATGCTGGTCCGGCGACACCGGTTTGCGAAAAGGGTTACCGACAGACGAGCGATCCGACCAGACCTCCATTTACGATTTTGCGAAAAAAATACTCTGGAAGTTTCACACGAGGTCGCATAAGTTTTTCGCATAGCCGACGACCGGGCATCCGGGCGCGGCCCCTACCGCCCCTACCTACGGAGTAGCCCATGTCCCAGTCCGGTGCCAAGATCGACGCCGCCATCGAAACCAGCCGAGCCGAGATGTCTGCCCTGCAGACCCGCATGGCGAATGTGACCTCGCAGTTCGAGGCAGGCAGCGATGTCGGTCGCGCCGAGATCGACGTCGAGAATGCCACGCTGGCCGACGTCATCGCCCATCAGGAACAGATGAACGGCAACATCGCCGACCTCATCATGGGGCTCGACGACGTGACCGCCGGCTTCTCGAAGGATTTCGACAGCCTGCGCACCAAGACCAGCGCCGAGAAGCTGATCGGCTTCTTCGCCAAGGGCAAATCGGAGTCGATGCGCCAGGAGCGCCTACGCGCCGCTTCGATCGACGACAAGCTGCAGGACCTGATCGGCAAGTCCGACAACATCGTGGTCCTCCTGAAGGGCCAGCTGGCCGTGGTCCAGGAACAGCATGCCAAGGTCGAGAAGAACCTCGCCTCCACCCTTGAAGAGCGCGAGCAGGTCGTGGCGCAGCAGCTCGAGGCCCGTGCGAAAATCTCGTCCATGGACCCCAAGCTCATCGACCTCGAGAACCGCATCGCGGCCGAGCAGGACGCGGGCGCGCGCACGAAGCTCGAGGGCGAGCTCGCGGCGATGAACGCCGAATACAACGCGCTCGTTCAGGAGGAGCAGGTCAAGACCGCCGAGAGCCTGACCCTTGAGCGCTACATCGAGAAGGGCAAGACCTGGGTCGACAGCCTCCAGAACCAGGTCTCCACCCAGATGGTGCTGATCAGCAAGCTCGAGACCGACACCCGCCAGCGTGTCGTGCTCTATGACGCGCTGACCAAGTCGCTCAAGACCGCGCAGCAACAGGAGATCGCGCACCGGATCAACGAGATCGGCGTGCAGACCGACCAGGAAGCGCAGGCCGCGATGGCCGCGATCGCCTCCGCCGCCAACACCCGCATGGCCGACATGATGGAGAGCCACGAGGGTCACATGGTCTTCTCGCGCGAGATCCTCGCCCAGAAGGCCAAGGCGGACGAGCGCTTCGCCCGCCGGTTCGAAGCCGTGCTGGAGAAGCACGACCGCAACCTCTACGGCGCCTGATCCATGGTCGCGACGGACCTCGCCGCCGATCACCGGGCGCTGCGCGACCCCCGGCTGGTCCGCCGCTACTTCGCCAAGCTGGAGCGCGTCATGGACGCGCTTCAGCCCTCGATCGACGAGTTGGTGGCCACGGGCGACCTGCGCGCCCGCGAGGGAGATCTCGCCAAGCTGGCCGTGCAGACCATCCGCCGCAGCGTCGAGGCGCTCGCGCTGCGCTACATGATCGCCTGCCGCATGCCCGGCATCCGCGCGAGCTTCCCGGTGATCGACGCGCAGGACAGCGGCTTCCCGACCTACCAGGAGATCGCCACCCTCTCGATCGACCGCGCCCAGGCCGCGCAGCATCTCGATGCCATGATGAGCGAGACCGCCCTCATGGACCGCATGCTGCGGGTGATCCTGAACGACAAGGAGCACCCCCGCGACCTGCAATTCGCGATGGCGCAGCGCGCCTATTACGAGACACTCAAGGCGGGCGGCCTGTGGTGGCCGCAGATGCATCCGAAGATCGCAGCCCTGGAGTGCCGCGCCGAGGGGCGCCGCCGCTACCAGTTGAGCTGGGGCGTCTATGACACGCGGCTCAACGTGCCGGTTATCTACCTGATGGAGATCGAGGACAGCGGCCGCCGGCCGCTCGAACACGACGACCGGCGCTGGCCCGCCGCACAGGATGCGCTGATCCACCAGTCGATCGACCAGCTGAAGCTCGTGACCATCGCCAGCGGCTTCGATCGCGACTTCCCGGACCTGCACCCCAAGCGCCTCGTCCGCATCCATGTGGGCCCGCTCTATTCCTCGGCCTTCACCGTCCAGAACGGACCGATCAAGGATGTGCTGGAATCGGCGCGCGCGCCCGAGGGCGAGGACTGGGCGCTGGCTTGGACCATCGAGCGCCTCGAGAGCGAGCGCGTCGAGTTCGAGCGCGTGATGCTGGGCCGCGTCGACCGCGAGATCTTCGCGCTCGATCCGCTGACACCGGAGGGATCGGAGCGCGGGGTCACCGCCCTGACCCGCTCCCTCATCATGCCCGAGAGGCCGTTCCAGTCGCTGGTCGAAATGGACCCGGCCGGCTTCAAGGGAATGCGAAAATTTGTCGTCGGCCACGAGGGCCACATGACGGCGATCCGATAGGAAGGACCCGCGATGGAACGCAACGAGATGAAGTTGGCCGAGACCGAGATCCGGGCGCACTACGCCTCCGCCGGGCAGGCCGTGCGCGAGTTCGAGCACGCGCCGCGCATTGCCAAGGCCGACACTCCCGCGACCGCCGAGCGCAGCCCCGGCATCTCCGGGCGCCGCGCCTTCCGCTCGACCACCCCGGGCCTCGTGACCCAGATGCCGGTCCGCGCGGGCGGCGTGCGCCTGATGCACCGCATCAACACCATCGCCTCCGAGGACGAGATCCCCTCGCCCGCCGCGGCGACCGCGATCACCGCCCTGCGCCGGGCCGTGGCCGTCTCGATGGCCGTGTCGAAGTCGATCGAAGGGCTCTGCGCCTTGGGCGAGCTGCGGCAGGCCAGCCTGCAGGGCCGTCTGCCGGATGCGCGCCGGGCCGAATATGTCGAGCTCCTGGGCATGCAGGCGCTGGCCTCGCTCTCGGTGCTGGCGACCGTCCTGTCGCATCATGTCTCGCAGGCGACTGCCGCCGACGAGGCCCCGGCGGAGATGGGCGAGCTGGAAGAGATCCTCGCAGAGGGCGCGCCGGTCGCGCGCGACGGCGCCCTGTGGGAGCTCGACCGGGCGCTGGCTGCCCATGCGCATGACGAGAGCCGTATCCTGCCCGTGCTGCGCGCATTCGCCGAGCGTCTGTCGGAAGCCGTGGCCGCCCGCGCCGCGCAGCAGCCGCGCATGGAAGTCTTCACCGCCGCCAGCTGGCGCATCGAGACCGACGACCTGGCGATCGCCGGGATCGGGATCGGCGGCCGCTCGCGCGAGCCCGCCCTCTCGATGAGCTTCAAGAAGCCCGAGGAGGTAATCGGCAACCACATCGCGAAGGCGCAGTCGATGCGGCTCGCGCGGATGCTGATGGCCTATGATTTCGACGCGAAGATGAACCCCTTCGTCGAGATGGGCGGCTTCATCTTCACCTTCATGGGCGACGGGGCACCGGGCACCGGCAAGACCACCCTGATCCAGATGATGGCCGGTCTCGTGCAGGACTACTGCTCGGTCGCGGGGCGGACCTTCCGCTACCGCAACCTCTCCATGGACAGCATCGACAGCTACCAGGGCAAGTCGGGCCAGAACGCCAAGGCCTTCATCGACGCGGTGCTCGACCCGAACGCCATCGGTTTCGGCACGATCGACGACATCGACCAGATCGCCGGCAAGCGCGGCGACAAGCAGTCGTCGGCGGGCCAGCAGGAGGTGACCGCGATCCTCATGGAAGCCTTCGCGGGCGCCGGCACCGTCGTGCGCGGCAACTGCACCTTCGGCATGTTCTCGAACTACCCTGAGAACGTCGACGACGCGCTGCGCCAGCGCGCCGGCGCGCGCTTCCTCGTCGACGGGCCGCAGAGCCGCGAGGACTACATCGACATCCTCAGCCTGCTCCTGGGCAAGCGCCACGAGATCCCGCTCGGCGATCACGACCTCTTCGCCGCGCAGGCGATCCAGCGCGCGGTTCGCGAAAGCTATGCGGGCCACGCCGAGCCGAAGGAGCCGGGCCTCAAGGCGGTCTGGGACCGGATCGTCGCGGAAGCGGGCCGCCCGGAGACCATCGCGCAGATGGGCGCCTATCTGAAGGCGATCCAGATGGCCGACAGCCGCTTCACGGGCCGGGCGATCAAGAACATCACCGACGCGGTGAAGGTCCGCGCGATGGATTTCGACATGCCCGACGAGTGGATGGAGCGGCCCGAACTCTTCCTCGACCAGCCCTACGCCACGAAGCGGGCGATGATCGAGGACCTGCGCCAGCCGATCACGGTCGACATGGTGGTCCAGGAGATCAACCGCTACGCCGACAGCGAATTCCGCTATGCCGACAAGTCGGACGAGGCGGCGATCTCGGGCATGGTCCGCGACATGCAGCGCACGAAGACCGCGCGCGAGCGCTTCGTGGGACTGGAGGGGTGAGCGCCGCCGCCGACACCGCGGCGCGGCCCGGCTTTGCCGAGCTGATCGCGCGGGGCCTGATGTTCGCGAACCTCGTGCGCATCGACAGCCCCGCGCTGATCGCCCGCTACAACCGCGCGCTGACCCGCCTCGGCGCGCCGCAGACCGGGCTCGAAGAGTTCTCGGTCGATATCGGCGGCTACTCCCCCGAGGTGGCGGCCGAGATCGGCGACGCGGACTACCTGCGCCCGGGCGGCGGTGACCGGCATATCGTCCTGCTGACCACCAAGCAGCGCGCGGCGCCCCTCGTGCGCGAGGAGGTGAGCGGCGAGCGCGAGCTGATCCGCGAGTTCTACGACGCGAACGAGGATTGCCTCTTCGCGCTGACCGCCAGCGACGCGGTCGTGGGCGTGATCGAGACCGGCATTTTCGGTCGCGGCTCGGCCGAGCGCATCGCCACCGGCCTCGTGCGGCTGCGCCTGACTGCCGACACCACGGGTCGGCATGTCGAGAAGGCGGCCGAGCTCGGCGGGCTGATCCACCGCTTCCGGACCGAGCCGCGCGCCTGGGCCGATGACGCGCTGGTCGACGAGATGATCGCCCGCGCCGCCAAGGTGGGCGATGTCGAGCGCCGTCCAATGACGCTGGCGGTGGCCGAGGCCGAGCCCAAGAGCTTCTGGATCGGCCATGAGGGGCACAGCTACTACGCCGTGCAGGGCGCAGGCGTGCGGCTGTTCATCGACCCCAAGGACGTGGCCGGTGTGCCGGCGCGCATCTCGGGCCCGCTCGCGCATCTCGAACAGCAGCACCTGACGCAGAGCATCGTCCAGCGCCGGGACGCCGACACCGCCGAGGTGATCCGCCGGATGATGGATTTCGTGATCGTGGCGGGTGCCGACCGCGCCGGGCTTTCGCTCGGCGAAGGCAGCCGCGGCGACCTGCGCCGCCTCGCGAACCGGCTCGACGCGAAGGCCGTCGACACGCTGCATCGGCTGAGCCAGGTGCTCAGCCATGTCGAGTGGGGCAGCGACTGGCCAGATCTCGTGCCGGGCTCGCCCGCGCATGTCCTCACGCTGCGTGCCGTGCCCGGCCCCGGCGCGTTGATGACCAACCGCCTGCTCGCGGAGCTCTGCCCCGACGACGTGCTGCGTCTCTTCATCTGGCACAAGCCGCTCTTCTTCCGGCTCTACGAGGGCTGGGGGCCCGAGCGCCAGGCCTGGGTCGCGCGCTGGCTGGAAACCACCTACCGGCCGCAGAAGGCGCGGCTGCGTGAAACCACCTTCGGATCGGCCACCAAGGCCGCCATCGAGACCTGCTGAAAAGGGACGCCCATGCTCCGTATCGTGAAAGCCGCCATCATCGCCATCCCGCTCGTCGCCGGAGGCACCCTGCTGCACTACGCCCTGCCGCAGACCGACATCGTGCGCGTGTCGTCCACCGAGGTGGTCCGGATGGATTTCTCCGCGATCAGCCGACACTTCTACGCGGCCGCCGACGCCGTGATGAACGAGAACGCCACCCGCGACATCCGCCTCATCAACGCGGCGCGGCCCTCGGGCAAGGTCATCGTCTACCGCAACGAGGACACCAACTTCGGCTGGCCCTTCTACTTCAAGTTCGACAGCTCGAACCTGCAAGCGGAGGCCGCGGACTCGGTCTCGGCGAAGGGCGAAGATGCGCAGTATGTCGCCATCAAGCACTACGGCTGGCGCATCCCCATGTTGTCGATCTACCCGAACGCGATCTCCCTGAAGCCGGTCTCGGGCCCCGATGCCCGCACCATCCCGGCCTTCAACATCGTCTTCTTCACGCTGCTCGGCGCCGCGGGCTTCGCCCTGTGGTCCGCCGCCCGCCGGTTCAAGCGCGCCCGCCTCGACCCGACCCTCGCACGGGCCGGCGAGAGCCTCGGCGCGGCGCGCGGCGACCTTGAGAACCGGAGCCGCGGCATGCGCGCATGGCTCGGCACATGGAAGGGGAAGCCGCGCACCTGACCCGAGGGCACCCCGCCCAACCCACGGTTGCCTGATTGACGTTTGGGTTAGGCGCTGGCCTTTCGGAGCGTGCTGGTTAAATGCACTCGAGCATGACCCCGCTCCGGAAGCCCAACGGACCGGCAGGCTTTCACGCACAAGGAATGTGACGCATGGATCTCGATCACCGCGAGAGCAAGCTGCTCTTCGAAATCATGAGCGATCTGAGCGCCGAGTTCGAGCATGCCGAGGTCCGCTTGCGCATGGGTCGCCGAATGCTTGATCTGCTGCGGGCCGACTACTTCGCCTCGTTCGTCTGGGACGGGGAAACGAACCGTTTCCTGGATGGCGTCCATCTCAACATGGATCCGTCCAATCTCCAGAATTACGAGGACTATTTCCAGTTCCGCGACCCCATCACCCCGGTCCTGCACCGCAGGTCGAAGGCGACGCTCGTCAGCGAGGTGATGGCGCATCACCGGTTGCAGAAGACGGAGTTCTTCAATGACTTCCTGATGCGCGACGGGCTCTGCTACGGCCTCAATTTCTATGCTCGCCACCTCGGGCGGGATGTGGGGGACCTGCGGATCTGGCGGCGCGCCGGGCGAGAGGATTTCACGCCGCGCGATGCGGAGATCATCAACGCCATAGGCCCCAGCCTGGCAAATGCCCTGGCCCGCGCCGGGCGCTACCATGGCGGGAAAATGATGATCCCGAACAGCTTCTCGATAGGCGGCCAGTTCGATTTCAGCCGCCGGGAGGCCGAAGTCGCCGACCAGCTGACCACCGGCCGCAGTGATGCCGAGATCTGCGCCAACCTGGGAATTGCACTTCCAACCCTGCGAACTCATGTAACATCGATCTTTCGCAAGACCGGGATCTCGCGACGATCGCAGCTCTCGGCGCTCCTGATGAACCAAAATCATCATTTCTGACGATAGCGCAGAAATTTTCGCTTTTGTTATCTGAGGGGGAAATTCACAACGGGGTGTCATTCAATGCGTGATTTTGGATCGATGGGAGTGCGCGAGGTCGTTGGCTGCTTCGAAGATGGCAGCCTCACCTCGGTGGAATATACGCAAGCGGCGATCGCTCGGATGAAGTCCTCCGCGGACCTCGGTTCGATCCTGCATTTCGAAGAGGATACGGCCCTGGCCTCGGCGCGGGCGGCGGACGCGGCGCGTGCTCAGGGTGAGACCGGTCGCCTCTGCGGCTTGCCGATCCTGGTGAAAGACAACATCAACACGGTGGACCTTCCCACGAGCGGCGGCACGCTCGCACTGATGGGCAACCGGACAGAGACCGATGCGGGCGTCATGTCACGCCTGCGCAATGCCGGGGCCTTCCCGCTGGCCAAGACCAACCTGCACGAGCTGGCGCTTGGCATCACCTCGAACAACGCGGCGACGGGCCCGGTCCGCAATCCGCATGATCCGACTCTCATCGCGGGTGGGTCGTCGGGCGGCACGGCGGCCGCGGTCGCCTTGGGTATCCTGCCCGTCGGGCTGGGCACCGATACCGGCGGCTCCTGCCGCATCCCCGCCTCGCTCTGCGGCGTCACGGGCTTTCGTCCGACGACGGGGCGTTATCCGAGCGACGGCATCATCCCGATCTCCTCGACCCGCGATACGGCGGGCATCATCGGCCGGACGACCGACGACATCTGCGAGGTGGCACGGACCATCACCGAACGGGGTCAGCTCGAATGCGAGCAGATCGACATCCGCGACACCACCATCGGGATTCCCCGCCAGCGCTTCTTCGACGATCTCGAGCCCTATGTGGCCGGCGTCATCGAGGAGCAGATCGAGGCCCTGGGGCGGGCTGGCGCGACCATCCACGAGATCCCCTCGCAGGACATGTATAACATCTGGAAGCTGAACGACGCGTTCAGCTTCACGGTGGTGCTCTACGAGGTGATCCGCGAGCTTCCCGAATACCTCGCCGCACACGCGCCTCACGTCAGCCTCGAACAGCTGATCGAGCAGGTCGCGTCGCCCGACGTGGCGGGCCTGCTGCGCTCGCAGCTCGGGGATGACGCGGTCACGGAAGCGCAATACCAGGGCGTGGTTCGCAACAACCGGCTGGCCATGGGCGGGATCTACGAGGACATCTTCTCGAAGTTCAACCTCGACGCCATCCTGTATCCTACGACGCCGCTGACCGCGCGCCCCATCGGGCATGACGAGACCGTGGAGCTGAACGGGCGCCAGGTGCCGGTCTTCCAGACCTACTTCCGGAACTCGGATCTCGGCTCGAACCTCGGCGTGCCGGGCCTTTCGCTGCCCTGCCCGGTCTCGGGGCTGCCGGTCGGGCTGGAGGTTGCCGCCCTTGCCGGGGACGACCCGCAGCTGCTTTCGCTCGGCAAGGCCATCGAGCGCGTGATGGCGGACTGATCCCCGTCGAGCGGACCGCTTGCCGGTCCGCTCATTCGCCAGCGGACGCGCGTGCCCCGAACCGGGACGGTTCAGCCGCCGCCGATGATCCGGTCGAAGGTGCCCGCAGGCCCTGCCAGCCGCCACAGCTTCGCCGGCCGCCCGGCGCTGCGCCGGAGTTCGTCGGTTGGATTGATCAACCGCATCTCCGCCACCCGCCGCCGGAAGGCCGACTGGTCGAGCCGGATGCCCAGCACGCTCTCATAGGCGTGCTGCAGCTCGGTAAGTGTGAAGAGTTCGGGGAGCAGCATGGCGGGCAGCGTCGAGTAGGCCCCC
>JACLAD010017349.1_pt1 | contig 11845 bp, 4 predicted proteins | sample 8027901 | NCBI WGS metagenome assembly JACLAD01 (sample SAMN15725071, study PRJNA655200) | protist metagenome | isolation source: fluorescence activated cell sorting (FACS) single amplified genomes of... | place: Spain: Blaines Bay Microbial Observatory, Mediterranean Sea | collected 2016-07-05
ACTCTCTCTCTATTTCAAATTGTCCATGGACAAACGTGATTCTGCATTGTTGTCTGATCCAGTGGTTGTGGTAGTGGCTGGGGCATCTACATACACGCTACCAGTCCTAGTAATATGAACCCGTTGTGAAGAAGATCCTATGCGTCTGCTGCTGCTGCTGCTACTACTACTATCAGTACTTCCAACTCCAATTGTACTTGTACCACCTACAGTGCTTCTTAAAAGATTCATCTCGTTTGTCAATTCCGCTATTCTGCTTTCTGCTTTTGTATGGCGACTTAAAACTGTATTTAATTTGCTACGTTCGTTATTAATTAAACGATCGGCCTCTTCGGCTTGTTGTGCTAATTCATTTCGTAAAATTCGCATGCGTTTATGATCTAATGCATTTTTTTTCCTTAAAGTTGCCATTTCTGCTTCATATCGATCTTTGATACTTTTGATTTGTACTTGTGATTGGCTTAATAGATTATTGCTATATTTGTTATTATCAGATCTTAACTTTTCATTTTCAAGTTCTAGTCGCAGCCTTTCTTGTTTGCTTTGAGCTAATTCAGTCATGATTTCTGATGTAGAGGATTCCACATTTAATTGATTGATTGTATGAAATTGTGCTGATTGTTCATACATTTCGCGCTTTTGTTGCTCAATTTGGCTTTGCATTGCTTCCTTTTGTGCTAATATCTCTCGCTCTAGTTTTGTCCTAGCTGCTTCCATTTCTATTTCCATCCTGACTTTTTCATTATCCAACTCTGCCATCTTCCTTGCTCTTTCCTCTCGTACCTTCATTTTTTCCATTTCAATTTCCTTTTGCATTTGCTCTTTCTCCAATTGAACTTTGCTAGATTTAAACTTATCTTCCGCGTCAATAGTTGCTTTAAGATTTGCAATATCCGTTTCTGATCTTTCTTTAATATCTTGCATTTGCATTTTGGATAGCTGCTTTTCGCGCTCGATTTCATTTTGCATTGTGGCCATCTCTTTCTTCTGCAACTCAACGGCTAGTTGTAGTTGCTTCATTTCATTTACTGCTTCCATTTTTTCTCGCTTTGAAGTGGAAACCTCAATTAAAGCGCTTTCCAATTGTGTTTGAAGATTTAAAATATCGTCTTTGTGCAAAGTAGATGCAGTATCCAATTTATTAGTCAATTCTCTTATTGTCTTCTTGCTTTCTTCAATAGTGTATATCTTTTGAGCCTCCGCGCTTTGTTCCAATGAATCTTGAACTATATTTTGCAATTGTTTCAAACCATTGCTGTAACTTGCTTTGTCAATGCTTAAAAGTGCTTCTTGTACTTTTTGAGGTATGTGAATATGTGCTGACAATGCAATCAAAGTTCCATCGTAATTATTTAATCTTTTTTTCAACGTTGAAATTGTTTCTTGGTGTTCCATTTCACGTGTACGCAATGATTCTTGCATATTTTCCCTTTCGTTTCTTGCGTTATCCATGTCCCTTTCAAGTGTCAAAATATCTTTTTTATATTTCTTAAAATCTTCTTTGTATGATTCTATAGATAATGTAAGTTCTCGAACACGCGATTCGCTTTGGGAAACTTTATATTCTAACTCGCTGTTTTTGCCTTGCAAAGCATTGTTTTCAGACACTTGCTTTTCGAGTAACTCTGCTTTGAATGTCTCCAACCGTTCGACTTCTTGGTCGGCGTTTTGCTTAGACGATGAAATACGATGCTCTAAACTTTGCATGGTTGCATTGTGCATATCTTGCATTCGTTGTATTTCTTCTTTATGAGCTTTATTTAAACGATCATTATCAAGTGCAAATTGCTTTCGTAATTCTTCATATGATTTTTGTGCATTTTTCTGTGCTTTTGCATACATTTCAGTCAATGCATTTCGAAATTTTGATTGCATTTCTCGTACATATTTATAAATGTCATTACGCATGTTATCGATTTCGTTCGTAGATTTTAATCGTATGTTTGACAATTGATCCTTCATTTTTTGTACAACTTGGCGCAACGTACTTTCATATTTCATTCGTATTTTGCCAAACTTTTCTTTTTGTGAATTTATGTATATAGATTTTTCTTTAATAATGGCTTTTAAATTGGCAGTTTTACTTTCTAATGCTACCCGTTCGGAATTCCAGGTAGCTTTTCCGTGTTGTATATCCGATTGTAAATCATTTGATTTTTGAATTTCAAGTTTTAACGTTCGCTTTAATGTTTCTATTTCTTTTAATAACATGCGCTTTTCTTCATCTAATGTCTGATTATCGATAGCGTCGCGACGAACACGAGATTTTGCGGTATTTAAATTGACTTGAAGCGTTTGCATTTCTCTTTGATGACTATTAATATTGCCCAACAATCTTTTGTTCGATTCCTGCGCTTCGTCATATTCTCTTGTTGAGTTGTCAATCATCTTCTTTTGCATTGTCACAGTTTGTTTTAAATCTTGTAATGCCTCTGTTTTTTCTTCTAAAACAATTTCTAACACATTCCGTTTGGCTATTTCATCCATCAATCCATGTTTTAAACAAGTCATATACCTAACTATATCAGTAAATGAAGATTTTAACAATTGAACACCAAAATTTTCACCGCTGATATCAACAACCGGCGTACCATCTGTTTCGCTGTACGATATTACGGTAGATGTTCTTGATGGCAGATTTTTGCTCTTTTCATACACATTGATACTATCGTTATTACTGCGTGACATCTTTAATAGCGATTTTTCCAGCATGCCATATTCCCCAGTATCTTTTCTCAATTGCTCCTCTGCCTCTTTCAACGACTTGCGCAACATGTTTCGACTGTTATCAAGCTCTTGTATAACTTTCATTTGGACATTAGAATTACTAATATTCTCAATTGCTAATGCAGACACGCTCCCAAATTCATCCATTTCACGTTTAATCATCGATATTGCATGGCGGATCCAATCGCTACCATTGCGATCTTTGTCCAAGAATTGTTTTCTCTTGAACGTTTCGTATTGAACATCTAATGCTATTGCTGTTTTTCTTTCACGCTCCTCATCTTTCAATAAGTTTTGATCAAACTTGTCCAATGCTGCTTTTGCTTTTCCCACATTGTTAAGATGTACTTTCAATCTTTGTTCTTTTAATTCATCCATTTCTTCCACCAATTGATTGTAGTCCACTTCCATGTTACGAACTTCATCATCTGCTAAGTGGCACTCTTCGACTAATTCTTCTCTTTTGTTTGGATCGCCGGCTTCATCTTTCTTCTTCTTTTTTTTTTTTCCTTTACCATTAGTACTTTCATCATTATTATCCTTGTCAGCTTCATCTTTTTTATTACGATGGCGAGTGCGATTCCTACGTCGATCTGGATTTGTCTTGTGAGCCGGCTTCTTCCCATTGCCACCCGATGCTTCATCTACTGCAACATCAAATGCAGCTAACAAACGCTCTGCTTGGGCTCTTCTCGTCTTGGCTTCGTTTAAGGCTTCTAATGCGTCACTTTTCTTACTTTCAACTTCTAACGTCACGGCTTTGAATTGTTCGTTCTTCTCTTTAGTAGCTTTGCGCAAATCTAAAATTAAGGTCTTCCTCCTTTTAATCTTTTCATTAAGTTCGCTTTGGCCTGGTAATTTTTTGTCACCTTTAACAATACGATCGATAACACCACGATCATGAGCTTGTAAATCTTGCATTGCAGCTAAAAATCTTCCACGGACAAATTCGCGGTCGGAAAATTGTTTTTTTCTTAATTCTGCTAATATTTTAATGCGATTAACGATATGAGTTGATAACTTCATCTTTGCATTTGTTACTACCTCCTTTGCTTTTTCAATATCTTGTTTTCGTTGGTGTAACAAATCTTGTCGCACTCGATTTTCATTATTAGCCAATGTTCGTTCCTCCTCTGTGCGATCACGTTTTGATTGTTCCCTCAAAACTCTATAAGATTGGATTTTTTCTCGAACATCTCTACGTTCGCTCTCCGAATTGGCATTATCATGTAGGAACAATGAATTTTTGATTTTCTGTTCTAGATCACTTTCCTCTTCAATATGACCTTCAATACTTAGCACCAAATCCATGCTGATTTCTTTCGCCTTGGATTTAATGTAATTATTATCATCTTCCGATAAACCATTTGAAAATGCTTGTTTCTTTTCTTTCAACTCTTCCTCAGCAGATTTCACTTTTTCTCTGAAAGCATTTTCTTCACTGCTTGCCTGTGCCACTGCCCCCAGATATCTTTCATGTACTGTTTTATCATGCTGCATCAGCGCATATTCAGCTTGAGCAACCCTTTCGCTAAGTCCTAAACGCGTCATATCTTCCGTATTCGTTGTCTCATCAACCTTCAAAGCAGACATAAATGAATTTAATTCATGATCCATTTCTGATGATGAGCGGTTCGATGATGTGCTACCTTTTTTTTTGTTTTTGAACGTATTTAACATTCGCAGTACCATTAAAAGCGATATGACACTTTCTTTAACGGAGGAACGGGCTAGCATTTGTGTATCATTCTCAGATATGGCTATTTTTTCAGCAATTGCATCTTGCTCTTTAGTTTTTGTTTCTATCATTGTGTTTAATTCCTCATTGCGTAAGTTCTGCTCTTCGTGCTTGCCTTGAAGATCTTCTAATTTTTCATTTAAATCATCTGCACGATCTCGAGCTTGTTCCATCATTTGTTTCAAATGTCCTATATTCATGGATGCTTCTTCTAGATGCTGGGTTAACATCATATTTTTGTGTCTTTCGCTATCAGCATTGGCTCTATGTTCCATCATAACTTGTCTATCTTCCTTGGATCTCATCTCCATATCTTCAGCTTTTTGCTTTGCATCATCGAGTTCATTTTGTAAATCTAAAATTTGCTGCTGCATACGACCTTCTGCAGCACGGAAATTACCTTCCAGTTCCCTACCTTTGTCCTTCATCCTTGCATTTAAATCAGTTTCTTTGCGTACTTGGATTGCTCTTTGTTTATTATTCATTTCTACGCGTAGGGCATTTAACCGTGTTTTTAATACTTCTTCGTGTTGCTTTAAACTAATATGATCACGGGCATTTTCCAACAAACGTTTATTTACTTTTTCTCGTAAGTTATCCTCTCTTTTCTTTGCATCTTCATTTGCCTCGCGTGCCTTTTTCTGCGCTTCATCTAAATCCTTTAATTTTTCATTGATTAACAATTTATATTTGTCTTCCATTTTTTGTCTTTCTAATCCAACACGCCTTTGTGTCTCTCGTTCAACTTCATTTCTATCTCTTTGTTCCGCTGCATTTTTCATATTCAAATCCGCAGTTAATTTCACAATTTCCATTTCTTTTTCATTTACTTTCTTTTCCATTGAATCCATGCGCAAGCGAACGGCTTCCTCGACACGTTGTGGCTCATCAATCAGCCTGGCATTTGCTATATCTAAATCTGTTCGTAGCGCAGTAACTTGTTTTTGCAGCTCATCTACACCACTGGCTACCTCGTTTGCAGCTGCTAAATTTACCTTTGCAATAGCATATTCTTTCGATGCATTTTCTATCTGTTTCTTTAATTCATTTATTTCATCAGCAGCTTCATTTAAATCCTCCTGTTTCGATCTCATTTGATCTTTAAAATCATGTTTTAACTCTTTCATATGTTTATGTGCATCATGAATCTTCTCTTTCAATCGAATTATTTTATCCTTGTATTTTGCATGATCAGATTCTTTCACTTTTGTATCCATTTCAGCGATTGATTCCATTTTCTCCCCTAATTTTACATATTTCTCACGTAGCTCCAAACGTTCTTTCTCTGATTGTTCTAATAATTTGACTGTCTCTTCTAGCGATTTTTTTGATTTTTTCCAATCTTTTTTCACTTCTTTTGCTTTCTCTTTGACAGTTTTGACTTTTTTCTTATTTTCCTCTATTTGAGTTTGTAATTGAATAATTAATTTATCATGAGCTAATTTCAATGCATGCATTTCCCTTTCTTTTTCCTCAAGCATCTTTTTGATTTTCTCTTCATAATCTTGTTTTGATTCTGCTAATTTTGTTTCAAGATATTCTACATTTGGTCTGTTATTGCCAATCGACCTTCCCACATCAACCTGTCGTCGTTTTTTTAATTTTTCGATTATTTTCGTATCTGCTAGACTTGATTTAAACATCCCTTGCATTCTGCTACTAGCTGCATTCCTATAAGATGATAAACCTTGTTGTTGATCGAATAACATCAACGCGTTGTGTGCATCTGTTAATTCCTCAATTAATTGTTCTCTTCTATCATCATTAACATCATTAATATTACCACTTCGTTCTACTTCCGTTTGTCTTTGTATATCATATTCCTTTAAATTATTCTCAGCTATTGTTACTCTATCCACATATATAGCTCGGGAAGTAAAAGCTGTGCTGCCAGCTGTTTGTATGTTTGATATTCCTAATGGTTGCATTGGTGATTGCGGTGATGTAATTATGCCACCGGCATTTCCATACGATATTTTACTTTCCCTATTATTCATATTAAAGTTTGGTTGTTGATTTCGTAAAGGAGATGTTCGTATACTCTCCCTTAGACGAGATAATGCTGCTGATATCGTTGGGTCATTTATATTATTATTATTATTATTATTATTATTATTATTATTATTATTATTATTGTTGTTGTTATTGTTTTCACTATCCATTTCAAAGTTGGTTCTTACATTCGTTGTAGAATTATTAAAGTACATATCATTATTATTGCCACCTCCACCACTTATACTAGAGCGAAGTTTATTTAATGCTAACTCCACTTGATGGGATTCTTCACCTTGTTTTTCAATATAATTTTTTAACTTTTCCTTTGTTACTTTCAAACGTTTTTTAGATGCTTCAAGCTCGCTTTCTAAGTATGGAATTCTAGAAACTTGTTGTTGTAAATTATCTATTTCTTCCGACAAACGCTCATTGTGCCTTTTTAAATGTTTTATATCTGCATCTTTCTTTGCTACTTCTCCAGCAAGTGCTTGGAATGATTTTTCTCTCTCTGTATTTAAAGATGCTTCAGCAATTTCTTGCGAACGCTCCATAATAAATGGGCTTGTAACATCACTGTCTTGCATAGCTGTGATAGCATCATCATGCACAACTGCTAAATATGTTTCGCGTACTTGTGTCGATAGACTTTTCAATCTTGCTTCATATATTTCTTTTAATTTATTATATCTATCTTTAAATTGTTCTTGTAAATCTTCAATATTAGTATGAAAATCTATCATTAATTCATGGGCAACTGTTGGTGATGTTGGTGGTTGGGTGTAATTCAATCCGTGGATTAAATTATCATTCGATACATTTTTCGATCCTTCCATCGTATATTATCTTTCATAAATATATATACAGATAGATAGGTAGGTAGGTAGATAGATAGATAGATTTGCTTTCTTTGTTAATTTCATTTTTCTATTTCTTTTTTCTATTCTCAACTTATTATTATTTTGGTAATTACATATCATAATATCTCGCAATCAATAGTTTTATTATTTTATAGAAGAAGATGATCCTTTTTTTTTAACGTTCTTGATTTCCAGGCTACAGTACACAGCTATAATAAATGTGCATACGAGGACATAGGTAGAAACTTGGAAACCCTATCCGCCTATATCCGGGGGCGGGATAATGGGGAGCTATAATGGGATAATGGGATATTGGATAATAGTAAAAATTGTTAAAGTTTTGCCAACTAATCCAAAGCCCTTAGAAAGCCTTCCCAAGATAGACACAATTAAGGCAACGTCTGGCCGTTAATCAAAGCATAATCCCCTTGTAATAAAAAATAATTTCGGCCACTATAATGCTATTGTGATCTAATAATTTTCGGCTTTCTAAGGGCTTTGGATTAAGTATAATAATAAGCTTAAAGCCGCCTATATAACGCTAGACGGATAGCGAGAGAGCAGTAGTATAGTAGTATGGTCTACCTACAGTATTGCAATCCTATGGACCAGGAGCTGGAAGAAATTTTTAATGGTGGTGACAAAAGCAGGCAATCTTAATCTAAATCTGGCAAATTCTGGCAATTGCTGGATTGCCAGTCAGTGCCAAAATAGCAATAGAATACAGTTTGTATACAAATGTAGTAATATAGATCAAAATCAATATATATATATATCCTTTTATGTATATATATTAATATAATAGCTGTAGGAACTAATTGATGTGACATATTCGTAGATGAACAACACGTATCAAAAGTGTTTGTTTTGTTGTTCAGATATATATTCTCAGTAACAAAATAGATTGGGATAAAAAAATATAGAATAGTAATAAAAAAAGAGACGTAAGGTGAAGAAGAAGAAGTTATACGTATTTTTTTAATATACATTGAAAGATGACAACACCAAAACCATCACCACATTTATTACCAGCACCACCACCACCAACACCAATTGCTATAGATTTATTATCATCCACCTCATTATTGCATCATGATTCCAACTCTGCTTCCACGAATACTTCATCCTCGTTATTTTCATTGTCGTCCAATTTAGTTGTTGGTGACATACGTTTTCCTTCATTAGTAGAACGTGCGTGTGATGTAATATTAAAACAACGAAACCATCCAAGTATTGGTTTTTCCGAAGATATTATTAAGTTAGTACCTTTTAATTTAATTGATATTATGTTTCAACGTTTAATAGCTCGTGGAGAAATGACGGATGCTTTATTTTTAGCATTATTGCGTCCTCGTGACCGTGGTAAATTGCATTTGCGTGGATGTCATTATTTACGTAAATCAGTTTTAAGACAAGCGATATTTTACTGCCATCGTTTAGTATCTTTAGATTTAGGACAATGTTATCAAGTAAATAATAATGTATTACGTGCTGTTTTGCAAAATACACCAAAATTAAAAGTATGTTCCTGCTATTGAATATATATATATATATATATAAACATACATACACACACACACACACACACATCATCATCATCATCATTATCATCTAAAAACAATAACATGCATAACATAGATCACAAAACGTTTCCATTTTTATTTATTTTTACACACAATGAATATATCTAACAACAAAATTATTACAATCCTATTAGACACTTCGTGTAGATGATTGTAAGCAACTATCAGATGCTGCTTTTCAACAAGATTTATCTATTTTTTCAACGTTAAGTGGTTTAATTTCATTAGAAGAATTAAACATATCTGGATGTAATCAAATTTCTGATAGTGTATTAACATGGTTAGCCAAATTTTCCTCGAATCTACGAATTTTAATCATGGCTAGATGTAAAAGTGTTACACATGTAGGTGTACAAGATGTATTATATTCATCTGCTTCATTACAAACATTAAATGTTAGTTTTTGCCCACAAGTGAATGATGATGCATTTAAAATTTTAGGGAAAATGAAACGATATAATTTAACAAGTGTATATGCTGATAATTGCAATATAGGTGATAAAACATTGGATTGTATTGCATATGGATGTAAATATTTAAAAAATGCTACTTTTCGTTGGTGCCATGGTGTCACTGATAAGGGTGTGACGCTATTAGCAAAAGGATGTCAAGAAATTGAAGCAATTGATATATCAAGTTGCTATGAAGTAACGGATACAGCAGTTGATGCACTTAGTAAATCATGTGTATCGTTAAAATCATTATCAGTATCATTTTGTTCTAAAGTAACACATGAAAGTTTACGACATGCAGAGAAATTTACAAAATTACAATCTTTTGAAACAACTTGGTGTGGTAATGTAAGAACAAAGAGAAGAGATAATAAAAATAATGATGATAATGATGATGATAGCCTGGATAGTACGACTCGTAATAGTAATAGAAAAGGTGGTGATGGAAAAGAGAAAGAAGAGGGGGGAAATGTGTTGTATAGTGGTGATAATATTATTCAAAAACAACTGTGAAACAAAAACAATTTAGTAAAAATATCTTTTAAAATACATTAATATATATATACGATTATGAAAAATGATTTTTTCTAAAAAAAATATTATTACGTATCATGTACGAAGTATAATATGCTCTACGTATACAATATTTTTTTTTTTTATATATAAATTTTAAAATAAAATTTTTATATTTCAAGTGTATACACACCCGCACGTAAAATCATTTTTTATTATCTCATTTAATAATGCTATAAAATATACATCACCACACACACACAAAAAAATCTGTTTATCTTTTCTTTTTCTTGTTATCCCCATTTCCACCACCATTTAATAACTTGATAACTTGAATTAAAACTAATTTAGCCCAATACAGTTGTAGACATGTTAACGACGTTGATGCACCTAAAATCATCCATAACATATTTGCTTTTGATTTATTAACAACATATGGTTGTTTTTGTAACAATTCCATAATGTCTGGCACCAACATTGTAGCATAGACATAAGGAAAGTACATTGCTCGCATTAAGATAAACAACACAGCAAATAAGATTCTAGAAATTTCATTTATTTTTGATAATATTGCACTTGATTTCGTCAAAGCTTCAAAATGCTTTGGGTGGAAAAAATCTACAATTGCCAAAGGTATTGAAGATAGTTCACAAAATCCAAAGAAGAATAGATAATAATACGACGTTAAATGAAACATGCCAATATATCCTACATAGGCCATGATCACATGATGAGCTAACATTATCATATCACCTTTCATGGATGTTACCAAACCAAATCCACACGGTATATCCCACGTTAAAAGTTGCCCTAGCGTAATTGCACCCAGCCACCTGGCAGTTGAGTTTGGATCAAATATACGTTCATTTGCGGTACCAGGTTTCGTTGATTGTATCCATTCTGTACCTCCGACGAAAAACAATAACAACATGTTATACATAGCAACAAATTGATGTGCAGCAAATCCACTGTCCTTAGCAATTATTTTATTTCCAAATAGTTTGCATATTTGTGAAATAAGTAAATGTGTAGTGATTGCTAATAACCCAGAGAATACAGCAGCATTATATGCTGATTGCATTGACGGACAAGAGAAGCTTAAAAAATCATTTAATGCATCATTAAATTGAAAATTTTTTAAAGTGGATATTAATGTTGGATTTGCCATGATTATTAATAAATAATGATGAATTTTTTTTCTATGTCTAATCTCTTTCTATAAGTATATATATATGAAAAATAAAAATAAAATAATATGTTTCTATTTACTATGATCTATATACATCTTCTATGTTTATTTTTTCATCACGGCAAGTGCCATGATGGCCAAAAAAGCAATTATTCGTATTTTGTTATTATACCTTAAAACCTTTGTGCACGCCAGTTTAAGGGTATCCATATTAATATTTCCAGCTATTAAAAACACAAAACCAGATTGTATATTCTATCAAGTATACATTTACATATTTACTTCATTTACTGTATATTTTATAACACAAATCGAGGCGATGAAACTTTAAGCTAAAAAAATTGGGAGTGAAAAAAAAGATGATGAAGGGGAGAGGATCACGTGCACGTAATCGGGTTCTCCTCTTTTTGACAAAAAAAAACATAATAATAATGTTAAGAAAATATATAAACATCATCCACATTAGACTACAATAATCTTCTGTTTCTTTCATTCTTCCCCTGATTTCTCGCCTGCCATTTTTCACAAATTATAATACTTGAATTGTGTATGTGTACGTATATATATATATATACTTGGATGTGATGTGTATTAAATATTATATTATCACGATATATCCATGTGGATGTCATGTATATCCTGTATGTACAAAATGTATCCTTTGTATTTTATATGAATATTCATTAATTTAGACATTATAAAGCGTACAATAAAGGAAATTTATGAGTGTTTTTTTAAGTGACTTTGCATTCCGATATAACCATGAATTTTGTATTTTCACTAGCGGGCTG
>JACLAD010007682.1_pt1 | contig 11838 bp, 5 predicted proteins | sample 8027901 | NCBI WGS metagenome assembly JACLAD01 (sample SAMN15725071, study PRJNA655200) | protist metagenome | isolation source: fluorescence activated cell sorting (FACS) single amplified genomes of... | place: Spain: Blaines Bay Microbial Observatory, Mediterranean Sea | collected 2016-07-05
AAGTCAGCAGTCAACTAACACTTAGCTTTTGGGCTAGATCTATTACACCAACATGGCAAAATATAAATGATAGTGTAAATTCTAGCACTAGCATTGGAGTTAGGGCAGGTGCTATTTTGTACTCATCAATATGTGAAGTAGTCCCGATAAAAGACACAAAGAAGATAGTATTTGTTGTGAGACTGAGAGCAAGATCTATAGATAACCAGAATGCTTTTGATAGTAGAGTTAGACCATATCGTTTAACACTTGATCTTCAGGAGCATAATATTGATATTACTAACTGGAATCACTTTGCTGCAATTTATGATGGTTATAGGCTTAACTTATATCTGAATGGTGTTTTTATAGCATCGGATTGGGATTCTGATGTAGCAGTACAAATTTATGGGACCCTTGAAGCTAGTGTTCCGACTAACCTACATAAAAGAAGAATTAAAAATGCCAACGGTGCAGAGGATTACTTTTTATTTATAGCGCATAAAGGTGATCAAAATTGGGGATATTTTAAAGGTGGTATTGCTGATGTTAGATTATACAATTCAATTCTAGAATCAAATGATATTCAGAGCTTATATAATGAAGATGTCACCCCAGAATACTATAATTCTGATAATCCTAACTATGACAGCACTTACTACCCAGATAGTTCTGGAACACCATTGGATGTTCCTCACTTAAATATGACTTTTAGTGGCAACTACAGTCTAAGTGACAACACAGTTTACCCACTTGCTACATTAATAACTTTAGGTAATTCTGGAGCAACCTCAAGCATTAACTTTACTCACACAGATCGCGTAGATAATAATGGCGATTTATTGATTGCATGGAAATTAGTAAATATCATAAAACATCAAGAGGGTTACCTCATGTCCTTTAACGAAGGTGAATATGAAGAAATTTTAACAATACAAAAATTCAATGAATTACTAAACTTTAGTGTAGAACAAGGAACAATACAAGGACCAAGATTCATGAATACAACACGCATTAATCGGAATCAGCAAGGAAATGTTGTTCCTTGGTCTATGCCGCCTGGACCAGTCCCAGTATATATAACAACTACTTCTAATAAGGACAATAATGCATTAAGTTTTTCATATAAAGATCCTATTTCTGGTCGAGCAGATTCTCATGTAGCCGCTGGAGCACGAACACTCACAATTATATATGAGGATGGAACTCGTAATTCTGATGGAACATTGAAAGAAAAAACCAGAACAGTTGTTTCTCAAAACTATGCATCAATTAGTGCAACCAAAATTATTAGTTTTAGACTAACCTCTGCTGGAAGTGACGGTGTAACAGATGGTGATATCTATATTACCAGTAGCCAAAATATGGTTTTTGGTAAAATGGAGGCGGGTCAACCAGTCTACGGGTCTATTGTTGACATTGGAGATGATAGTACAGGTGGTACAGACGATACGGATGGCGGTACAGGTGATACAGGTGATACAGATGATGGTACAGGCGGTACAGATGATGGTACAGACAGCGTAGATGTTGTCGATCCATCTGACGTAGAAACTCTTACATATACAGTCACTGTAGTTCAAGATGCATACAGTAATAATATTTTTGCAATAAATGGAGTTGCAAATCCTATTCTTACTATGAAACGTGGTTCAACTTATATCTTCAATCAATCTCATAGTTCTAATGTTGGACATCCTTTGGAAATAAAATCTGATGCTGGAGCCCAGCAGACAACAACTAATACTGGAGCCCAGCAGACAACAACTAATACTGGAACTCTTGGAACAGATGCAACAGTAACTTATCAACCATCATATCCAACTGCTCCAAATGATTTGAGATATTACTGTACAATCCATGGAAATAGTATGGGGAATACAATTACAATGAATAATCCAAATACGATCCAACAACCGTCAGGAGACACAGATGGAGGTAGTACCGGGGAGACTATAGAATTAACCATGGCTGGTGATTTAAGTCAGCTTTCAAGTGCAGACCAAAACAGTCTTGTAACTAGTATTAGAAACTACCTGGTATCACAAGGAGCAACTGTTATCGAAATAACCCTTACAGATGGATCTATAATAGCAAACGTTGTCCTTTCAAACACTATGAATGATACTCAAGTTGCAAATCTTAATGCTGCTATTCAAAATGACATTGACGCTGGAGCACCAGTGTGGAATACAGCTATATCTTATAATTTAGTAAGTATCACTGGCAGTTCTGTCGGTACTGTTGCAGGTGAATCTGTTCCTTTAAATAGTGTTACACAAGAGATTCTTGATGGACAAGTTTCTAGTAGTAGTGCTATAGTACCCGTGGTTAAGATTTATTACGCATTCGACTCACTGTATATACTATCAATTTCAAAAGGTAATAACCATAGCAGTAATGTTGCCCCCGGTGTTGTTACATTACAAAGATATACTGTTGAAACTTTATATCTTTTACCTCAATGGGTCAGTGGTGGAGTTAACAATATACATGCAGATATACCTAACTATCAACCACAGAGATATTCTGTTAGTGCAGATCCTCTTATAAATCCACAACCAAGAGATCTATTTGGACTGTTTCATGATAATGATTATATATATACCTATTTTTACACCTATTTTGACCCTAGGGATATAAACCCACTTTCTAATGAAAATTTAAGCGATGGTAAAATCATAGTACATAAGTTTTGTGCATTAAATGGAGGGTTTATATTTAAATATGTAATATCCCTCACTGCTATTGCAGACGCAGTTGTAAAAACAATTCAAATTAAAAAAACAAAAAATATTAATGATCTTTACATATGTATTGGTACTAAAGCAACATCACAAACTTCATATGGTACTAAATCTTGTGTAGTTTCATTAGGAAGTGAAAGCGATATTGAAGTGATAAATTTCCAGACTATTGTTAGAGCGGAAACAAATCCACCCAATATTAATATATATGAAAATAAAAAACGTACTGGGGACAGATCTGACATCCACGCTTCTATATTTTATACTGTTAAAACGAATCAATTAAACAGAATTTTTATTGCAGACTCACAAGTATTATCAACTAAAGCATTTGGACCACCTACAACATATACCATTGATAGAATATCGCTTTTTAACGAGCGGTTTATTCAAGACTCTAGTATAGTAATTGATGTTGTTATTTCTGTACATCCTACTAATCCACATATAATGTACTTACTGTATATCACTGATTCAAATATGCTTCGGTTAATTAAGTTGTATAGGAATAAACCTTCAAATAGAGACGAATATGATTATGTTATGATGTGGGCAACCGTAGTGGATGATGGGGTTTTTAAACGATCAGCATTTATGGATCATGAGGACCCAACTACCCCAGAACCTTTTTTTGTGGGAGATACAACTGGTCCAGCAAATCATCCCATTAACATGGTTGTAAGTGATAATGGTTTAATATATGTTATTGCGAGGAAAAATGGTAATATATATCTATGGAAAGTTTATGAGTTTTTCCTTGATTTAGGACACAATGCAATTGGCGTTACTGATAATACTCACACTACAGATATAGCTAGATTATTAGGTAGAATACAAACTGATTACAATATATTTAGTCAAGAAACAAGTGCTTACTTTGGATCATTTCCGAATATTAATACCGTTATCATTGATTATATTGAATCTGGTGCAGAATACTACGGAATAAGATTTAAATATTTAAATTATGAGGCTTTTAAAGGGATAGACTCTACTACTTCGACCACCACATCACACACAGAATTCGCTAATGAATTATTAGATTCATTTAGAAATATGTATACATTGGAAGACATAGCTCTTTTGAACTATAATATTGCAAGTGGTGCAATATTTAATGGAGATACTACTAGTATGATTGTTAAAATCCCCGCAACCAATTTAGTTAAACCTTGTGTTGTTAGAGGTACAGAAGTTGTTGTAATGGTCAATGGTAAAGCTGAACTAAAAAAGGTTGAACATATCAAACCAGGGGATATGGTTTCCAATCAAGATGGAAAATCAGTTAAAGTTGTACATCATAGTAGGGATATTATTAAGACCAATGATTGGAATACACCATATCGAATTCCAGTTAATTATTTTGGGTTAAATCAACCATATACTAATCTATATATCTCGGGTGATCATGGTATTAAATATGGTAAGAAAAAACTTTATGCATACAAGATGCATAAAGCATTCAAAAGAATACCGGTTGGTACAGTAGTAGAATATCATCATTTGAAGCTATCTAATATAGAAGACTTTTATATTGCCAATGGATTATTAGTTGAAAGTTTAAGATAACTTAAAGAAAAATATGAATAGATGAACAATATAATCAATGTGTGATAGTGAATATAAGATACTTGATCACGTTATTGGTAAAGGATCATTTGGTGTTGTGCACTTAGGTATGCATAAAAGTAGTGGGAAATTAGTTGCAATTAAAACAGAGGAAAAAGGCCCAAAGAGACAAATATTAAATCATGAGTATTCGATAATAAGGTCTGTTCATAAAAAACCTTATATGCCACCAGGTGTTAACAAAAGTTGTTACTTTTGGGAGGATTCCGATAAATGTTACCTGGCTATTGATTTAATGGGTCCAAATTTAGATTCTTTACATAAAATATGCAAGAGAACTTTTAGTCTCAAAACTACATTAATGTTAGCAGAACAAATGATAAATTTGATAAGATTTTACCATAATAATGATATTATCCATAGAGATATTAAACCATCTAATTTTTTAGTAGGATATGACGTACCTCATAAACATATTTCTCTAGTCGATTTTGGACTATCCAAAAAATATCGTATAAAAGGGAAGCAAAATCCTTACACATCAGGTGCTCTACAAGTTGGTTCACTTCGGTATATGAGCAAATATATACATTGTTCTATAGAACCTTCTTGTAGGGATGACATGTATAGCTTAGGATATTGTTTTATATTTCTTTTTACAGGTATGTTACCGTGGCAAACCAATGTTATCGGTTTTGAAAAGAAAAAGAGAAAAGAATATGTATCAAATCTTAAGCAAAATATCAGTAATGAAGAACTTGTTGAAAACTGTAGCTGTTTTCAATGTAAACAATGCGGATTAGAATGCTGTTTTAAACAGTATATGAAAGAATATTTTGATTATTTGGATACCCTGCAATATGAGTCCAAAGTTGATTATGATTCTCTAATAATCAAACTTAAACATGTTGCTAAACAGCATGCAATTAAGTTTGATTATAACTGGGATTGGAACAAGTTTTATATATTACCATCAGTCTCTACAGGAATATGAGCAGCAATAGCTACATCCATATCTCCAAGTGTACCAACTTCAAAATGAAGTACAATTGGTTCTCCTTGAGAAAGGTGAATCTTTACAATTTTACTCTCCCCTCCCGCTTGACATTTGCTAAATTCATTAAGGGTTGAAAATTTAAAAACGTCACTATATGTGCTATTACTGCCATCGTGTGGTGTTTTATCAGTACTCTGTCCTGATCTCTCAATACTGGTTTCAATAGCTGGACCATGACCCGAAAAAACTAATTTTTTACCATCATGAGATATGGTAATTTTTTCACATTGTGAATTTTTAAAGTCCCGACAGATACCCTGCAAGTCACTGCAAGGCAATGATAAACAATATGGGAAGTTATCTGTTCCATCAATCTCTCCAAATTGAATATCATCTTCAGTGTGTTGGGTACTAATGGTATAGGTGCGTACTTCGGATTTTTTATCACTTGAAAAGATTAGTTTAACTTCATCTGAATTCTTCTCATAAATGAATGCAAACATATTATCATCGGTTTTAACATTTTTAAAAATATTATTAAGTTGAATGGCAGATAAGTTTACAGAAACACTGTTTTCTCCATTTTCTGTGTCTGGATCACAAAAATAGTGTTCAAAACGTTCGCCATAGAGTCGCACATTTACCAGAAAATTACCAGTACCATCTAGCTGTAAAATCTTCATCCCCTCAGCAGAGAAAAAGATTGTGGTATCGGGGAGATTGTTTTTAATAGCATCAAATATAGACTTGACTGGTTTAATCTGGTTAGTTCTAAATTCAACATAACTGCTCTCAGAATAGATTGGTTCGCTCGAGATACCCATTATACAATATTATAGTTTAAGAGCTTAAGATCATTTTTCAGTAAAAATTTAATTTTGCATTATGTATTTAAGGTATTGTTAATAGAATATTTAATATGGCATCACTGTTAAATAGTGCTAAAAACATAGATATTTCATTTATAGGACATTGGGAAGACACTAAAGATTACAATAGTGTTATTTTAACTTTACAATCTCCATTTGATGGTAGTGGTCACTTACAATGGGCTAACACTGCTAGACGTAACTTTCCAACAGATAATGATATCATTGCTGAAGAAGAGTTTCTATATCAAAGATCTGAACCTGTAACTAAGCAATGGGATCATAGGGGACGTTGGTTTAGATTTGTATATAACGATATACCTGCTCATACATTACCAAATTACACCGACATGTGTCTGAATATTGAAACTATGTATAAGAGAGATGCAACCGAACTTAAGGTTGCGAATGACTCCCAAACCATTACTACTGTTCAACAAGGTGACATTGATAGCGCTTACCAAATAGTACTTACCGACAGTAGTGGTGTTAAGCTTCGTACCACTACTCATAAAACAGTACAGGCTAATTTTACAGTTATTCATTCCCAAATAAACCATTCTACTATTAACATTAATGGTATTAGTTATGCAAAACCAGATGAATCTTCACAAGCACCACAACAAACTGCACAATATACTGCACTTTTTACTGAAGGTGTAGCTTATGAAGTCACAGGTACAACCATACTTAAAAGTGACCGTGCCGAGAACACAAACTTTTCACCTACACTACCATTTCTAGAAGCCCGTAGCGAGGTAGATAGCGCATTAACCATTATTGAGGAAGGGAGCTTTACAATGGATGATGGTACCATCGTAGCTCAACGAAGAGCTCCATCTGGTTCTAGCAACATGATAAGATTAGATGAAGATGAAATACAATATCGAAATCCTCCTATGACTGGTGTATTTCCAGTCTATAGTGATGGTACACCTATAAGTAATTTTGACATAACTATTGAAACGGATACTGGTCGTTTTTATGAAGAAAATGGAAATTTTTACTTTATTATTGGACAAAAGCCCAGTACTGACTTCGCTCCATTAAAACATGAAGCATTATATGTAACACCTAGGGACTCAGAAAATAGCAAACTAGCCTTTACCGTTAGTGGAGATCAAGGCGCAAAGTCACTGTTTGTTGGATTAAGAGACAACTGTAATCATAATTTAAGTTCTACAAGTGATCCTACTGTTGATGTTAGCACATTATATATTCATCCCAGTAATTTACATGGATATTCTCAAGCTGGTACTGCAAAAGTTCAAATGGGAGCAGGAGAAAATGGCACAGATGGTGTAGCTTTATATCTAGCAGCAGCCGATGAAAATCAAGGTATAACGACTACTTTTGAATATCCTACAAGAAGAAGTGGTGCACCTGAAGGTAACTCATTATCAGTACATTTGGTACATAAACAAGGCCGAGCCGTTGACGGAGATGCACCTTTACCTGTAACTTCCGTTGGTAACATTGGACAAGCATCTCCGTTTGATATATCAAGTGGAATTGAAGAAGCATTTTCAACATTCGGTTCAGCGGGTAATGCTAAGATTAATTTGGTAAATTTATTTTTATATAATGATGGTCCTGTGGTAACTTGGACAAAATTATATGATATATGTAGTGGTCAAATTAGTCAAGCAACGGTAAACTTTGATGTTGTATCGATAGAATCGATCGCGGTGGGAGCAATTTATTGGAATAGAACTGCTAATGTACAACGGCTTCAGGGTAGTGATTATAATACAATTAATTCGGCTAATCCACTAGATATCAGGTATTTGGAAGCACTGATTCACCACTTTCAATTCTATTTTAGATTAGGGGCAGAACAAACTCCTGGTCAAATTTATAATGAAATTAATCACACTGCAGTACTTCATAATAACCCTCAACATAGGTCAACAAATGGAAGAATGGGAACAACATTACCTTCCTCACTATCTGTTTCAACCAACACTGATTTACCGGTTTCCTATGTTGAGAGTCGTGGTACTGCAGTACGACCGGAGATATTTGATGACGGTGGACCTTTTGAGTTATCATCTCGAGAAGATCCACACCCACTTGGTGAGTTTATTCCAGAATTCAGTATAGGCAGTAGAAATAATCAGATAGTACTTACCCTTGTAAGCATAAATCCCGATGATGGTACCCCACTATATGTTGATGGTCAGGGATTTGGTCCTAGGATTACATATAAAGCAAACAAAGGTTACTTTACACTTAACTCTGATGGCAATATTTATTATCGAGTTAATACTCCGACATCATTAGATGAAAGTGGTCGCATATACCCTGCCGGTACTGAGTTTACAGAGCATGACAATAAGGTCAAACTTAACGTTGCAACGCCTCCGGGGCAACGTAGGGATCTAAAGTTTCCACAAGGTCTTAAATTTGAACGTGGGTTATATTTTAGGACTACAGTTGAACCTAACTATAATTCGACTATCAGTCCTGGTGAAGACACAGTTTTTGTAAATGGCGGGTACTATATAAACGAACCTGATCAGGCATCAACGAGTTCCGCTTCTGGATCAAGAAGTCTCAATTTCACGGTTGATCAGGAATCACAACCAAGAAGTCTCAATTTAGCGGAACCAGATCCGGTTATTTTGGAAAGAGAACTAGATTTTAGATCGGAAACAGGAATAAATGGTGTTATTAGTTTATCTTATAACGTCGAAAACGAGACTTTAGGAATCGGGATATTAGTCACTCAAAGTAACTTACAATTAAATGATATTGTATTTGCATATGATTTTATGGGAAATCAACTTAATTACGAAATTGACACCACTAATTACCAGTTAAATCAGCGAATTCAAGCCGAAGATATAGAGATTGGTTCAGATCAGGTGTTAGATTCAACATTAACCCTCATGTTTGAAGAAAATGTAAACTTACCTATTTCATTGGCAACTGCTTTTGACGGATATTTATAAATATTTTGCATAACTATTTAAGGTATTGTTGATAGAATATTTAAAATGGCATCTCTACTTAATAGTGTCAGAAATGGTAAAAGTGAATTTATAGGTTATTGGGAAGAGATAGATGAATACAATAGCGTTACTTTAACCATGCAATCCCCCTTTGATGGTAGTTGTTGCTTTGAATGGGCCAATAATACTGGACGCAAAAGACCAACAAACAGTGATGTCATTGCAAGTGAAACTGTAGCTTATACCCGAGGAGAACCTATAACTCATCAACTTGACCATCGGGGAAGATGGTTTAGATTTACATACAAAGACATTGCAGATACCGCATTTGGTTTGCCCAACTATGAAGATATGTGTTTAAATATTGAAACTATGTACAAGCGTGATGCAACTGAGCTTAAGATTGCTAACGATTCTCAAACCATTACTAGTGTTCAACACGGCGACTTAGATAGTGCTTACCAAATAGTATTATCTGATACTAGTGGTGTTAAGCTTCGTACTACTAATGATGCAGTTCAATCAAAACATGAAGCATTATATGTAACACCTAGGGACGCAGAAAACAGTAAATTGGCCTTTACCGTTAGTGGAGATCAAGGTGCAAAGTCACTGTTTGTTGGATTAAGAGACAACTGTAATCATAATTTAAGTTCTACCAGTGACCCTAATGTTGATGTTAGCACATTATATATTCATCCCAGTAATTTACATGGATATTCTCAAGCTGGGACTGCAAAAGTTCAAATGGGAGCAGGAGAAAATGGCACAGATGGTGTAGCTTTATATCTATCCGCTGCAGGTGAAAAACGAGGTATAGCAAGTACCTTTGAATTAAAAACCGATAGGAATGGACACCCAGCTGGAAACTCTTTATCTGTTCACTTGGTTCACAACCAGGGTCAAGCTGTTAATAAAGATTCTCCTTTACCAGTTACTAAAGCTGGTACTATTGGACAAGCTAAGCCATTTGATATTGATCATGGAATTCAAGAAATATTTACGTCATTGCCAGATACTACAAATGCTAAAGTTGACCTAACTAACTTATTTACATATAACGATGGTCCAGTTCCAACCTGGACAAAGGTTTACGATATTTGTAGCGGTATGATTAGTTCTACTAATATTAGGTTTAGCCTTAATAAAGTACTTAATAGTAACGGAGATCCTGTAGAAAGTGACCAAGAGGATCTTATTAATGAATTAGGTGTTTATTTTAGAGTAGGTGAAGAACAACATGTTAATTCAACCGATATCATAACTAATGAATATAATCATCTCTCTATCATTAAAAATAATCCAAAATCGGAAGGTCTACAAGACTTGTTAAATTTACCAACAAACACTGAGTTAGTTATTTCAGAAGCAAGTAGAAGAATTGCTTCGGTTGGAAGTGGATGGCCACTCTCAAATAGCGAATTTAATATAACTCCCGACTGGGTAGGTACTTCCAGAACTGAGTATTATGTTGAGGTTGGGGGTATCGTTGGATTGGGGCAGGTACCAGTTTTGTATTCACAACGAATAACTGATGCAGCTTCCCATACATACAGTTTAGATTTTGCCATAGGTGCTCGAAACACGATATTGGTAGTAACGGTTAAACAGGATTCAGCAGACCATATGAAATTTTACTACCATGTAGATAGGGGATACTTCTACCAACAGTCAAACCAGATTTGCTATCGGATTAATGTACCAACGTCATTAGATGATGATGGTCGCATTTACAATGGTCTTGAGTTTAAACCATATGAATCAAAAGTTAAACTCAATTTTGCCACACCACCCGGACAATGTCGCGATTTAAAGTTCCCACAAGGTCTAAGGTTTGAGAATGGTTTATACTTTAGATGTACAGTTCAATCTGAATATGATTCAACTATTAGTCCAGGAGAGGATGTTGTTTTTATTAATGGTGGATACTATAGAACTGAAGCAGAGGCAGTGTCAGAAGCTAAGGTTAATCAAGAATTTGAATTTGGACAAGTTGGATCCACATCAAGAGATATTAACTTTGAAGATAGCTCAACTTTATTAGAGAGAGAACTTGATTTTAGATCGGGAGAAAACGAGAATACTATTACTGGTATCATCAGTCTGTTATATAATAAAGAAACCGAGGGTCTCAAGATTGGAATATTGGTATCACAAAGTAATCTAATTTTAAATGACATTACACTTAGCTATGATTTCTTAGGTAACCAACTGAATTATGATATTGATACAACTAACTACCAACTTAATCAACAAATACAGACTGAAGATATTAATCTTAATCCAGATCAAGTCTTAGACTCAACATTAACATTAGGATTTGAAAACCGTCCAATTCAAATTTCGTTAGGATCTGCTTTTATAGGATCTTTATGAGTACTATATGATTGAATATATTGTGGTTGGAACATTAGTTGGACTAGCTGGTCTTGGTGGCATTATTAAATGGTTTGAAGATAGAAAAAAGAAAAAGAGGTACGCTAACGAGCTAGTGGATTTTTAAATTTACAGCCCGTGCACTGTTTTTCTACCGGTATTTTGCATTTAGGACACATAATATATGATTTGTGAGTTGGAGTCTTCTTTTGTTTAGGTTTCTCAACCTCAACTTTAGCCTTCTTTTTTGATTTTTTTGGTTTATCGTCACCTAAAAAATCTAAAACGTCTTTGCATTCATGACAATAGAGTTTTTTATCATGTATTACACCTGGTTTAATTCCCTG
>JACLAD010006392.1_pt1 | contig 11834 bp, 7 predicted proteins | sample 8027901 | NCBI WGS metagenome assembly JACLAD01 (sample SAMN15725071, study PRJNA655200) | protist metagenome | isolation source: fluorescence activated cell sorting (FACS) single amplified genomes of... | place: Spain: Blaines Bay Microbial Observatory, Mediterranean Sea | collected 2016-07-05
CAAAAAGCACTCGTCAAAGTTGAAAACGACGGTGTTGGAAACACCATTGTCCGCGGGCTTCGCCAGGGGAAAAAAGCTGCAGTCAGCGCAATAAACTCTTTGGCTGACAAAGTTGAAAACGAACAACCTAAAGGGGAAGAGGTAAGTGTCGACCCCGAAGTCCTGGAAGCTGCCGAGAAGCTCAAGCATGGAGCTCAACTAGTATCCGAAGCAAGTAGCAGGGCGTTTGCTTCGGCTCGCGACATTACTGCTCGTGGCGTCAACTATGTTGCATCAACAGAGGCTGCAAAATCTTTTAGCGACGATATCGATCCCGAGGTGTCAAAAGGTATCAAGAGCGTCGCGTCATCCACCGGGCAAGTGTTAAATGAAATTTACGATGGTATTGCCTCCGTTGGCGGCGCTGCAGGTAACTCCGCGACTAGAATATCAGGACACTTATACGGCCAAGAAGTCGCAAAGACAACGGAGGCAGGTGTTTCGGCAATCGGCGCTGGATATTCAGCCACAGCTGTGGTTGGCTCTGTTTTGAATCCAGCTGGAAGTTTAGTCACAAATACCGTTCGATCTGCGCCTCAGTGGACCACGGAGGCAACCTTGGACGGCAATATGTACAGAACGGTATATGACATGTTGGGCTATAAAACACCACTTGTTAAAGCTATGGAAAACTCACAAAAAAATATTCAAGGAGCGTTAGCAGAGCTTCGAAGCGACTCGGCCGTCGAGGCTCCACCATCCCTGCAAACTGAACAGGTCCGCGCCCCCGTTTTACGTGAATATGGAGCTACGACCAAGGCAGAAGGTGATGTTATTTTTGAAATATAATTGTTATTGCTCATTGTAAGTACTTTTTTTAAAAAAATTCAAAAGTTCTACTTATTCGATGGAAAGCATGTTTTCACTTTGCATACACCAATCAAATGCTCGTAGGCTGCAAATAAGCTCCCTGTGACGAAAATGCCTCGAATCCAATAAGGACCAACTCCGTGCCATGTATACCTCAATTTGCTTTTGGTAACAGCCTGTGAGCGCAAAGCATCCAGGGGAAATGCAACCACCGTAAACGCCGTAGCAGCTCCCACACCGGAAACGAATGGAGCAAAACGTTCGTTTGCCCTCATTTTCTCGTACGTGTAGAAATAGGCAATATTTCCCGGTATTTCACGGGCACACATTCCAACAAATCCAATCGTAAACAATCGAGCACCGCCTCCGATCGTCCTTGGCAATGAAAGCCCGCACTGTGTTAGATTCTTAATAGCTTCAAGAGGGCCTTTTACTAGTGACTCCGGAATAGCGCTAGCAGCAGCTGCCAAGGTGATCGAAAACCCAAAGTCTTGTCTCATCATTTCATAAGTACCCAACATAGCACCATAGATCAGTGTTGCCTGTCCCACCGCTGGCCCGACTCCTTTGAACAGATATCGCATCCTCCAGGGCCGAGGAAGCATCTTTCCTGTTTGACGATGAACAGCCCAAGTATCTAAGGGATGAGTCAATACCGTTGCAAATACACCTGCTACGGATGCACTACCAATTAATAACGGATCCATTCCTTTTTTCGCCTTATTACATTATTATCTACCTTTTTACAACATCTTCTTTCTTGTTCTGGTGTTATCATCATCGCTTGGCTCGACGCAGGTGCGGGCGGCCCTGACACAGAAGTAAGTATAACTTGTAAGATTCCCGCCCGGTAGGGCAAAAAGAGCTGCACAGTCGCCCCTCGGGAGGGGTATCTAGTTGAATTGATCCTACTACTAGACTCTAGAGCAAGGGAGATAGATAGGTTCGCTAGCAGTGAGTGACAAGCCTCTTGACAGATAGAGAGTAAGAAGAATCGATCTTTTTTCGTTTTTTTTTTTTAGCTTTGTAGTTCTCGACAAGTTTCTTGCTGGAGTGTTTGGAATCCTCCTCGTATGGTTTGTTTTACAATCGACTTGTGTCATAGTTCGCACAGATTTGTGAATTTCTGAGCAACGGTAGCTTTGGTAACTGTTCCAAGGTTGGTTTTGGAAAATACAACACCACTTGCACACAACAAGGTTGCAAGCAAGTGGCTTATGATCATCCGGACTTCTTAAGTTCATTCATGTTGGTACCTTGGACTGTTTGGCCGAAAAATTTGATGCTTGACACAGCAGTATTTTCTTCCCCTTCAGAGCCCTCAAAAAATACAGTGATGGAATCAATTCCGTTAAACTTTGCGACGCGTAACGGTATCAATTTATCACCACTGACATCTTCCCCATCGAGATCTTGTTCAAATTGAGGCACATTTTGTTCTGCGTCAGAAAAAGATGGAGAAGTTTGATTGATAAAAAGTTTAACGTTCGATGGCCTCAAATCCCCGTCTGGAGCGCCAATTTTAAAGCCTGTAACTCGGACCTTTTCTGAGAATTGAAAATGAAGCAAAAGCTGGTCATCCGCATCACTTCGAACTTCAAATCTAGAATCATTATTATCCAGGTTCGAGAACGGATGATTTGGGTCAATATTTAATCCGTGAGTTCCGTCCTTACTAATAAAAGTTGCCAAGTCGACAGCCTTCACACAAGCAGACATCTTGCTTTACTCTCTTTTCTACTTTCTTTCGTTCGTTCCTTTTGTTGTGTTGTTTTGGTTTTGATTGATTTTTGCCTTTTCTTTTTTTTTTGAATTGAAGTTGAAAAAAAACAAGTTCTTTCTTAACGAACTCTTCGTTCTTGTTTTTTTTTTTCTTTCGAGAAAACGAAAAAAAAGGGAAAGAAAGAAAGATGAGAAGAGAGAGAGTGGAAGAAAGAAGCAAGCTTGCAAGCATAGAAGTCCTGTCTACAGCCCTCGCAGCACTTGCTCAGCTCCAAGCAAGTCCTGAAGGGTTTGTTTTTTTTTGCCCACAGTGCCTGTCCGTTCTATTTTTATGAACAGCTTAATTAAAAGTAGAACTACGATTTGGTAGCACCACAGAGGCCAGGTCACGGGTGCACGGCCCAAAGTTGAACCACTGATCAAGAAAGAAGGAAAGAAGATTAAGCACACTCTCACTGCTTTATGTGGTCTCTTATGTACGTACACGTACACTATAAATTAATCGTCTATGGAACTTCCTTACCTGGGGCGTCTATGGGGTTAATAGTTTCGTGAGGCTATCTCGTTCCAAGGTTGGAACTGAAGAAGAGAGACTTCAAGAGGAGGTGGAGAAAAAGTTCTTTCGAGAAAAGAGAATCTTGCGTCAAGGTCATATGCATACAGGTCTGTTCTTAAGTAGAAGATGTATACATCAGGAACTAGTATATTGATCAACATTTTGCAAAGCTGAAAAAGACATTGTTTCAAGCACTCGGTGAGAGAAAGAAAATTAGGTCTACACAATGTCTTCAGGACACAACAATGTGACAACAATGACAGCAACAATGTTACAACATTTTTTTATGTAAGAGCCGACTGATCTGAGATAACCGCGCCGGAAAAAAAACCGGGAGATTTTTTCTCCTTTTCAAGAATCCGGAAAGGTCTCTGTTTCTATTGTGCATGATGAAAGGAATCAGGTGAAAGATAGAATCGATGAGCATGATAGAAAAAAAGGATTTGTGTGCTTCTATTGGATGTTTATTTCCTGAAGATGAAAATGATGATGAGGTCATTCAAGATGGACAGATGTGGCGGCATGAAGATAACTGGTATGCAAAACGATGGCATTATTTTCGAGCGACTCATATGCTTGCGAGGCCCGGAACGATAAGGGATATTAAATGGAGATTGTGCTCGTTGGTTATACAGAAGGAGGTCGATCTTCCAAAGTTTCAGGCACTGTGTGTTGGTTTGTTGGGCTTAGGCGATTTGAAAAAAGGAACGACTCAGGTAGGTGCGGTTCTTACGACACTGTTTGAAAGCATGAGGTATGAAGATGGTAAAGGTTTTGTTGATATTCGCGAATTTGTTGGTGCACTTATTATTCTTGAGTTTGGTGGTTTGTATGCGAATCAACCCGAAAAAGTTATACAATTGCTTTTTGAAACCATGGACAACGAGGGAACCGGTTGGTTAGTTCGAAGAGACGTACTTCGTTTGTGCTTGCTTTTGGCTGGAACGGGCAGTAAAGTTTCGATAGCGAAAGAATTAGCCCGTTCAATATATGGTACTTATGCTTCTCGAATCCGATCTGATGCTATCATTCTCGCAGTTCGCGACAATCCGCAAGTTTGGACGGAGTTGTTGAGGTCTTGTTTGCCGAGCGATGTACGCTTGACATTGAATTATCAAGATCAAATGAAACAAGTATCTGCATCCTGTTTAAATATGAAAAAGTCAGAATTGAGATCTTGCTTAAACAAATGGATATCATGGCGACTGAGGGTCATCGTTACTTGTTGGAGAGATTATGCCAGAGATTGCATTATCACGCGAGTGTCAGTGAACTATGCAACAAGATGGCTTCGGATCAAGAAGCTTGATGATGCAATGAGGAAGCTTTTTAGATGGAAAGCATTAAAAAAAACAAGCCTTGCACGGTGTGGCCAAGCGAATAAATTTTATAACGGAATGCTGTTGGAGCGCACCTTTACAGGGCTGAAAGAGTACCATAAGTTTCACTTGATACACAAAGAACAAGTGCGACAAGAGCTTGAGAAACGTTATACTCGCGGATTTGAACATTTAGAGAAAGCACACAATGTACATATGGTCAAGGCACGGCTTGAACACTTAGAGTACGCATTCTCCTGGCTGTCATTCATTTTGAAAAAGACTTTGCGAAACGAAGAGTTGGCTTTTCGTCACTGGCACAACGCAGTATTGCGCAAACTTTGGGGCCCATGGGCCACACAAGCAAAGCAACGTGTTTCAACAAAACACCGAGAAGAGGCCGCTAGTGAAGCACAGGGAGAATTAAATTGGATCATGCGCTCAACGGTGTTTCAAAAACAAGTCGAAGACTCACGCGTAGCAGAAAGTATCAAGGAAGCAGAAAAACAACAGCGCCTTAACATGAAATATCAAGCGTCATTTTTTGAAGCACAAGAGACTATCCGGCTCGAGAAAAGAAAGGAGACAATATTGCAAATTCAGCAGCAGGAACAGCATGAACGAGTAGCTCAAGAGCGAAAAGAGCGGGTTGACCAGATCCAGGGTATCCGCGAGGAATTTGAAGCAGAAATACGTGCAGATGCTGAAATTGAGGTAGAAAACTGTGAACGGGAGCAAAAAAAAAGGGCAAAGGCAATCAGGAAGTGTATCAACAGTGCGGCTAGGCATAAAGTACCCGCAGCTCTCTCAGAACTTGTCCAACTTTTCGGGGGTGAGAACGACTCGGATAGATGCCCCCCCGAGCCTGATACACGGCTTCGTCTGGTAAAGTTCTTTGATTCTCAGTACGAATTGAACTCATTTCAGCTCATGTCGCATTCCCAACCCCAAGACTCATGGCAGGATGCGCTGGCCAAGCTCGGCGCCGACCCCCCCAAGGTGCTGTCGGCGAAGTTAATTCAAGAGCATTGTGTATACTGGCAAATGGTTGATCGTGCGTTTCGTAAGCGATTGCCTGAAGTGGATGCCAAGGTTCAAGCATTTCAGATCCATTCAGAAAAGACGTGGGCATCGCAACGAATTCAACGTGCGTGGAGAGGCAAACGGGCATACATGAAGTTGCTCTCCGCAATTGCCGATGCACAGCAACGGCGAAGACTTTTTGCTGCACAGACATTGCAGCGGTATTGGAGACGTGAGAGAGCATGGAAACAATTCCTAGCTGCTCTCACAGAAAACTACGTGGAGCGCATCGAGCCATACTCTGGTACACATTACTTTCTCAACTTGAGTACAGGGACGTCAACATGGACACCACCAAAGATTCTTCAGAAACGAGGTCTCACAATTAAGGGCGTTGTGGACAAATTTGAACGGCGCCCCTGGGACTTGCGGTATACCGGTGAAGGTCGTGTGTACTATGAAAATCGGGAAACTGGGGTGCAGCTTTCTTGTGCCCCTGCCGAGTTCGCCTCATGCACTCGTTGCCATGTCGAGTTTGCCGACAGGCTTTGCTTATCGTGTCGCGAGGTTCATCAAGGGACATTGGTTGAGCCCCTACTTTGTGCTCCGTGCTGGATTTCTCAAGGCCATATCGGTCATGATTTTGAAAATACATATTAACATTAATAATTAACGAGAAAGAACCGAAAATTGATCCTCTCTTGAAAGTCGATCAGCAGCAAACGAAGCCTGTTGCTTTTTTTCTATTTCGTCCGCACATAGCTTTCCATCGCGATTCAAATCAAATGTCTGGAAAATAACCTCCAGGTCACTGTTGGTAATAACTAGACCCGTAGAGTTCTGCAAACTGGAGCGGATTTGCTCACGATCCGCAAGGTGACCCGACTTTCTGTTTTGCACCAGTATGCGCTCAATCTGTTCCAAGTGGTTGAAAATAGAATCGCCAGCTTCCAAAGCGCGTGGTGTGGCTCCATCCACAAGCTTCTTTAGCAAAAAGAAGAGGCCAATCACACACGACGCAGAAAGTCCGCCAAGAAAGAAAAAGGCAGTCGGGTGTGACTCGTAATGGTTTACCAAATTGACACCAAATAAACCAGTAATTGCGGTACCAAGAGCTAGCGAAACCGAACCCATAGCCATATTAATGTTGACTCTCAACATCGTATTACGATAGTGATCCAGTTCAAGCTCAACGATGGACTGAGTGCTTTCCACCCGTTTTCGTAGATAATACGCCTCCTTGGACACATCGATTAGAATCGATGCAAATGACTCCAAAACGAGTTCGACCATGGCATGGTCTTTGAGAGGAGGCGAAACACCACCGTTTGCCTTCTTCTTACTGAGAAGCATGCCCACCATATCCTCTTCATTGTGGAGCAACTCCGTCAGCACGTTGCGCATCAACGTCGTTTCTATTTCAAATTGTGAAAGCTTGTCCTTCATGGGTAACAGTTCGTGCAATAGTTCAGGATCTAATTGCCGCGATCTCAAAGTTTTGAGCACGTTAGTTACCAAGGGTGATAAAAGAAGTGTGCGATTGTAATACTGACGGCTCACATGACTCATGATACCCTCCACCGCACGGATTTCAAACGGCAGATCAAAGCTAGATTCTTCCTCTATATCCTCCATTTCTTTATCATGGCTGTTGTAGAAACTCGTTTCATTCACATGCTCTTCGCCAAGCTCTACTCGTGGGAGGAACGGCGGTCGAGTCCCTTTCAAGACTTCTCCAAACACGTGGGAAAAGCTGTTCACTCGAGGCTGGTGCCCATGAAACAAGTAAACAGAATCATGTCTTATGATTGCTCGAACGTATGAAAAGCTTAAAACAATAGACGACTTTCTTATAAGTATTTCTGGACGCGGCCTTCGGTGATATCCAGAGTCCAACACAATCAAATCTCTTGCGCTAAGTTCAGTTTCCCGAATCAGTTGCGATTTCGACATTGATCGATGAGTTCGATCTCCCTTTACATTATAAAGAATAACATCAAACCCATGCTTGATTTCCTTCTTTATCGTCGCAGTTGTAGACCCCCCAACATTAGAATATTTCCTCGTCACATTCACCATCCTCCATCCATTCATCGCAATCCGATTCTCTAATCCCACAAACGGCATCATCATTCCCGTACATCTTCCACTCTCACTTGAAAACCAACCTGCATCATGACGAACACGAGTACTACCACCACTAAACACTCCCTTTCCATGGATGGAGCGCACTACTCGACGACACAACATCTTTTATCTTGGGTTTGTTGTTCGTCTTTTTTTCTTTCACCTTAAAAAATTAAGGTGTTTAAGATTACTCGTTTGTTTCTCTATCACAAGCAAGCACTGTAGGTCTACATTCTTGAACTTGAGTACACGTGTCTTGTGGACCCGTTGGGTGGGTCCGCATGAGAGGTCAGTCAACTGACCCTCTCGAGAGTAAAGTTCTTCCAGGTCAAGTATCCAATAGAACTCGAATGCTGTAGACCCGTGGAGTTCACGCATTACCTTTCCTTTCCAAGATTTATTACTCGTTTGTTTCTCTATCACAAGCACTTACATTCTTGAACTTGAGTGTGTCTTGTGGGTTGGGTGGGCCCGCATGAGAGGTCATCTGACCCTCTCGAGAGTAAAGTTCTTCCAGGTCAAGTATCCAATAGAACTCGAATGCTGTAGACGGAGAGCTTTCACGCATTACCTTAGTATGTATACATCCCCGTCTGTCCAATTGTCCACTCCACAATAGGGAAGACAGACATGCCATCCCCAAGCTCATAACCATTCGCGTTGTCCATGGATCCCCACGCTTCTTTAGTGCGTTACGTTGAGATTCATGCCATTCACGATCACAGACTTCCACCAGATCGCTGCTGTAGAGCTACATTCCCCACTGGTCGACCAGCTACTAGGAGGGAGGAAGGGCAAGCAAGCTAGGTCTCTAGCACGCAAGCAAACGGGAATCGAGAAGTGTAAATCGTAAGAGTTTTAAGTATAATGTATATATTAGATGATGATGATGATGATTTGAATGTAAAATTGGATCGAGTTGATCTAGATGCGTTGACTCGTTTTCAGAAACACGTTAAACGCACGATTCCTGCGAGAAAGGTTGATCGATGTACGAAAGGACTTGTGGACACTTCGTATCGATATCTTGCTAATATGAGCTATGAGACAACAATATTACTTGCAAAGGAAGGGATTTGTATGTTGCAAGAACTTGTCCCGAGTAACGGACAAGAAGGCACGCAATCTAATGTAGTAAAGAATGTACTGGACTGGTATTTGCCACGGTATTGCGAACTTTACTGTGTTCGCGCAGAAGCCAACTTGGCGTTAGGCAGGCTTTTCGCGGCCAAAGCAGATGTAGAAAAAGTATTGTTGATTCACGGGTCGAAGAAGAAAAAAGTTTGTTGTTTAGAAGACTCGTGGAAGGAATTGAACGAATCTTATTGTAGAGGGCTGCAGCTTCGAGCTTATATATACCTCCTCCTAGGTGCTGATGAGATTGCGGAACATGATTTAGTTGAACTCAACGACACACTTAGTCGAAATCCTCCGAAATGCATGTACTTACGAGAGCTTCCTCACATGCAGGTGTCGTTTACAGCAGCGGATTGGCATCGGACCCGACGACACGCAACGTTGGAAAAGTATCCCAAAGTACGTGATTTGCATGAAAACCGCTCGGGTTCTGGCGGATTTTTAGATCCTGGAACTGGTATGCAGCTGGCCTATCTATTGCTGGCATTGACCGTTCTACACCTTGCCATGATGAAGTTGGTAGCAACGGCGCAAAGTTATTTGCTAGTGTTTTTCCTTTCTGGGACCTTAGGCTCTGTCACAGCATACGGAGCCCAGGCGTTAAATCATGACCTTAGTCATGTTAATCGTCATAAGGGGTTCAATTATGTGTGTATGGTGTTGTCATCCGCGCTGTGCAACTTTCCTTGGGCCATGTACTACCAACATTTTCATACGATCCACCACGCGTACACAGGAACAGAATTGGATCGGGATGGGGACATTTTGTTCCAGCCCTGGTATTCTCCTCCGTGCTTTTTACTATCGCTCAAGTGGCCCCGAGTTTGGGACTCGAGGATTACGCTTACACGATGGTCTGAGCTGTACCAACCTCCTCCAGAAGCCGAGAAAATGCACAAGTTGGACCTCGCTGGTTCCAAGTACACGCGGTTCCTATGGGGAACGCTGGTTGGGTTTTTCTTGTACCCATTGTTTCTTGCCCGAAAGCTACAGCTTGATCAAGCGCACATCCCCACTGTTGAGTATGAAGGCCTTATGCTTGCTGGCCAAATATTTTGTTGGCGGCTCGGGGGCTTTTGGGCTTTGCTTTACTTGTGGCTTTCCGCGGCGTTTTCTTTGGGGGCTTTCTGCCACCCGTTCATGGGCTTTTGGCTCATCCAACACCAGTCTGTTCGCCGTACTCCCAAGCTCAGTGCACGAGGTGCCGCTCTATGTAAGTCGTTGCTGCATCGTGACGCTCACCTACCAGTCCCACAGCCCACCCTGTCGTATTCTGGTTCAAAGATATGGAACGTCCTCAACTATGGAGAACTATACCACGTGGAACACCACGACCACCCAGGCGTGTGTGCGAAAGATTACCCAAAGATAAAATCTATCGCACACGAATTTTACGACAGTTTGTTTACAGAAACCTCAATAATGAGTGCGATCTTCACGTGGGTTTGTGCCGAGGACGACGAGGGTTGGATGCAAGAATCTGGTGACTTTGCATTTCGTGACGTCTACCTTGATGCTGCGTGGTGCAGATCGCAGACGCGGCCAGATGATTCCAAAGACTGCGCGACACTACAAGTTGGGACCATTTTGTCCAGAATATCCAAGTGCGAACCAAGTCGTGCGTCCAGTTGACTTTAGTGTGGTCCTTGCAAGTGCATAATTGGCGTCAACATGATGTGCGTCGTTGAATTTTCTTGGGCATGCCAGCTTTATTACCACACAGCTGGCTGCAAGTCCCTCAAACAATGTCCAATGTGTAAAGCCCGTAGTAAAAAATTAGAGATCCGCACTCGCACTGCCTTGGACAGCCATAGCGTTGCATAGGCGAAGAACCCTGTACACAATTTTCCTCTATAACAAACTTGTAAGTAATGCATATTAGCTAGCTGACACTTGTGGACATCGTTCACGATGAACGTTTCAGCATAAGCGTTGACCTTTACCCTGTTCTGAAAGAATACAGTCCCTTGGCAACGTGCAACCTTTAATCACTTGTATCTGGATGATTCGGGTTTGTTTGTCCATAATTTGCGACACATCCGAAAGACGCACTTGGAAAATGCTGATGACCGCATTTGACACAGTCGCTTCATTATAGCATTTCTTTAATCTTTCCCACGGTTTTGTTTTCAACTCGTGTCGCTGTTTGAAATTCTAAAAGAAGAAAGGCAGAAAAAATAAAATCTTAGTTAAGCCTCCCGAAACGAAAGTCCGGTGTCGTTAATAATAAAAAAATGAAAAAGCTGGCTAGCAGCACGACATCGAACTAACTACTCTAGTCCCACCAGTCATCATCATCGTCGTCAATTTTCTGGTTACCTGTTCGGATCGATTTCTCGACCTTCATATGCCTATTAACTTGCTTCACGTTGCTGTTGGCATTTTCAGGAGGAATACCATCATGAAAAATAGCGTCATGGTTTCCAAGAACCCACGCGCACATTTCTGTGCTAAAATCGTCATCACCGCCAAACTCGTCAAAACCAGTGATGGTGTGCTCAGTTTTGCCGTTTAGGGCAATAACAATCGAGGGCATCATCCAAATATTCAACCTTTCAACAAGAAACGGACTTTTCTCAGCATCAATCTTGATAAACTTGGTTTCTAAGTGTTTATACGCAAGTTCGCGAAAGTGCTTGTCGATGATTTGGCAGCGAAGTGTCGCACTACGGAAAAAGTGAATTACTACGCGCTTGCTGCCTTTTACTTCTTGAAAAAAATCTTTTTCTCCTCTGACCTCGCGATATTCCCCGTGGCCTTGGGCACGCCACTCTGCTTGTTCGTCAGCCTTTTTTTTCATCAGTACTTTCCGTTTTTCCCTCATTGCATCCAGTTCACTTTCTCCCATATCTTCGATCGCGGTAAGTTTCTTCAAATCTTCGTCCATTTTATCTTCCATAATTTGTAACGAACTCATCACATTCTTCGCAATAGCTTGTTCCACCATAGCTTGTTGTTGTCCAACTCCATATTGCATTTGTTGATGCGCCATCTCCATTGCCACTTCCTCCCGGGCCGCCATCTTTTCTTCACTATCCGCCATTATATCTGTCAATCTCAATCTGACCCCCTCTCTTTTCCTCTCCCTATTTGTGAATAAC
>JACLAD010004109.1_pt1 | contig 11830 bp, 14 predicted proteins | sample 8027901 | NCBI WGS metagenome assembly JACLAD01 (sample SAMN15725071, study PRJNA655200) | protist metagenome | isolation source: fluorescence activated cell sorting (FACS) single amplified genomes of... | place: Spain: Blaines Bay Microbial Observatory, Mediterranean Sea | collected 2016-07-05
AAGCCGAAGCCGAGGCCCTCGTTGGACTCGATGCGCTCGATGATCTCGTCGGCGCGCTCCTGGGTGATGGTGCCGTCGGCGACCTTCTCCTGGATCCGCTCGATGGCGACGGTCCGGAACGCACCGGTCAGCTCGTCGCTGGTCACGCCGAGCTCGGCGGCGACGTCGTCGACGAAGGCCTCTCGTTCTGCCTCGCGCTCGGCCTGGAGGGCCTCGCGCTCCTCGTCGGTCAGGGACTCGCGGTCGGGACGAGTCGAGTCCTCGTCGCTGCTGTCCTCGTCGCTGCTGTCGTCGGTCGCGCCATCCTCGGTCGCGTCCTCGGTGGTGTCCTCCGTGGCGTCGTCCTCCTGGGCCCGGGAGATGCCGACGGGCGAGAGGAACAGCGCCAGGCTGAGCAGCGCGGCGATGGCGAGCGCCGACACGGTCTTGGCGGTGGTGGTCATGATGGAAACGCCTTTCGTTGCGGTCCGGTGGCCCGGCGGATGTCCCGTCCGGCTCGAACAACAGATTGGGTGCCGTTCGTGAGGGGACTCTGAGAGGTCGTTGGCGGTCCTCTGAGAACCCTCCCCGCCGCCCACGACCGACGTGACTACGCTGCAGGGCGATGGCACACGACGTCCTGCTGCTCAACGGCCCGAACCTCAACATGCTGGGCGTGCGCGAGCCCGAGGTGTACGGGGCCGACACGCTGCAGGACATCGTCGCGAAGGTCACCGCCCACGCCGGCGACCGGGCCGTCATCAGCCACGTGCAGTCCAACCACGAGGGCGAGCTGGTCGAGGCGCTGCACGCCGCCCACGGCACCCGTGCCGGCGTCGTGTTCAACCCGGGGGCCTACACCCACACGTCGGTCGCCCTGCGGGACGCCATCAGCGCCTGCGGCCTGCCGGTGGTCGAGACCCACCTGTCCAACGTGCACGCCCGCGAGGAGTTCCGGCACCGGTCGTTGCTGGCCGGGGTGTGCCTCGGCGTTGTCGCGGGGTTCGGCTGGCGCAGCTACACGGTGGCGCTCGACGGCCTGCTGGCCCACCTGGACGCCGTGGCGAGCTGATGCCGATCGCGTCGGCGGTCAGCCGGAGGTGTCGACGGCAGCGGGGGTCTCCTCCGCCCGACTCGATTCGGTGGGCGCCGGTGCGACCGTGAACCAGAATGTGGCCCCGTTGCCGGGGCTGGACCGCACGCCGATGCGGCCGCCCGCCGCCTCGATGTGCTTCTTGGAGATCGCCAACCCCATGCCCGTGCCGGGGTACTCCTGACGGTTGTGCAGCCGGCGGAGCATCACGAAGATCTCCTCGTGATAGCTCGGGTCGATGCCGATCCCGTTGTCGGTCACCGTGATCCGCCACATGTCGCCATCACGGGTTGCCGTGCCACGGATGTGGACCTCCCCGGGGGATCGGTACTTCAGGGCGTTGCCGATGAGGTTCTGGAAGACCTGGGCCATCGCCGCCGGTTCGGCCAGGACCGTCGGCAATGGATCGGCTTCGACGATGGCCTCGGCCTCGAGGATCGACGCCGCGAGGGAGCTGACGGCCTGCGTCCAGGACGTGTTGAGGTCCACCGCCTCCAGGACGTGGTCCCGACCGGCGCGGGAGTAGTCCAGCAGCTCGCTGATCAGCGTCGACATGCGGCTGGCCCCGTCGCGGGCGTAGGCGATGTACTCCAGCGCTCGCTCGTCCAGCTCCTCGGAGTACTGCATCTGCAGCAGCCCGACGAAGCTCGACACCGTGCGCAGTGGCTCCTGCAGGTCGTGGGAGGCGACGTAGGCGAATCGTTCGAGCTCGAGGTTGGACCGGGCAAGCTCCTCACGGCTCTGCCGCAGGTCCTTGGTCATCGACTCGGCCAGCCGCACCGCGCGGATGCGGGCGGTCGACATCGACCACAGTCCCATCACGATGAGGGTCGTGATGATCAACCCCACGACCACGATCACCCACGGTGTGGCTCGCTCGAAGGGGGTGGTCAGCGGTTCGACGGCCTGGTAGAGGATCGCCCAGCGCCGACCACCGATGTCGTAGAGGAGCAGACGGGAGTCGGCGTCGTCGACGCCGTCGGGGACGGTCGCCCGGTCGCCGTAGGTCTGGTTGTCGATGCTGGCGGGCACCGGGTCGTCGGGGGTGCCGACGTCGTAGACCTCCAGCCGGGCATCGGCGTCCTCCAGCACCCCCTCCACGAGGTCGCCCATGCGGAAGGCGGCGTAGGACACGCCGCTGAACGCGGCGCGCCGCTCCTCCACCGTGGAGGCGGTTGGATCGTCGTAGATGGCGACCATCACGAGGAACCCGCTCTGCGATCCGGTCTCCTGGACGAGGACGATCGGGGCCGTTGTCGCCACCTGCCCGGTGTCGCGGGTCAGCTCGACTGCGGCGCGACGGTTGGCCTCGGAGAAGAAGTCCAGGCCGAACGCGGCCTCGTTGCCCGTCGTCGGTTCGACGTAGTCGATCAGGACCTTCGTGTCGTCGTCCGTCCGCGGGTGGGGCACGAACGCGGGGTAGCCGTCGACACCCGACGCATCGGCGTCGACGGCGGCGACGAGGTCGTCGAGTCCGTCCGCGTCCACACGCGTCGCGTGGCCGATCACCTGGATGCCGGGATAGCGGTCGTCGAGCTCGAGCGCGCCGACGAACTCGCGCCAGTCGGCTCGGCTGACGGGCCCGGCGACGAACATGCCGCGTCCCCCGAAGATCGACTCGGTGTAGGCCTGCATCCGCCGGTCGATGGCCTCCCGGGCTTCATTGGCCCGTCGATCCAGTCGGTCCTGTGCGCTGAAGTCCACCGTCCGGGTTGCCCAGACCGCGAGGACGGCGGTCAGCGCCAGCAGCACCGCCCCCGTGATCCATGGCAGCGCGACGGGCCACACCGAGCGTGATGACGCCTCGGTGTCCCGCGTTCCGTCAGGTCCCACCATCGACATGGTAGGGCCACGATCGGCGACAGATGGTCCGATGTGAACCAGATCCGGTCATGGGGGTCGCGAAACCGGGATGCCGGTTCGGCGGTACGAGAGCGGAGGCGGACGGGAATCGAACCCGCCAGGACGGCCGAGCCGCCCTCATCGGTGTTGAAGACCGTGGGGCCCACCAGGAACCCAGACGCCCCCATGGGGGTCGCACACCCTACCCGGTCCGGGCATGCCGCTCGTGAGGAGGGGTGCGTCGCCGACTAGCCTTGAGGGTCATGGCCACCCCCTCCATCCACTGGACCCAGGAAGTGCCGGCGCTGCGGCGCCCGGTGATGCTGCTCGCACTCGATGGCTTCATCGACGCGGGCAACGCCGCCCAGACGGCCGCCATGTTCCTGCGGCACCGCTGGACCGCAGAGGTCGTGGCCACCTTCGACCACGACACGTTCATCGACTACCGCGCCCGTCGGCCCACGACCGTGATGGACAGCGGGGTCCTGCGACGCATGGAGTTCGAGGAGCTGCAGGTCCTGGTCGCACGGGTCGAGGACTCGCCGCACGACGCGGTGTTCCTGCTCGGCCCCGAGCCCGACATGCGATGGGAGGCGTTCTGCGCCACCGTCGTCCGGCTGTGTCGTGACCTGGGCATCGAGCAGGTCATCGGCCTGGGGGCCTACCCGGCCGCGGTGCCGCACACCCGCCCGGTCAACGTGACCTCTGCACGCAACATCGCGTCCGGCGAGGTGCTGCCCACCACCAGCGAGGTCGCCGGCTACACGGGCCCGGTGGGCGCGCAGGTGATGCTGCAGCACCGCATGGGCGAGGCAGGTATCCCGGCGGTCGGCATGTGGGCCGAGGTGCCCCATTACATCTCCGCCAACAACCATCCCTCCTCGGCGCTTGCGCTGGTCGACGTGGTGGCCGGGGCGTTCGGGGTGGCCATCGACACCACCGAGCTGCAGGCCGCGGCACGTGCCCACGAGGAGCAGGTCGACGACGCCGTCGCCGACCACCCGGAAGCGGCCGTCATGATCAGCCGGCTCGAAGCGCACCACGACGAGGGCGGCACCGCGATGCAGGTGCCGTCCGGCGATGACCTGGCCGCCGAGATCGAACGCTTCCTGTCCGACCGGGGCGGCGAGTAGCGCAGCCCCGACGCGGCGGTCAGTCCGCGGCGCCGTCGGGCAGGTTGAACAACCGGACCTTGGACTGGGCGACCTTCCGTCCCTCCTGATCGGTCATGTCCACCTCCCACAGCTGGGAGGACCGGCCCACGTGGATGGGGGTGGCGACGGCGGTGATGGTGCCCTCGCGCATCGAACGGAGGAAGTCGGTGTGGTTGGACATGCCGACGGCCGGCTTGCCACCGATCGCCATGACCGCACCCACGCTGGCCGCTGACTCCGCGAGGGTGCAGTACACGCCCCCGTGCACGATGCCGTAGGGCTGGTGGTGGGTGTCGTTGATCTCCAGGCGCACCTCGCAGCGCTCGGGCGTGAGGTCGATGACCTCCACACCCAGCAGCTCGAGGAATCCGTCGCGGGGGAAGTTCTTGGGGTCGATTTCCATGCCCGGCAGTCTGGCTCGTGGACGGGGCGGCGGCTGCATCGGGCCCGGGTGGCCGGACAGGCGCCTGTCGACGTTGCAGACGCTGCCTAGATTGGGGCGCCATGAGCGTTGTCGTGAAGGACGTACAAGAATCGGAGTTCGTCGACGTCGTCGTGGAGGGCTCGAAGTCCCGCCCCGTCGTGGTCGACTTCTGGGCCGAGTGGTGTGGGCCGTGCCGCCAGCTCTCGCCCCTGCTGGAGCAGATGGCCGAGCAGCACGCCGGCCAGGTCGACGTGGTCAAGGTCAACGTCGACCACGCGCCACGGTTGGCCCAGCAGTTCGGCGTGCAGGGCATCCCGGCGGTGAAGGCCTTCGTCGACGGCAAGGTCGCGGGCGAGTTCACCGGCCTGCAGCCCGCCCCCGTCGTGGCGCAGTTCTTCGCCGGGCTCGGTCCGTCGGAGGCCGACCGGCTGGTCATCGCCGCCGGGACCGAATCCGACGCCGACCGCCGCCGCAGCCTGCTCGAGCAGGCGATGGAGCTGGAGGTCGACCACCCCGCTGCGGCGTTGGCGCTGGCCGCCGACACCGACGACGTCGAGGCGGCGCGCGCCGTCCTGGCCAGGGCCCGCCCGACCCCCGAGGTCCAGCAGGCCATCGCGGCGCTCAGCCTGACAGCCACCAGCGAGGAGGTCGGCAACGTCGAGGACCTCCGTCGACTCGTCGCGCAGGGCGACGAGGAGGCTCGGGTTGCGCTGGGTCGTGCGCTGGCTGCCGGCGGGGACCACGAGGACGCGATCGCGGTGCTGCTGGACGGGGTCCGGACGCCGTCGACCAAGGACGAGGCACGCGACGCGTTGCTGGAGGTCTTCACCGTCCTCGGCAACGTCCACCCGCTGGTCAAGCAGGCCCGCCCGAGGCTGGCCGCCGCGCTGTTCTGAGCCGCTGCTGACCCGGCGCGAGCCGGCGCCGGCCACCGGACGTGTCCACGTCGGGTCGGCGGGGTAGGGTGCGCGCCGATGGTTGAACAGATCGAGGTCGTGGACGACGAACCGCAGGACGCCGACGTCGCAGAGGACGAAGAGTCCGAACCGATGATCAGCGAACCCGGCAAGCTGATGCGCATCGCGGTGATGCTGCGCGAGGTGCAGGAGGAGGCACGCCGCGCCGACGCCGACGAGGCCGGCCGTGGCCGCCTGCGGCAGGTGCACGAGCGCGCCCTCAACGAGCTCTGCGGGATCCTCAGCAACGACCTGCAGGACGAGCTGTCGCAGTTCACCTTCGACTTCGACAACGAGACGCCCTCGCAGAGCGAGCTGATGATCGCCCAGGCCCAGCTGATCGGCTGGCTCGAGGGGCTGTTCCAGGGCATCCAGGCGGCGATCTTCAACCAGCAGGCCGCTGCGCGAAAGCAGTTGGAGGCCATGCGCGGCCGCGGACTTCCGGCCGGCGCCACCGCCGGCGGCGAGCAGGGCGAGACCCCGGGCCGCAGCCCGGGCAACTACCTCTAGGCCCGACATCGATCCGCCGGTTGGGTCGGCGGCGCACGGGTTCGATACCCTCTGCGGTCGTTCGCCGGTGACGCATCCGTCGCCGTACATCACGAGGAGTCAAGTACATGGGTCGCGCACGCGAGCACTGGGAGCAGCTTCGGGCTGCGTTGGAGAAGGTCGACGTGGAGACCGTCGGTGAGCTCTACGCCCCCGACGCGGTGTGGCTCGAGCCGCAGAACCCGCCCCACGAGACCAACAAGCTGATCCAGGCGTACCTGTCGTCGTGGATGCAGGCCCGCGAGAACATCGACGTCTCGACCAAGCGCATCCTCGAGTCCGAGGACGGCTCGTTCGCGGCCATCGAGTGGGCGATCTCCTACACCGCGGCCGGCCGCCGCTGGAACTCCCTGCCCCGGTCCAGCTGGATCGAGGTCACCGACCAGGGCATCGCCTACCAGCGCGACTACTACTAGGCCACGACCGTCCCGGCACCGCCGGCGCATCGTCAGTGACACGCACCCCCTCGGGGGTGCGTTCGCCGTTTTCCTGTCGTCCGGGTCCGGTGAGCCGTTCGCGGTCAGGCGAGCCGTTCGCGGGGAATGGCGACGAACAGGGCGTCGGCCTCGGCGATCAGGTCGCCTTCGGCGGTGCGGAGGTCACCGACCAGGAACACCTTCCGACCGTCCCGCCGGTCCATCCAGGCGCTGGCGACCAGGTCGGTCTGGACCGGCGTCGGGGCCCGGTAGCTGATGCTCAGCCTGCCGGTGAACGCCGGGGTGGCCGTCAGCAACAGGACGTAGCCCATGATGTCGTCCATGACGGCGGCCACCGCGCCGCCGTGCGCCCGCTTGGGCGCCCCCTCGAAGGCGGCGCCGAAGTTGACGTCGGCCACGATGCGATCGCCCTGCCGCCGTGGCTGCATGGCGATGCCCATGGGGTTGGCTCGTCCGCTGACCATGCACTCCTCGAAGTGGGCGAGCCGTCGCCCCTCCTCCGGCGTGGTCTGCCACAGCTGGGTCTTCATCTGCCGGATGGGGCGCTGACGACGGGCACCGGCCTCGACGACCGCCGCGGTGGCGTTGGCCTCGCGGGCGATGCGCTGCAGCAGCTCGGGGTCGGTCTCGTGGGCCACCATCGCGTGGTTCAGCCGACGCATCGCCTCGGCGGCGGCGATGCGCACGGGCAGCGTGTCCTCCGTCATCGGCTCGTCGACGGTCGGGGGCGGCGGTTCCGAGGGTGGGTTCGTCACGAGAACGCAGCCTACCCCCGCCGGGTTGTCCACAGGGCTGGACGGGTTGCTCGGTCGCGAGGTCGTGGGCCTGCCTACGGTGCTGACCGTGAGCACCACAGCCCTTCCCGTGGCCGTCGAGATGGCGGACCGACAGCTGGCCGACGACGTCGTCCGGTGGGTCGAGTCGACCCTCGGGTGGCAGGTCGTCGCCGACTCCGCAGCGCTACCGGCACGGCTGCGCCTGGTCGATGTGGCGTCCGTGCAGGACGGGGCCGCACGCGAGGGCGCGGTGCTGATCGCGCGGTCGCTGGACGGGGCCGACGTCCGGCACGCGATCGACTCCGGCGTCCGTGACGTGGTGCGCTGGCCCGAGGAGGCCGAACGGCTGGCCGGCCTGCGACCGTCGGCGGTGGTCCGGCCGGCCGGCGAGGTGGTCGGCGTCGCGGGTGCGGCCGGCGGGGTGGGCACGAGCACCGTGGCGGTCGCGGCAGCCGCGGTCTCGGCGTGGTCGGGTGTGCCCACGTGGCTCGTGACCGATGGAGCCGGACGGCGGCTGTGCGGCGTCGACGGCTCGGCGTTCGAGGAGGCCGAGTCGTTGCCGGGCCTGCGGATCGGGGGCGACCTGCACGACGCGATCGGCCGGTCGGGGGTGGGGGAACGCGTCGTGGTCGACCTGGGCGTGGATCCTCGCGGTCACGTGCTCGTCGCACGGCCCGACGCCTCGCTGCTGGCCGCCGTGCGAGACGGGTCGGCGAGCGTCGTCGTGACCGTCGGCACCGGCGGACTGCACCCCCACGAGGTGGCACGGGCCGTGGCTGGTCGCCGACACGTGCCGCTGGACCACAGCGTCCGGGTTGCCCGTGCTGGTCTGCGCGGTCGACTGCCGGGGGCGCTGCCCGGCCGGCTGGTGGCCGACCTCGGCTCGGGCCTGCGCGCGGGACTTCGATGGACGGACGCGGCGGAAGGCGATGGTCGTGGTCGCTGAACGCGACGAGCTGCTCGGCCGGTTGCGCAACCGGCTGGCCCAGGACGCCGACGGGACCGTTCCCCACGGGCTGGCAGAGGTCCGCGCGGCGGTTGCGCGTGCGCTGCGTGAGGAAGGCGTGGCCCTGCCCGAGGACCGGTTCGCCGACGCCGTTCGCACCCTCGCCGACCACCTGGCCGGCATGGGGCCGTTGGAGGAGCTGCTGCGCCGGCCGGGTGTGACCGACGTGATGGTGAACGGGCCCGACGAGGTCTGGATCGAGCAGCACGGCGTGCTGCAACGGACCGAGGTGACCTTCGACTCCGCCGCTGCGGTGCTCGACGCCGTGCGCCGGGCCGTCGGACCGACCGGTGCCCGCATCGACCGTTCCAAGCCGTGGGTCGACGCCCGGCTGCCCGACGGCAGCCGGCTGCACGCCGTGATCGCCCCGGTCTGCCCCGACGGCCCGTTGGTCACCCTTCGCCGTTTCGACGCGCGCCTGCTGCCCTGGGCGTCGCTGGTGGCCTCCGCCGCCGTGCCCGACGAGGTCGCCGACCTGCTCCGGCAGGCGGTGGCCGAACGCGAGTGCATCGTCGTCTGCGGGCGCACGGGGACCGGCAAGACCACGCTGCTGCAACGGTTGGTCACCGACGTCGGTGAGGACGAACGCGTGGTGCTCATCGAGGACGCGCCCGAACTGCGACCCGAGACCCCGCACCTCGTCCGGCTCGAGGCCCACCCCGCATCGGCGGAGGGCACCGGAGCGGTCACCATCGCCGACCTGGTGCGGCAGGCCCTGCGGATGCGGCCCGACCGGATCGTGGTCGGCGAGGTTCGCGGGGTCGAGCTGGCCGACGTCCTGCAGGCGCTCGTGACCGGCCACGAGGGCTGCATGACCACCGTGCACGCCCGCAGCGGGGCCCAGGCACTGGTCCGGATGGAGGGCATGGCCCTGCAGGCCGGGCTTCCGGTCCAGGCCGTGCACGCCCAGCTCGGCAGCGCGCTGGACCTCGTGGTTGCGCTCGACCGCGGCCCCGGCGGCCAACGGGGCGTCGTGGAGATCGCGCGCGTGTCGATGGCCGGTGGCCGGCCGGCCGCCGAACCGATCTGGCAACGGACGTCCTGGGCCGGCGGCGGGTCGGGGTCACCGCGCGGGCCGCTGGTGGTGGACGACCGAGGTCGGAGGACTGCGTCGGAGGGGATGGCGGCATGAGGACGTTGCGGCGTTCCCGATCCCGGCCATGGCCCCTCGGCGAACCCACCTCGCCCGATGGGCAGATCGCCACCGTCGACCTGTTGCTGGTTCGGGCAGCGCTGCATGCCGGGGCCACTCCCGGGCAGGCCGTCACCGCCTTGCACGACCGGGGCGGCGTGCTGGACACGACCGCCCGTCGGATCGCCGCCGGCGAGGACCTGCCGGCCCTTGCCCTGGACCCCGCCTGCCCCGGTGGGCCCCTCGTCCGCGCCCTTGCCGTCGCCGAGGTCGCCGGTGCCGCGGCCGGCCCGGTGCTCGACGGGCTGGTCGACGGGGTCGTACGGGCTGCCGAGCTGGACCGGCTGGTCCGCACCCGCTCCGCGCAGGCCCGGCTCGTGGCGCGGATGTTGACCACGCTCCCGGTGGTCGGTGCGGTCGGCATCGCCGTGCTCGACACGGGTGCCCGCACGTTCCTGGCCGGACCCGGCGGGCTGGTGCTCGTGGTGGTCGCCGGGCTGCTCGTCGTCGTGGCGTCGTGGTGGATGCGACACCTCGTCGCGAGCGTGGGCCGGGCCGTACGCGACGTCGACCCGCTCGTGGTGGCGATGCGCCGCATCGGACGCCCGGCACCCGGGTCGGTCGGCGTCCCGCCGACACCGGGGGAGGGGCTGCCGACCGTGGAGGCGCTGGAGCTCCTCGCCGTCTCGCTGGCCGCCGGGATGCCGCTGGTCGAGGCCATGGGCCTGGTCGCCCGACTCGGTCCCCCCGCCGTGCGCGGCCAGCTGCGCCGCGCCGCCGACGGCCTCCGCGCCGGCCTCCCACCGCTCGAGGCGTTCCCCGAGGGGCTGGCAGAAGCCGCGGACGTCATCGACATCAGCCGTCGGTGGGGTGCACCCGCCGTGGCGTCCCTCCGGCTGCTGGCCGACGACCTGGGTCGCCGCGCCGCCGCCGCCTCCGAAGCCGCTGCCGAGCAGCTCTCGGTCCGACTCGTCTTCCCCACAACCCTGCTGCTGGTCCCGGCCTTCGGGCTGCTGGTCGTCGTCCCGCTCGTGGTCTCGGCGTTCAGCGGCTTCCGGCTGGGGCCGTAGCACCGACATCGAAAGGCACAGCAATGTCCGACACCATCCACGAACCCACGGCCGACCCGTCGACCGGTATCGACCCGACGCCCGGCCCGGTTGACCAGAACACGACGCCCGACATCGTTGGTCGCCTGGCCGACGACACGGGCGCGCAGGCCATGGAGTACGCCATGCTCGGCGGCGCGGGCGTCGCCTCGGTCAGCGTCCTGACCTGGCTGATGCGCCAGCCGTGGTTCGAAGAAGCCATCCAGGAGTTCTTCACCGGCCTGTTCGGCTCGCTCCTCGACCGCATCGGCGACCTCCTGCCGGCCTTCGGTGCCATCGTCTGACCCTCGCGGCGGGCACCGGTCGACGGGAGGTCGCCTCGCGGCACCCGTCGGCCGGGCCCGTCGGTCACCCCGCCCGCGCCGCCGTCCGTCGCGGCTGGACATGCTGCGGGCCGACGACGGCAGCCAGGCCATGGAGTTCGCCATGGTCCTGCCCCTCGTCGCCGTGCTGGTCGTGGGCCTCGTCACCGTCGGTGGCGTGGCCGTCTCGTCGCTGCGGACCCATGCGCTTGCCGTCGAGCTCGCCCGGGCCGCCAGCGTCAACCACGACCGAGTTGTCGTCGAGCGCGTCACGGACCGCCCGTGGCTGGACGTCACCGTCGACCCGCCATCGGGCGTCCGGCAACCCGGTGACCCCGTCACGGTCCGCGTCGCCACCACCCTCTCGGTCCCCATCTTCTCCGGGGTCCGCCTCCCGTTGTCGGCAACCGCGACCACGATCACCGAGGACGTTCCGTGACCGCAGCCGCACGTCCACGGGACGCGACGCAGGGTGCGGCCGCGCCGACGACCCTGCTGGTGCTCGGACTGGTGGCGTTCGCGTTGACGGTGGGGGTCGTGTCGATCGGCCGGGCTGCGGTGTCGCTCCAGCAGGGCACGGCTGCCGCTGACGCGGCCGCGCTGGCGGTGCTGACCGGGTCGACGCTGGCCGGTGGGGACGGCAGTCCTGCCCTCGAGGCGGCCGCCGACGTCACCCTCGAGAACGGGGCGACCCTGGTGGGTGTCGACCTTGCCGGTTGGCCCCACCGCGTCCTCGTCGTGGTCGCCGTCGACATCGGCCTGCCCTTGGTCGGCGGACTGGTGACCGTGGAGGCTGCAGCGGCGCTGCGCCCGCCATGAACGGACCGGTCGGCGGGGCGGGCACGACGCTACGCTGGCGCCCTCCCATGAGCGAGATGATCTCCGCCGGGCTGCTGCAGCCGGATCCGCTGCCACGGGGTGCGACGGGCGCGTCGACCACGGGCTACCTGATGGACGCCGTACGCCTGCGTCCGGCGGGTCGACGGCTGCTGTCCCTCTTCTCGGTGCTGCTGTTCGTCGCCGGGGCAGGCATCTTCGCCTATCCCTTCTTCACCGACATCTACACCACGC
>JACLAD010010933.1_pt1 | contig 11829 bp, 12 predicted proteins | sample 8027901 | NCBI WGS metagenome assembly JACLAD01 (sample SAMN15725071, study PRJNA655200) | protist metagenome | isolation source: fluorescence activated cell sorting (FACS) single amplified genomes of... | place: Spain: Blaines Bay Microbial Observatory, Mediterranean Sea | collected 2016-07-05
ATTCTTTCTGAATTCGGGGTATTTACGAATTGATTTGTCTGGAGGCGATTGGAATGAAAATGCAACATTTTGCGCACCAACCACCTGTTGCTTGAAATCTTCTGCACGGAAACACCAACCAAGCAAAACCTTGTCTGATTTGGCTTCAAATTGCATGCAAAAAATTCCAGGAGGCACATCTGAATCTCCGCACTGTAAATATCATTTCAAAATTCAAAGAAGAACGCCAAACATTTTGGATAAGTCATTCTTGGAATTTCATATGATGTACCGGCGAGGCGCCGCACCAATAGTGCGTCGGCGTATTCAATCTTTCACAAACAGATCGAGAAGGGCATTCTGAACACAAGAGAAAATCATTGAATAATGATTCAAAATGGCATGGCCATATCTGAAAAATAGATTAATGCACACGTGAATTTGAATCATTTTTTTCATGACTGTTAATCGGCGGTGGTGTGACTGGAATCGGAGGTGATGTGACAGGAGGCGGATTGACTGGAATGAATTTGTCTGGAGTTGATTTGACCGGAAATACAAAATTTTGGGCACCAACAACCTGTTGCCTGAATTCTCTTTCATCAAAACACCGAGCAACCAAACCCTTGCCTGTTTTGGCTTCAAATTGTAAGCACAGAATTCCAGGAGAATCATCTGGATCCCCGCACTGCAACTAGAATTTCAAAATTGAAAGAAGGACGTGAGATATTTGAACGATTTGGAAATCATTTTTTCAATTTCATATAATGTACCGGCGAAACGCCGCACCAATAGTGCGTCGGAGTGTTCAATCTTTCACAAAGACCGGAATTGTCAGAGTCAGGGGGGCATTCTGAACACAAAAGCAAATTTGCAGATAATAATTGATTCAAAAATCAATATTCGTCTGGCAAAACAATAAGACGAGAGAAAGCAATTCAATTCAAAATGGAGATATCTGAAATGTGAAACGTAGCAAAAAGAAATGTTTTCAATCATTTTTGTTGATCACTGTTAATCGGCGCTGATATGACTGGGAATGATTTGGCTGGAGGTAATTTGACTGGAGGTGATTTGACGGGTCCGTTGACTACTGCTGCGGTAGCATCCACCAAACCAGCCACATTATTCACAGCGGCAGCAGCATGCTCAGCCACTGTCGGTACAAGACCAACATCACCGGTAGAAATATTACCCGCTGGTTCACTTTCAAATGAGGTAGTATCTGATGGAAATGGCTTTTGTTTCTGCGGTAAAAGACAGCCGAAAACCGAATGCGCATACAACAATGTTTGGAAATTAATTTTGCAGACGATTTCCGTAGTGCAATTGCCACCATATTGACTATAAAGAACGTCGCATGTTTGTTGAACAGGAGTTGGTCCGAATTGTATGTGTGCTTCAACGAAACAAACCGTGCCATCAGCGTATATGCAAAAAGTCTCGCGCGCCAGCGCAAGCGCGAGAGCGCTAATCGCAGTTTCATTCATGCCGCCATTCTCATCCGTGCAAACATTCAAATCAAATATAATCCCTTGCCATTCGCTTGTAGCCCGCTCCCATGATTCACTATTTTGAGCCTGCTCATATTGCCAGGCGGTAGAATTTGGTTTGGTCTGTGCTATGGCAAGGTCACAACCTTTTTGATCGAGTGGTGGGCCGACAACAGCTGGGGAAACAGACTTGCTGCCTACAACTTGAAAATCGGTAGAATTGCCGTTGAATACACTATCTTTCTCGTCTTCTGGTGATGGACATCCCCACTCTCTGTGTGCATACATCAGAGTTTCGTTACATCCTCCTATTTGCTCCTCGCAACTGACGCTGTACTTGTTATGAAGATGGTCACACGTCAATTGAACAGGAGTTGGCTGGATGGTAGTCCCTGGTCTCGGTTTACACGCTAGGTTGTCTGCGTATACGTTATAAATCTCTCGAGCTTGCGCCACTGCGATATAGCTGAGTACAGTGGCATTCATCGGATAACAAGAATCCCACAGTTCTAACAAAAGATATCAAAAATTGTAGGACAAGAAACATATGAGAACTAAAAATATGCATTTTCGCACTTACAAATGTAAAAACATATTTCCTTTTCTGGAACGTCGTCCGACATCCCTCCATTGATCACTGGCCCCAGCGTACAATGCGGCTCTATTGCGAAAATCAGCAGTTTCAGCGCTATGCTCAGACTGCCACGCGGATGAATTTGGAAGGGTGCGTGCGATGGCCCAGTTGCAATCTGATTGACTGTCATCACCAACGGTATCAACAATGGACTCACTGTCCAGAACACCAGTATCTTGAGTTTGATTGCTTGGCTTGATGGGTTTTGGCTTAGGACACTCCCAGACGTTGGTGGCGTACATCAAAACTGCATAATCGAGTTTGCACTCCTCCTCGTTGTGGCAATCGATAGCATAATAATGCTGCAGCTCGTCGCAAGTTTGTTGAATACGGGATTGGTCGCTACCGGGGTGGTACATATACTTGCAGAACGTGCTGCGTGCATACGCCATTGCTGCATGACTGATGACGGTGTCATTCCACGGATGTTGACATTTTCGATACAAACCCTCTCCAATCAAATCCCATTGGCCCTTAGCCATTTCATAGAGAGTATTTCTATTTTTGGAATCCGTCTTCGCTTGCTCCTCATATTGCCATACGGGAGCACCTGGGTAGCTGCGTTGCAAGTGGAAATCACAGTCGGCTTGATCGGTCAGACCAGCACCAGCCTTGTTGCCCACAACATCACGACCGGAAGAATGGCTTTTGGCTCGTCCACCATTCTCGTGAGCCTTAATGCCGTTCACATTCACATTCACGTTCACATTGATCCCCTTGTCAGCAATGCGTACCGCCAGAAATGCATCGATGAAGGCGGCAAACAAGCAGCTCTTCATAACGAATTTCCTATTGTAAATCTACTATAAAAACCAAGGAGACACAATGACGATGAAACAAAAATCTACATATCGATTGACTTCACAAACAATTACAATTCAAAAACTCATACAAATCATGGTAGTGTAAAATGCAATGTATCGTGTTAGTTTTTGTTAGATTCACCACCACCATCAGCCGCCACGCGACCCGTTTTAACTAACTCCTTCTCGTTCCCACCACCACGACTCTCCAGAAAGGACAGCCCACAAAAGAACGCAATCATCAAAAACCCAGCAAACCTCAAAACATGCAGGATGAACAGATTTTGATGAAATGTTTGCGTTTTTCGCCATCCGTTCAAAAAGCATTAATTATCCCTTAAGTGGACATCGCCCCCCTCCTGCCGGAATGCTGCTCACCAGTCAGCAAGGATTGATCCATAATTTTGAAAAAATGAAATAATACTGGACCATAACGACAAATTCCGACAACAAATTACGAAATAATTAATTACAATGATATAATATTGACAACAATTAAATTACAATATTTATGACTGCTTCCTCTTTCCTTCGTGCAGAGTGTATGTCAAAACTCTCTCCCGCATTCTAGACTTATCACATTTCGTTTGCACTTTTTTGAGCACATCATCAATCACATGAGGAACATACCAATTCTGAATCTTATCGATCAACCACTGAGGATACCTTAAAAAGAGGAAGTGAAAATATTGACAAAAAAAAACGGAAAAGAAAACATGACTATGTTTTAAAAATCCATTTTTCAGACTGTGAAAAGTCTTCGCCATACCAGCTTATTGATGATATACCAGAATCCGTCTGTCTGACCGCTACTTTATTGTAATTCGATTCAAATTTTTCACCGCCTGTTTCGAATCCCGTACTGTGCATATCCTGTGTATCCAGCGCGATTTGAGACATCAACCACCAGTCGTGGCCGTCACTCAACCGCACAGCAGCGCGTGCGTCAACGTGCGAGCAATAATATCTATCGTCAATCGGCCAGAAATAGGAAAAACATTCCCTCGTGGATACGCGAATATCTCCGTCAGGAGACAGACCGCGATGTAGGGTTTCAACCGTGCAGTTACCTCTCCATTTGTCGAAGTTTTCATGGTCGGAAAGCATTGCCCAATGCTGCTGTGCTGTCACACCGGGAAAATCAACAAAATGTAGGTACTCTGTAAACCCGCATATACCGTTTTCACGCTTATATATTTTCATATGTACACCCGCATCCGTTGTCTTTTCACACGTCATCTTCCAATGCTCCTCTAAATTAAAATAACCCCTTTGCATGCATAAATCCTCCCAATTGAAATTATGTTCTCTTATTTTTTGTTCATATTTGGTCAGTGGCAGATCTTTTTCAATTGATGGGAGCGGTGTTGGGTCTTTGGATGGTAGTGGTGGGGTCTGCAAGCCTTGCATTTCGGTCTCAGCACTTGACAACTAACATATACATTTTTTGATAGAATAAATCAAAAAACAAAACATTTGATTGAATTAATGAACATATTTTCAATTTTTTGTCGAACAATTTTGAATTTCAAAAATATGTATACATTAAGATGAGATGCTATTCGCTCAAAACTGTCACTGTTGCAACTTTGGAATGAATTCGAATCTTGAACGGCATCATCTCCATTATTCTGCTGGATTTTGATACTTTCCTTCCTTGTGGTTGGGTTTTGTATTCTATTCACCTGATTAATCTTAGCCCGCTGCCTCTTCCTACTCAAACCAGTGCTTGGTTCTGACGGATCCCAGAGTAATGATAAATTGGAAAAGACATTCGAATCTTGTTGTGAATTGACGCGTCTTAACGTGTCAGATGACTCTTTCTTCTTAAATGAGTGAATACTAGACGTAGAAACCTGTGCAGCATTAACACTGGACACAGACACCCGCGCGTCGACTGCCAGCGAAAGCATATCAGTCTCAGCAGGTATGTTTGCATCTCGATTCAGAAATACCTATAAAAAAAATTCAATCGAAAACAAACATGAAAAATAAACAAAAATTGATCAAATTTGGAGAACAAAATTGAAAAAATTGCATTTTGGGAAAATTCGAGTTTCGAACATAACCCTTTGCTGGACCATTGAATTCTCGCTACTCTCTGTTGTTTCATATGATCCGCTTGCACTGCTGGAGCTACTCGACACTGCCCGTATCCGTCCATCCGGTAACACCCTCAATGGCGGCATTTTGTTGTGTATAACTGCTTACTACACAAATGTAGCAAATAATAAGTGCTACAAATGTTTTAGATTGAATGACATGAAAACAGAGAATAATGTAAATCATTATTGATTCATCGAATTAGGTGTCACTTCTACAAATTCCTAAATTTCTACAGCAACTAATGCATGATCACAAAATGAATCTATGATTATTGTGATGAATCAAAATCGATTTAATTTTGTGAGTTAATTTATTGTGTCTATGCTTTTCATCTGTTCCAGCGTTTAATCCATTTCCTCTAAATCGTCCAAGTCAACATACGTGCTTGGAGCAGGTGCTCTTGGTTTGATCGGACTTGTCGGCTGTCTTTCTGGTGAGAGGGGCTCACCACTTTTGCCTCCAAACAATGAAGAAAAAAATGGCAAACCATCATAAAAAATAATATTTGCCGAAATATTTTACCTTCGAATGCTTTTCCGACCTGCTTGACCTTGGGACTAGCATTCGGACTAATCCGCGTTGGTGGCGCAAATTCAGCTGCAAAATCTTTTGCTGCCTCAAAACAAAAAATCACATAATATGTGAACATTTTGAAAAAAAGAGTGCGTTGATTTTTTTGATGGTTAACAATCATGAACAGTATATTCTTTTCAATACTTGAAAACAATCATTTTCTAAAATCTGTATACTTTTCGAAATAGGTTTACTTTGTCTGCCGCGGTGGTGGATTTGGATTTTGGCATAGGTGGCTCGATTTTTTGTGATTTGGGTTGTGGCGGGTCGATTTTCTTTTCCTCTGCTGGCTTGGGTTTGGGGGGCATCATGACGGTTGGGACTTGATCCCTCGGTACATATTTAGTCACTGGGACATCGTCATACTCTTCTCGCAGACTCTCTTCCTCCGATTGGTCTAACTGCGCTAAAGAGAAAACTTGGCCGATGGTTTCTAATTCGCTAGTCGACAAGCACGACAACAAAAATCCAAAACGTCTACACCTAATTTTCAAAAACGAAAGAAATGTAATTTGCATGTTTTGATTACACAAACCGATATTTTGATTTGTTATTTTACGATTTTCTCAAATTTTGATTGTTGTACTTGGGCATTGATCTGAGCATGTCTGCAGCTAGTTGCTTGTCGCCAAAATCTGCCGCAAGGGTAAACAAATCGGCGATCAATTCAGATGTGAGACTTTCGCGGAAGATCTTTGGTAATTTCTCTAAGCCAATTTGGCGGAGGTAATCTACTTTACCACCATTATCCATCCCCAGCCGAATCCAATCTCGTTCAAAACCTGTCAAAACAAAACATATGGGTTATGGATGTGCACAAAATGGAATTTGTTTTGAAAAAATTAGAATTCATACTATAGAAATTGGTGACGCCGGAAGCTGTGACTTGGCGTGCGCGTGTTCTAATCGTGCGACTAGCAACTTCTTGCTTCGGCTCTTGTTCCCTTTCTTCTTGAGGTTGACTATTTTCTTTGCCTAACAATCACAAATGATTGAATCAATGCAGATTTTGTGTATATTTCATTGTTTTTGCAACATTTCTGGTAATTATGTGTAATTATGTATCTAATTTGTACCAGGGGCGTCCTCTTTGAGGAATTCTGAGGCAAATGCTTTTGCCTCGTCATCCGCTTTCTGGCTTTTTTCATCTTTAGTAACTTCCTGGAATTTCAAACAAAATGCATGACCATGACATCAAATCATTAAATATCACTTGAATAATCAATGTTTGGTAGTGACTGCTTCAAAATTTCAAATTAAGTATAATTTACATGGGAAATTTGGAGGCGGCGTAGCGGGATTTTGGGAACGCGGTTTGGGTCTGTAATTGCTTGCTTCGCTTTTGCCCTTCTAACCTGAATGTGCAGAACAAATCATGAAAACACATCAAACAGGTTTATTAACCTTTTATCTAAAATTTGTAGTAAAGAATAAATTACGTCGCGTTCGACTTGGATGGCACGTTGTACTGATCTCAACTCTGCTTGAGCTTTTGCATCATTCTTCAAATATCTATAATTATTGCAAAATCACAAACATAAAGTAGAAATTCAAGGGAAAACCAACCATTTTTCAAAAATATTGTACGGGCTGGAGAAGTCAGCTTCGGCTTCGTGGTATTTGCGGAGTTTGTTGTAGGCCGTACCTCAGTAGAAAAATGAAAATTGATCTCGGCATGAAAAAAAATAAAATTGCAAAAAAAATGTGTACGTACGTAAATGTTAATGAAATTTGCAATGAAAAATGAAAATTTTCAGATTTTTTTTGTTTTTACAGAAATTGTATACCTCGTCTAAAAAGTGCCTTCTCATTATCCGGGTGGATTTCTAGACAGGCATCACAATCAAATACGACAGCGCGGGGGTCCATATTTAATTTCAAATTACAGGCCGCCCGATTACTGTGTAACGTTGCCAAAATTGCCCATGCCTGCAAAAGTTAAATAGGAAATCGAACACAAAACCAATGAAAAAAGTTAGATTTTACTTGTTTTCTTTATTTTATTTTTTTTGCTGTTTACTTCTCTATCGCCATGATGTTCGTCATCCTCCGGATTTTCTGGCGCAGGGTAGGGTGGCGGAGTTTCGCCAAGGTGCGTAAGGTACGTCATTGCATTTGTGTATGCATCAATCTAATCAAAAACATGAATTTGACATTGTAAAAGAGAGAAAACATATCGATTTTATTCATTTTTTTGAAAAATACTGCGTCTTTGTATCGACCGTCCTTGAAATATTGATTTGCCTCGTCCTTCTTCCTCCCGGCATGCACCGACTGTGGAACTACCTAAACCCAAAATTAAAATTTTGATAAAAGAAAGGGATTTTGGCAACAAAAAACATGGAAAATTACAAAAAATGAGCAAAATCAAAGAAATTGGGAGAAAAAAATTGCAAAAAAAACATTTTTTGGAAATGCGATTTTTGCGATTTTTTGGGCTTCTAGAAAATGAAAAAAATCGAACAATCTTTTTGGCGAGGACTCATTTTTCCAATTTTGAGTTCACCTAGACCCGTTTTTTATCAAAATTTCGCGATTTCACGCCTCCCAGCAGGAAAAATTAATCACAAAAGTGATAATATCCCTTTCTTGGACTCGTGCTCCACGGACTTGGATCCGCATCTTCTCCGGTGCACCAGATGTCTTAGGAATCTCGCCTGTGCAACATGTAAATTGAGAAAACATTTACGCAGAGTTCATAGTCCAACAATTGATAGAAAATATCACAATTTGATGAAATTGCTCGGTTTTGGATGAAAAAGTTGAAAATGTTGATGATTTCATTTTTCAAAATTATATTATTTTGATTCCATGAAGTTTCAAAAAATTATGAAATAAAAAATGTACAATTTTTCAAAAATTAAAAAAAATTTGCAGAACTGAAATTTGAAAAACTTGATTTTGCATCAAAATTGCTCAAAATTTGACCACCCTGCGTTTTTTTTTAATTTTTTTGATTTTCCTTTTTTGAACTGATGTGGATTGGTTTGTTGACCTCTTGTTCCTCTTCTGACTCGCTTGCATTGGAATATGATTTTTCTGACAATCACAAAAATCATAATTATGAATGCGAAGTCATTGTAATTTCATGTTTTTTACTCATATTTTCGCGAAAATTAAATTTTTTTCATTGGGAAATGACCTGATAATTTGTCAACGTCTTCAAGAGCAGCATCGACGTCGAATTTGTCCCATGATTTATAGTATGTTGGCATCGCTGTTCCATCCCTAACTCGTTCTCCAAAATGAAACAAAACTTGTGAAATATGCAAATGTTTGATGTTTTTGAATGTAAAATTTTGAAATTTTATAAATTCATTTTTTTATTTTTTTTGAAAATTAATTTTGGAAATTCATGAAATCAAAAAAGTATAAATTTCAAAAAATCGAAATATGATCAAAATTTGCAATTTTTGTTTTTCAAAAACGTGAAATTTCAACCAAATTCAATCATTTTCAAACATTGTTTCAATTATTCAAAAATTTTAAAAAGGACGTTCGTTTGATGGTTGAGGTTTCTGTGATGGTTCTTTTCGTTTGGATGGTTTTGGAGCTTCTTCCACCTTCCCTCTTGGAGCGGGCATATCCTTTTCAGCCTAAAACAAAAAATGAACATTTTGATGAAAGAAAAAGATTTTGATGATAATTAAAAATGAAATGAATACAATGATAAATTTTTCGAGGCATCATTTTTCCATTTTAGACTCGATTTTTTCATCAAAATTTCGCATCTCAACACTCAAAGACAGGAAAATTTAATCCCAAAAGTAATATTATTACTTTTCTTGAACCTTTTTCGGCTGATTCTTCTGCTTTTTGTCCGCATCCTTCATCTTCTTGGTCCATTCATGGATGTCCAAGAATGTATCTTTCATCATCTCGCTGTTTTGGCGGATCTCATGTTGAAGTTCGATCGACATGGTGGAATAATGCTATTTTTTTTGTTTGTTACTGGGTTCTAGAATCGTGTTATAATTATTTCTTATTTTTTAGAATCGTGTTAATTATAATTAATTAGTTGTTGGTCTGAATTACAAGGACACTACATACATGACACAATTCAACATAAACTCCACTAATAAAACGAGCAAGTATTTGTGGGAATGAAAAATATAGTCTTTAATAGACTGAGTGTCGTAATTGTTGTGTGGTGGTATATTGTTTAGGCATCCATCCCGCCAATGTCTTGCATGACCTCTGCGAGACTATGCATCGAAGCGCAATCTAATAAATCATCTTTCTCGCGCTAAAACACAAAATGAAAATTTTGATAAAAAAGGGATTTGGCGTGAAAAAACTACAAAAAAACACAAAAATACGCAAAATGGATGAAACTTGGAGAAAAAAATGCAAAATCTTGGAATTCCGATTTTCTTTGATATCAATATTCCTTTCTTGGACTTCTTCGTCGATTGTAGAACTAGCTAAAGGAAACAACTCTTTCAAAAATTGAATCTGTTCGTCGTTGCAGGGTGCATCATCTTTTTGCTGGATTTCCTCAATTCTACACAAATAAAATTGTATGAAATAAAAATTGATGGTTCAACACAAGGAAATTGTGAAAAGATACCTCGCTGCTTTCTCCTCCTCATGCTTGAGCTCTTGTTCAACTCGCTCTGCTTCAATTTCAAGCTGGCGTTCGGCCTCTGCGTCCATATCCTGTCGCTCTTGCAAGACATCCAAAATTTCGGCAACAAGCCCTTCGGACTGCTTTCTCGCTGTTTTGTCGTGCTCGCTCAGATGCAGTGCTTCCTGCGCGGCCTCGACGGATTCTAGAATGGTGAGGTACGCGGCATCTCGAGCGTCAGGATCCCAGCCTTCGTGACCTGCTTGGCAAAGGTCGGGATATGCGCGAAATTATTACCGTCAAGAGCTGCGATTTTCTCATCGAGGTGGGTTTGTGCTTTTTCTTCATTTGTTTGCATCAACAACAACTGATGGGTTGATTTATAAAATAAAAATTCCTCCTTTCGTTCCAAGCGTGCAAATGTGTTGTACAACATTACACCCGTGCCCCACAGATCATACGAATAATCAAGATGAATGTCCCGCGGTTCGAAATTCCAAATCAAATTGCGATCTTCAAATTCCTCAAAGAAAGCAATTTCTGGTGCAACACATTGAGACGTGCCAGCGACCGCAAGAACAGTCGTACCCATCATTTCATTATGTTTGATACGGTCTGGTGCTAATCTTGTGCTTTGACTCTGTAGATGTGCAAGACCGAAATCACCTAACTTGCATCTAAACTTGCCTGGACAATCATATAATGTATATAAAAATGTACGTGGCAGAGGAATACAAAAATATTACCGTGATTGTCCCTCACAAGCATATAATTTGCGGCTTTGATGTCTTGATGGATCATATGCGCGTCACGAAGACTCTTCAACGAATCCAAAATCTGCACAACAATGAATACTTGAAATGGACGAACATCAACATTTCAAATCAAATTAATCGCACATCAAGGACGATGGAATTTAGTTGGTGTCCGGCAAGCAATTCGTCACCTTTTTCGTGAGCTGCGTAATGCAGATCAGTTTCCGCCAACTCAAACACCAAGGCAGGCTTTACACTTTTCCACCCCCCAGTCTTTCCGAGGTACTGATCAAACAATTTGATCACACAATCACCTTCAAACAAACCAATCAAAAAATACCATTAATTAAACATCGATTTTGAGAAAAAGCTTACCCTGGCAAAGGTTGGTCATCGCGGCCTCGTGAGACGGACTTCCAATACCTTCAGTTTTTGCTTCTGCAAACCATTTGATCGCCACTCCCATGTCGCGATCCACAGTCACACAACCAAACGATCCTTCTCCTGCCTTGCGCGCGAGAAAAAAAATACTTGACAGAAAACTCAAGAACCAAAGTTCATGAATGAAACGTTTTCCAGAGCAAATGTTTTTTCTGAAACCCTTTCAAGTTGGACTTTGTTTCCTGAGCAAAACTTTTCATTGTGCCATTTCAGATACTGACCATCATCATAATTACCTTTCAATTCGGCCAGACTGCTGTCACTTGGTTTGATCTCGACCAACCGTGTGTGCTGAGCATGGGCGAGAGCGATAATCGCAAATGAATTACAAATTTTCATGGTTAAAGACAGATGAAAAGAGATGATAAATGTTGTATATCAGGTAAAATAAAACTGTCGGTCAAAATCAAAAAAGAGAACGAGTGGATATGTAACAATCTACAATGATTATATGTAGATATACCATGTCGTACCATCA
>JACLAD010012551.1_pt1 | contig 11827 bp, 8 predicted proteins | sample 8027901 | NCBI WGS metagenome assembly JACLAD01 (sample SAMN15725071, study PRJNA655200) | protist metagenome | isolation source: fluorescence activated cell sorting (FACS) single amplified genomes of... | place: Spain: Blaines Bay Microbial Observatory, Mediterranean Sea | collected 2016-07-05
GAATTGGAAGAAATTGATCGCAAAGCTGCGTTACTATCAACGAAAATCGACAACACAAGTGTGGAATCCCACTCTGATCGAGTAATTCAGCAAGAAAAACAACAACAAGAACCACGAGAAGAAGAAGGAAAAGAAAACGAAGAAGGGAAAGAGACAGATGGCCAGCGCATTCTCGACCCCCCAAAAGATGCCCATCAGCCACGTGAATCTTCACGTGATGCTGACAGAGCGAGCGCTAGTCAAAACCCGAAAGAAATTGCCGAATTGGAGGAGAAGTACGAAAAAGAATTAAATGCAGCCAAAGAACGTGCGCAACTTGCAGAAAAGCAAGCAAAGGCTAACAAGGAAAGAGCCGAGCAAGCGGAAAGAAGAGCCAGCGCTGCTGAAAAGGCAACCGCGTCTGCCCTCAAGGGCGAGTCTGAAAACAAAGCGGAGAGCAAGGCCTTGGTAGAGCAAGACAACACAAAAGTAAAAACCTTGAAGAAAAACCTTGCAGCTTCAACATCCAAATTGAAAGATTTACAGCAGCAACTTCGTGATTCTCAGAAACGCGAAAAGGAGCTCCAGGGCCAACTGCGCGTCGAGCTAGACAAGCGCAAAGCCAGTCAAGATGGCGCAGCTCTCCGCAAAGAATTGGAAGAAAGCCGCAAAATCCAGAAAAAGCAAAGGCAGGAAATGGAAAAGGGGCATAAAAAGGTAGTTTCTGCACTTGAGCTCGATTTGGCAGCCGCAAAGCAAGAGTCAAAGCAGCTCCAGAGCAAGCTAGATGCCCTGCAGGAACTTTTGAACAAAGCTCGCTCCGAGCTTGCGAGCACCGAAGCCGCAAATGGAGAGGAAATGGAAGCACTTCGTTCTGAAACGTTGGCACTTAAATTGGATTTGAAGGCCGCGCAGGACGAGCGTTCTGAAGCGAACGAGCTGTACGCTCAAGAGCAGCTGCTGCGGAAAAAGTACTACAATATTATTGAAGACATGAAGGGCAAGATCCGCGTTTTCGCAAGATGCCGACCAATGGCGCAGTACGAGCTGGAGAAAGAGTGCAAACAAGCGCTTTCTCTGCATTCGGACGAAATGACAATGCAAGTAATGACAGACAAGGGCGCGAAAACGTTTGTATACGACCATGTCTTCGGCCCGTCCAGTAGCCAGCAAGACATCTTTCAAGACACAAGCAATTTAATTCAGTCCTCGCTAGATGGTTACAACGTCTGTGTGTTTGCATACGGCCAAACCGGTAGCGGCAAGACGTGGACGATGGTTGGCTCGAAGGAAAATCCAGGCATTGTGCGGCGCTCCATATCGTCGATTTTCCAGTACAGAGATCGTCATGCGGGCAAACGTGAGGTGGTCGTACGTCTTTACATGATGGAGCTTTATCTCGACAACCTCGTTGATCTCCTATATTCCGTGCTTCGGAAGACCGCACCCGACATAGTCCCTACTGTTGCGCCGAAACTGGACATTAAAAAGGACAAAAACGGCACCGTGTTTGTAAAAGGCGCGCAAGTTGTCACCGTCGAGTCCGAGGCGCAATTACTGGAGCTTTTTGAGCGAGCAAACGGGGCTCGCAAAGTGGCGAGCACCAAAATGAATGCAGGCAGCTCACGCTCGCACTTGATATTTTCCCTTGTGTTGGAAAACACTGATCTTGCAACCAAGAAAACAAGCGTAGGAAAGTTATCGCTTGTAGATTTGGCCGGCAGTGAGCGTCAAGAGAAAACAGGGGCGCAGGGGGACCAGTTAAAAGAGGCTATGAGCATCAACAAGTCCTTGTCTGCACTAGGTGACGTCATAAGCGCCCTGAGCACGGGCGAAAAGTTTATCCCGTATCGGAACAACAAACTGACCCAGCTTATGAGTGATTCTCTCGGCGGTAACGCCAAGACGCTAATGTTTGTCAATATTTCTCCTGCAGACTACAATGTAGACGAAACCTTGTCGTCACTGGCATACGCTTCAAGAGTCAAACTGATCACGAACGACGCAGGCAAAAACGAACAAAATGAGCAAGTAACGCTATTGAAGCGAATTGTCGCGGAGCTTCAAGCAAGCGGTGGCCACTCTGCACTTTTGGAAAATTCTGACATTGTCATCGACTAGAACAAGTAAATGATGGAGGGAGGGAAAGAAATGTTTGTACATGATCAAATTATGTTGTAAAAGTAATCTAGAAAGCTTTGCAAGCTAGCTAAAGTAATAATAATAATGAAAACTAGTTTGGCGCGCTTTTTTGAAGCGCTTTTTCTACGGCTTTTCCTGTGACATCGGCCACAATATCAACGCTCAAGCGTCTTGCACAGGTTTGGCCCTTTAGAAAGCCCTTGAGCTCGATATCGCATTTCGTCTGCTCTGATGCAGTGACTTCTTCTTCTTCTTCTTCTTCTTCTTCTTTCGAGCCCTTCTGTGTAGTTGACACTTGGCCGCTATTTTTCGCACAGAGGATTGCTGGAGGTAATTCAGGAGACTTTGGCTGAGTAAGGAAGAAACCCGCGGATTCCACATCGACCGGTTGCTTTACTCGGACAGCCCGTTGCGCGACACTGCTTTTTTTGGACTTTAGAGACTTTGCAGATCTTTGATGGGCCGGCTTTTTGCTAAACAGCTTTGCAAATTCTTGTTCAAGCCGTTCAATTTCGGATTTAATATGTGCAGATTCAGCGCCTTTGCGAGGCTTTTCCGCTTTGCGCAACTCAATCGACTTTTTCTCCGATCGAGCTGCCTCTTCCTTTTCCTCTTCCTCTTCCGCTTGTTCGTCAACTTTCCTTTCAAGATCAGATTGCACGGTTCCGGAAGCTTTCTCATACAGGAGCCGCCGCGCAAAAGCAAGATTGTCTCTGTCGCCCTTGGCGGGTTTTTGAGTCTTAGGTCTCACAGGACGTCTCTTCTTCGCCACCACAAGGGCATGTTTGGGGCTTTGGCAATCCCCCTTTGCGCTATCGGGGTGCTTTTTCGCCTGCAACGCCAATTCATCTCTCTGAACGAGAATAGTTCTTCGCTCTTCGCGTGAGCGTTGAAGCCGCTTAAGTAAACGCTTCATCTCTTTGCGGTCGTGGGCCCACTCTTTGCGGCTGGCGAAGGGCTTTGCTGCAACAATGCGTCGCAATAGGCTAATATTGGATACCATGAGTTCCTGCGCTTTAATAGGATCTTGTCGACGTCTCGTTGGGTGGTTTTTCCCTGTCGCAGATTGCTTATTTCTTATAGTTTTGTGGAGGTCAGAGCCAAGGTTGACTTTGGCAATGCGTTCTTCTAGCAGCTTGTTGCCTTTTTTAATTCTCTGCTGTTCGGACTGCCGCTTTATGGCTTCTGCAGCTTGCCTATGCTTGACATACCGAGTCCGATTCCTCGACTCTTTCCTAATCTGGAGTTCCGGGCAAGGTCGTACCTCTTGAATCCTCTTAATATGGTTTTGGTAGATGCGGAGGCTCTCCTCGTTTTGCCAACGGCTCCAGTAGAGCTCGCTCTGCTTCATCTTTTGCCTTTGTCAAGTCAACACATTTACTTACACCTCCCGCCACAATCGTCGATGAATCCGGCCAAGCGCTGTGAAACCGAACAAGGATCACCGCCTCTCTCTCTCTCCTCTCTCTCTCTCTCTCTCAGTGACTCTCCCCACCTCCGCTTTCATTCTGCCTTGAACAATTCTTGTGGAATCTGCATGAATCTAAACTTTTTTTTCCCTTCCTCTCTCTCATTCTTCTTCTTCAACAACGTTCTCTCGTCGAGAGCAGACAGGCGTGGGCAATCAGGCAGGCGGGCAAGTAGGCCGGTGCGTGCAGGCGCAGTTATTCGTGAGTGAGTAGGTGGTCATTCACAGGTAGTGAGCAGGTGGTCGGTCTTTCACCCAGCGGGCGGGGCCAACGATGGTGCGGTCTGTGCAGTTGTACGTACCAAGCGCGTTAGTCAAGCTTGTCACCAACACGCTGAAACAAAATGAGTTTGTCCACCGCATGAATTCAATTGCGTGCCAAGGCGGCAAGGAAGTGCAGATCAACTTTTTGTGCGAGGACAAATACCTGACTGACATTTTAAAAAGCATGGAGCCTACTGGGTTGGGCCTTGAGTATGGCTCGGTCAACATTGTTGCGCTCGAGAGCACCATTCCAAGCCTTAGCTCTGGTGGCAGCGGAAAGCTGCGCAAGTACAAGCTAGACGAAAGGCGAACTGTGAGGGAGATTGAAGAAAACATCAACAGTGGCATACACTGTACCGTGGACTATGTACTTATGATCTTTGTGGCGTCCTTGATATCAACTGTTGGTCTGGTTAGCGATTCTCCTGTGACCGTGGTAGCATCTATGCTGGTAAGTCCACTGATGGGTCCTATCGTAGCAATGGCGTATGGGCTGTCAACACAACAATATGGCATGGTGTTGCACGGGGCGAGAACAGAGTTCATCGGATTCTTGGTTTGTTACGGTGTCGGTCTCATTGCAGGATGCATGACAGTATTGTTCTTCAAGCCACTCGGGCTGCCCAATCTCATAAGACTGACTGGCAACGTTTCCCTTGAATCGGAACAAATGCTGTCTAGGGGCGAGGTGATCAATTTGCTGGGCGGGTTTTGGAACGCTGTTCCCTCCGGCATTGGTGTGGCGCTGGCCACCACCAACGCCGGCATTTCTGCTCTAGTTGGCGTCGCTATTTCTGCTGCTCTACTCCCACCTCTGGTGAATTCTGCGCTTCTTGTTGCAATGGGTATTATCTACGAGGCCGCTGGAGTGGATCACGGAAACGAAAGCGACAAGCAGCTCTTAAATATGGGCTTTGTGTCGTTTATTCTTTTCCTCATCAATCTTGTCACAATTGTTCTGATGGCATGGCTCACGTTCCGCATTAAAGGAGTGACAGGCGAAAATATTGAAATGTCCAACGCGACCCGTGCGTCATTGGCTCGTAAATTGATGCGCACTCCAAAGCACCTTCAAAACCTTTACAAGAGCGGCCCCAAACGCGGTGCGGATCTCGAAACAGCCGTAGCACCTTATACCGCAAGAGCATCATCCGACTTGGCAGGACTGGAGGAAGGGCAACGGTCCTTTGCGTACGACGATTACAGCCCCAAAAGTGCCAAAGCACAACCACTGTCTCCGATCGATGTTTTATGAAAAAACCAACCCTCTCAAAAAAAGAAAGATAAATATATGTATGTTGTTGACCGATTGATCAACCGTTCGTTTGTTTACCAAAAAGCAAAAAAGCAACAAGCAGTGCAAAATTTGTGCGAGAGCGTTTGTGTGTACAGCAATGAAAAAGGAACGGTTCTTCTATTCGTCCTTCTTTGTAGCTTTGGCGACCTTGTCGTTCAATTGCTTATTCATGGCCGTGTAGATGCATGACCAAACACCAGCATCAAGGACTGTAAAAGCGCGAAAAGCCAAGACCATATTTTCCTTAAAAGGTGGCAGCGCCACAGGAAATGCAGTCAAGGCGCTTGTGAGGCAGAGGAACGCGAGCACTCGTAGGGTGTTGATGCCTTTGCCCTTTCCAAAGCCATCAAGCAATCGACCCATGCAAGAGAAAATAAATACGCAAACAAACTGAGCGACCACAGCGTCTTTGGCTTGAAGGTACTTGCTCTGGAGCAGTGCGGACACGACGAAGAAAAAACCGCAAGCGTACAAAAAGTACGTGTAGAGTCGAAGCGGAGTTTGCTTGGCGGTCGAGTCTCCGTCAAGCCGCGTTCGCTTGTTTGGCAGGGGCTTTTCCCATAGACTGCGCTTTGGTGTGGGGTGCTTTTTGAGCAAGTCTTGGGGTCGAAACACCCAGCGGTGCTTGACACGGCGCTTGAAGAGCAAGCGTAGGTAAAAACCCAAGCCGCGGGAGGTCTCGTTGGTGTGCGCTTGCATCCGCCGAAGGTGCTCCAAGTTGGCCCAAAATGGATCAAAGGTCGAGTACTGCTTTGCCAGTCCGTAATAATCCATCTGCTGGTCTTCTTTAACAAAGGTTCCAAACATGACATCCCAGATGATGAGCACCCCGGCATAGTTGCAGTTGCCGGGGGGGCGGTGGTGCATGCGGTGGTGGGACGGCGTATTGAGCACGTACTCTAGAATGCCTAGGTCTCCAACCTGCGTCGTGTGGATCCAAAACTGGTACAGCGTATTAAGCGCGCTGTGGTGGGTGAATACTAACGGCGAGATGAACAAGGCCGTGTGCATCTTGAACAACCAGCTGTAAACACTTTGCAGCGTGCCCTGGCGTAAGGCGGTAGCCAGGTTGTAGTCTTCCCCGCTATGGTGGACAGAGTGTGCGGACCACAGCACGTGGAATTCGTGTGCAGACCGGTGCATCCAATAATAGCCCAAGTCGACCATTAAGAGCGCGATCAACCACGCCCCCCAACTGGTCTGATCCAAGTCTACAAGGCGCACATTTTCATATATCCATACATAGCTCGCCATCCCCAGCCCTTTAATCCAGTACCCGAACAAAATCTGGATCGACCCCAGCATGGTCGACACTGACGCATCATTAAACCGGTAGCTGTTCTTCCCTTTGGCCAACGACACGCCACATTCAATGGCCATCATGAGAAAAAAGTACGGAATCGCCTTTGTAAAATACTCGGGGCTGGGCTGCGCCGTGTCGCTCGGTGTCACGCCGTAGAACATGATGCGCACATCCTTGCCGAAATCGCTCACGTTGCTCGCCATCTCCCTCCCTCCTTCCTTCCTTCCTTCCTCCCTTCAAGTTCCTTCTTCAAGGATTTGGTGCAGAATGTCGTCCAGCCTCATTCTCACCTTTTTCCTCTTTCTCTCTTTTCTTTCTTCTTTTCAACTTTTTTTGTTTCAAAAAAGGATGAAAAGAGAGATCTCCGTTTGTGGAAAGAGCAGTCTCACGTCGGTAACTATTGATTCCTTAGAGAATTCGATTAGACTTTGCAATTGTTGATCGAATGTGAAGCCTCCTTGATCATATCAGTGTCTTTCCGGATCGGAGGGAAAAGCGGATTTTCCACAATCCGACCGGTCATTTCGGTAATTTCGCGCAATATATTGTTTGTTATCTCTTTGAAAAATAAAAAAAATCTCTTTGAAAAATAAAAAGATCATTTTGAAAAAGCAAATCGAAGCAGCGTGGCAGCGTGGGAGGGGCGCGCTTGGGGCCGTTGCGTCTGTGTGCTTGTTGGCTTGTCGGGAGGTTTGTGGGCTTGGTCGGTCAGTCGGTTGGTTGGCTGGCTGGCTGCTTGGTTTGTTTGTTGGTTTGTTCGTCGGTTCGTTGGTTGGTACCCAATTGATCCATGGGAGAAGGCGCTGAGGAGGCCGTGGCCGGCCGTAAGCGCAAGCTGTCTGGCGAGGAGGAGGAATCGGCGGCAGCGGCCAAAAAAGTGGCTGTGGCTCAAGATGATGCGCCGGATGCAAAAACACCGGCTGCGCCTGAAGAGGCCAAGCCGGCAAGCTCGACCTCTGTGTTTTCCGCGTTTGCAGGGACCAAAAACCCATTTGCGGCCTCAAGTTCCGGAGGAGGGTTTGGCACTTCTTCTTCTTCTTCTTCTTCTTCTTCATCCTCTTTAACAACAACAACAACATCATCATCATCATCCGCAGAGGGTGCCGACGGCAAACCAAAAAAAACGTCTGGAACGGCGTCCGTTTTCTCTGCATTTGCTGGAACGAAAAACCCGTTTGCAGCTCCTGGGAGTGCTTCAGCTACCGCATCCACGAGCGATGAGACTAGCACTTCCAAGCCTGCCGCCGTTTCTGTATTCTCTGCATTTTCGACTGTGAGTAAACCTTTTGCTGCGGCTAGTGATTTGAAGGGTTCGTTTGGCGCTGGGGACAAGGACCTTGGAAAAAATGAAACCGTAGCAGAAACGCTCGTGTTTGGCAAAACGGAAGCCAACGAAGATGACGGTGGCGTTTCTGGTCAAGTAGACACCAGTACGGGTGAGGAAGGTGAAGATTGCATCCACAAAGTACGCGCTAAATTGTTCATTCTCACGACTGTGGAAGAAAAACCTCGACTTGAGCCGCAGTTGTCCTTTCAAGGTAGCGTTGGGTCTGCTGCGAAAGAAGACGACGAGGAAAAAGAAAAAGTTGACGAGGATGAGGATGATGAAAAGGGATCAAGTAAGAATGAGCAAGATAAGGAAGGGACCAAGGGCAGCGATAAAGACAACGGCGACGACGTTGATCAAGATAGTGGCGTTGCCAAAAAGGAGGAATCAACGGCACCCGCAGCTTCTGGCTCCAACACTTCGACTAAGAAAAAACAGTGGCGAGAAATGGGAGCGGGTTTTGTGCGAATTAATGTCCCCAAGGACAAACCTGCGGAAAAGGGGCGTGTAGTAATGAGGCGAGAAGCGGTGCATAAACTGTTGCTAAACCAATTCCTCACAAAGGACCTGCCTATTAAAATGATGAATGACAAGTCATTCATTATGACGTTTCCCACAGTAGGGACTTTCCTCTTTCGTTTGCCTAGGAAAGACCAATGTGACGAACTGCTAGACCAGCTCCGGAAAACCATGGCTAGAGACGTAAAAGCTACATGAATTTTGTTTGTTTTTTCTTCTTCCTCTTCATCAAGTTGTTGTTGTTGTTGTTGTTGTTGTTTCTTGTTCTTGTGGCCGTTCGACCTGCGGTGTCCTGGCGACTGTTTCCGTCGTAGGAACCTCTCCCAAGCCTTCCTCTCCCAAGCCTTGCGTGTCCGTACCAGGTTCTGACACAACAGTATTAGTTTCAGAAGATTGGCGCCTAGGGGGCGGTGTTCTGACTCGCGATGCGCCTAATCTAGGAGATATTACAGCCAACATTTGCGACTCGGGAGATACGATGGAGTCTAGTTGTGAAGCCGCTCCATTGGGTGTGTTGGTAATAACTGCTTTGGGGGAAAACTTGGTCGGCTTGTTACGCACGCCTGCAGGCGTGCTTGTGGTCGCGTTCGCACGAGACTTTTCACAGCGCAACTTGGCGCGTTCTTTGCGCTTTTTTGTCCGAAGGTCTCGCACTAAAATATTCGTTTCATCATTCTTCACAAACTTGCATCCTTTCAAAGAGTTGTACGTCGGAACGTGGGTAGGGATGACCAGCCGGTTTTTGTTTTCTTCAATGTCGGCCTTTGAGAGTTTCGTAAACGTCCCTCTTGCAGGTAAATTATCTAGTAATTTACACCTTACAATTTTTTTCTCTGGGGTTTGCGTGGTTTTCTTCTCTTTGATGATACACGGTGCCGCCTGCGGCTTTTTCAAATCTACATCACTATTCACAAAAGCTAATTTACCGTCGCTGTTTTGCCCCGCTGCACCTCCCATTGCAACCAGCTGCCGACGCTTGCCATTCTTTTTCACCAGGAAAACCTCTTTGCCTTGGTCATCGAGCAGCTTGCTTTCACCGAGCTCATCACCCACTTTATCGGGCAGGCTTGTCACGCGCGCACGCTTCATTGGGGTGCGGTCCATCTCGCCTTTGAAGCCTTTCCTTGCTCGTTTTTCAAAAGTTTTGCATTGCTGCTTGATTTTTTTTTGAAAATTATTAACCAATTTTAACCTAACCCTAGCTAGGGTAAGCAGGCACCGTGCTTGAATTGTTTTTTTTTTTTCATTTGAGAATTGTTGGAGGGAGAAGGATGGGCAAGCGCAAGCGCGGGCAAGAGCGGGACTCCAAGGTGGCGGCAGATTCGCCCAGTGACTCGGATAATGAGAGCGAAAGTGGACAAGAAGGTGCGGTGAATTTGGACTCTGCAAAGGTGAGGTACCAGTTGCGGGCTCTGGCGCAGGGGCAAAGGCTTGGTTCCGAGTCGGATCAAGAAGAGGAGGGCAGTGAGTCGGATGAGGGCTCTTCGGATGGCCAACTTGGAGGAGAAGAAGGAGAGGAAGAAGAAGAAGAAGATGGAGATGGTCAACCACTACCTGGGCCTTTTGCAGACCTCATCCCAATTCGAGGAACTGAAAACGTGCGCTGCAAATATTGTACAAAGCTGTTAATCAACGAGAAACAAGTCATCGAACACTTGCAAAGCAAACGGCATAAAAAGAAGTACCGCGAGAGCAAGATCGCAGGATTAAGTCAGGCTCAGTTAGAACTCAAAAAAGAAAGACAGAAGAAAAAGAAAGCTCGGCGAATGGCAAAGCGCAAGTCTGCTACAGCAAACGATGGCAAAGAGGTTGACCGGAGGAAGCTGCGTCAGGAGAAGCGTAAACAAAAGGTAAACGATCTTTCCGAAGAACAAATTAAAAAGCGCAAAGAAAAGTTTCAACGCAAAAAAGCTAGAAAACTGGCTCGGAAAAAGAGCAAACCAAATATTTAAAGGCTGTGTATACGGTTTTTTTTGTTGAAAGAAAGAGATGGGGAAAAGATTTTTTTTTTTGTAAGGTAGCAAAATACATTTTATGCTTTGGAGTCCAACTCTTTAAGCGACTCTCCCTCCTCCATGTCCTCACTGTCGACGGGTTTGTATTCCTTGGCTTGGGTCGTGCTTGAGACTTGCTTGGTGATGGAGGCGCCCTTCATTGCTTGCTGGTAGAGAATTCCGCCCAGGATGCAGATGCAGAGCCAGAAAATGCCCAACGGAGAAGCGTGGTGGTCCCACATCAGAGTGTTCACAAGCACGGTACCGAATTTGCACACAACTCCGAGCACGGAGAAAGCAGTTGCTTGCAGGGTCTTGCGTGCGTTCAGGCCAAAGTAACTGATGGAAATGCCAAACAAGCAACTTGCGATCACGGGGCCAAAGCTGTCTGCGTCTTGAATGAGGCTTTCTCCGGCAATCTGCAGCTGCGAGAGTTCGCCGGTCAGAAACGCAAAAACGGGGTACAGAGCACTCGCGATCAAGTTGTTGTACAGTACAAGGCCCCATGCAGTAAGTTCGACATCAGTGACTACCTTTTTCACCAGGACGGTATCGACAACCATCGAAAGCACATAGGCAAATCCCCAAAAGTACGCGGTCATGGAAAACTCCTTGTCTGCCATGACGTAGCCGATCGAGCCGATGACGATCAAGATGAGGGTTCCAAATACTTTACGGTTGGGAAGGGGCGTTCCGAGGGCGATAAATTCGGCAAAGGCGGTGGCGAGTGGTACAAGGGAGCGAAGTACGATAAAGGTGTCTACGTTGGCGTGCAAGAGAAGCTTCATGTTGCAACCGATTGCTACAAAGAAAATCAAGCAAGCGGGCGAGAACGCTTTGATCTTTTTCCAGTCTAGCGCGTCAACCGCGACGATTCCAAGCTTGCCAGCGAGGAAAGCAACCACCCACGAGGCAGTCAGTTGAACAAAAGTGAGACTGGTGCTGTATGGCCAGCTCAACAGTGCCCATTTGTTGATGATGACGAGGCCTACATTTAAAAAAAAAAAAAAAAAAACGGGTCAGACACGCTGCTCACTCACCCCTTTCCCCACCACCACCACCACCCGCACCGCGTGGACGGTCTGATCTCCCGCCCAAGGCACGGCATTTCCCTTTCCCCCTCTCCCTCTCCTCACCCCCCCCGTTGGCACCCGACTTACACGATGAGGAAATGGCGTAGCCCAATCCGATAAATACGAGTTGTGCAAAAGCAGTCATGATAGCTGTTTATGCTCTGCGTTGTTGACTTTTCTCTCCCACACGGACAACAGCGACGAGACAGCGAAGCGACGAATGAAGACAGACAGACCCCTCCTGGCGCGCTGGACGAGATGTGAGTATGGCACAAAGCCTAGGACCAGCCGCGCTGACTTGGAGCCGACTTTGATCATTTTTTTGGGGGCCGCATCTTTCAATTGGGGGCCACCTTTGCCAAAATGAAGAAAAAGCTTTTCTTTCGATCAATTCGCCAGCTCTGCTAGCCTTCTGCTAGCCTGGTATTGTGGCTGCTTAGCCTTTTGAGCGGGCGGCGTTG
>JACLAD010009792.1_pt1 | contig 11822 bp, 10 predicted proteins | sample 8027901 | NCBI WGS metagenome assembly JACLAD01 (sample SAMN15725071, study PRJNA655200) | protist metagenome | isolation source: fluorescence activated cell sorting (FACS) single amplified genomes of... | place: Spain: Blaines Bay Microbial Observatory, Mediterranean Sea | collected 2016-07-05
TAAAGTCTTGGTCGAGGTGAAGGTGAAGCTACCGAGTGTGCCACCCATTGCTCTGAGCTTACTATCAGAGCTGACCTTGCTGTTGAGGCTACGCTCATTCATTGTGCTGTGCAGATGGTTCAGGGCCGAGGTTGCGGAGACCAGTGTGCGGCCGACAGCAGTCTGAATCTGAGAAACGGTACCATCGTTGGTAAAGGTATCGACGTCTACATCAAAGTTGAGGGTCTTGCTGCTTAAGCTGTTGCGAGTACTGCTGGTAATTTCGATGCCGTTGCTGGCATCACCATCAGAGTCCAGGGTTTGTAACAACCTTGCTAGATTAATCACTTTCCGATCAGCGGTATCGCTGGCACCCATGACTTCAACAGGAGTCAATACAGCTGAAGCGGTCACACTGCCCAAGCTCACATCTCCGATTGAAAAGCTGGCAGTATCTCCCGGTTGATAACTGAATTCCCCGCTGGCATTGGTAGTCCCGCTCAGTCCACTGGAGGTGGTGTAGGTAACTCCAGCAACCGCACTGTCGACGAACACCCCTGTGCTACTTGCAGGACTGGAACAGTCTGTGGTGCAGGTGGAAGAAGAAACTGATTCTTCTTCGGGCATAAGGAAACAACCGTGAAGAAATTGGCCTAAAAAGATGATTGGGAGTAGCTGCTTTAACAGTGGAAGAATTATATGTTTCACCAGGAACTCCCTATCTTACAATTTTAAATTTCCTCAATTTTCTTGGGACTTCATCCCATTCAATTGAAACCGCAACTGAATAAAAATATATGGAGGCTTCATAATATACCTAGTGAATAGACCAATTGATTAGTAGGAGAATTTCGGAGAATAACCGTTAGACTAGGAAATATCTAGGGGGGAATTTCGGAGCAAAAATTAGAAAAGCCTTGCCTCTCAGGATTTTAGGCTTTCGGCTGCTCTGCAGAAGCGTTTTATTTTCGTAGAAGACTACTGTTGGGTTACTGGAATAATGAAAGCGGACGGACTGTATCGGATGGTTAGTCTATAGGCATTTTGCCAAATGAGAGGGAGGAGAAATAACCGAGGTGTTTGAGTAAAGAGGTTTGTGTAGAAGTCAAAATGAAATAGTCGTTTTCCCAAGCACATTTACGCTCCGAACATGTATTAAATGAATAAATAAAATTGTTCGTGTGGGCCTTGATTCAAGGTGATCAAAATAGGTTATTCTAAAAGAACATTTGAAATCAAATAGTCCTACATTTGAGAGAGTATTAAGATAAATTCTCTTACCACTACAAGATACTTAACTGGAGTCTAAGCTAATGAGGAAAATCCAAAGTAATAAGGTTCAGGGGCTTAATCAACTCGATCTGGACGAGGTCTGTGAGATGATTGCTGATGGCTGTAGCCTGGCCCAGATTGGGGCTAAGTTTGATCGCAGTCACCGTGTATCCTTCCCTCGCACGTAAGAAAATCTGGGTGATTTCACCTTGGAAGATATCCCGCCCTCGCCAAAAATAGCACCGAGTGTCTCGCCATGCGGCCTTAGTAAAATTCCCCCCGTGAGTGGGAACCGGATATATTTACATCAACTGCACCTTGATTTTGTGCCCCCACCCTCTGCGCTGTCCCCTAAGTAGTATTGTCTCGGAGATGCCTCAATGACTGCACCGATATCCCTTGTTGATCTGGATCCAGACTTTCTTTGCAGCCCATCTCGTAGCCAGTGGTTGCGCGAGTTTCGTGTAAACATTCCTTGGACGCAGGCTCACTTGGCCCGTGCTTGTGGCGTTGCCCGTAGTACCGTGGTGCGCTGGGAAAATGATCAATCACCCGTACCCAAGACGGCAATCGTGCTGGTACTCCTGGCGAACATCATTAACGAGTATTGCGGGATATCCATGCAGGTGATGAACTGGCCGGAACGTGAGCGGGATCGCTGGCGGCGTTATCTAAGCACTCAGAACCATCCAGTAGACGTGGTGGCCTGTGCCGAACTCCGCGAGCTCTTGGATGTTCCAGATCCGGTGATGCCTACGAAAGAAGAGTTGGAGCGGAAGTATAAGCGGCAGGCACGGTACGAAAGGGGAAAGGAGAATTTTTGATTTTTTACAACTGCAATTTCTGATGAATTATTTCTTTTTAACCTTGAACGAGTTTTAGCCAATTTGTGGCTTAGCAATTGAACTTGACATAATTATCTATTAACTAGTAGGACATATTCGATTTAAATTTGTAGATTTTGTTCCGATTAATTTTGAAACAACCTAAGACTTGGATAAAAAACTGAAAACTCATTCAGAAACTACACATGCGATTATAGCTGGTTGCTTAATAGCTTTTATTAGTTTTGGTTTCCCAGCTTCATTTGGCATGTTCCTTCGCCCAATGTCAGACGATTTAGGCTGGGCTCGTGAAATTTTTTCTTTATCCCTGGCATTGCAAGCTCTTGTATGGGGAGTCACACAGCCATTCGCTGGTATTTTTGCCGATAAATATGGTCCAGTACGAGTGCTAGCTTTTGGATCTTTGATGGCTGCATGTGGGTTCGCGATACGAGGTATCATCATCGACGAGATGATTTTTGTCCTTTCTGGCATCATTGTAGGCATAGGAACAGGTACGTGTTCTTTCCCCTTGGTAATTGTTGCTTTGGGAAAATCAGTCAAAGAAGGATCGCGTAGTTTTATTATGGGTCTTGGCACAGCCGCTGGTTCAATGGGAATGTTTGTTGGTGCTCCGCTCACCACAATTCTAATATCTAAAATCGGTTGGGGCCTATCTGTACAAGTTATTGCAATCTCGTTTTTGCTTGTTTTGCCACTACTTTATTTCGTTGCAAAAGTGTCAAAACCAAATTTCTCAGACTTTGACAGTAGTACAGTATTGACTGCTGTGAAATTTGCTTTTTTAGATCGTTCCTACATTCTCCTTTTTTCTGGTTTTTTTGTTTGTGGTTTTCATGTTTCCTTCGTACAGACCCATTTGCCTGCGTACATCATTGATGAAGGGCTTGATCCAATATTGGGTGCATGGTCGATAGGATTCATTGGTTTGTTTAATATTGCTGGCTCATTTTTGTCTGGGTGGTCTGGAAAAGTTTTACCGAAACAGAATGTGCTTTCAGGAATATATGCGACCAGGGCAATCGTAATATGCTGCTTTGTTCTGACGCCTTTAAGTGGCACAAGTGTTATAGTATTTTCAGCAGCTATGGGCCTTTTATGGCTATCTACAGTTCCTTTGACAACCGGATTAGTTGCCCAAACACAAGGCCTGAAGTTTCTTTCCACACTCGTGGGTCTAGTTTTCTTCAGTCACCAAGTAGGGGGATTTCTAGGTGCTTGGTTGGGGGGGCTCCTGTATGATTTGACAGGTAACTATTCATCTATGTGGTTAGCAGCGATTTTTCTCGGTATTCTCGCTACTATCATTCATCTGCCGATACGTGAGACACCTGGTCCACTAGCAAGGGCTGAGATTGCTAAGTAAGGTTCCGTTCTAAAAACAACTTTTGACAAAATTAAAGTTAAGGAATCAGTTTCAGTGGCAATGTGCATGTGACCAGGAACACTTGGGGTGGCCTAGATAGCGAAACCCACACTGGCAAGCGTGATCTTCAATTCGTCAATTACGACACCGACGGGAATAAGCAATAAACTTAAAATATATTTAGCCACATTCTTTTAGTCTGGCTTTCAACTTCACTCTCTGACTTCACAGATTGAGGAAGAGTCATCCCACATGCAGCCTTCTTCCTGCTTCAGCAGATCACCAGCAGGGTGACAGGTTTCGAGGAAGGTCCTGATGTGCGCGGCTAATCCATATGGTCAAGCGAACCTTCGATGCTCTACTTCAGATCTTCCTTCGTTGAAATTCCCTTCGTTTACTCACTTCCCAACTGCAGCTTCACGCGGCTACCAAGGCCATAATTGTTGACCGACTGAGAACGGTTGTCTGAGTCCCAGTTATAGTTGGGCGGGTTGCTTGGTCAGTACGGGCGGGCTATCAGCGCCTGCGGCAGTCATTCCATTGTTTCAAGACATGCGACCAATCACTGCTACGTCCGCGAATAACCCTAATTTTAAGCCTCTGATACAGTTTGGTCGTTCGTTAAATCACATTAGCGAACTCATAAAATCAGCCAAACTCACTTCCCTCTTGCTCACACCATTGAACTTATCCAATGACGATAATATGCGTTGCCACGGACAATCTTATCACATAAGTAAGGAGACTCATCATCGACTTTGGGCTACATTCACCAATAAATCCTCTCTTCTAGTTGCCCTACTGACATTTCGATATCTTGCATAAGTTGGAATTATTTGCTGATAGTCATTTGTGCAACATAAGTAAATTCCATAGCGGAAAATGTTTTTACCCATATTTTTTTTGGGCAAATCTAATGTTAGTGTTCTTCCTTTGTGTTCTACTTTTTTCTGACCATTGACAAAAACTATTGCTTTACCGTCTTTTTCATCCCATGTGATTTCAAATTCGAGTTTGGTCCACTGATTCCTCATTTCACCTAATTCTGTGAAAGGAATAAATCCATCACGTCTGCAGTCGTCTCCCAAAACTCTCAAAAACTCAATGCCAACCCGATCATTTTCACGTCTATTCACTACGGAAATATGTGGACACAGGGCATTATGCCATTGTCCAAGTAAGTACTTGCCGGTTTGCTCTCCAGCACTAGGGAAAGAATCTGGCAGAAATATCTCATAGCCATACCAGGCTGATTTAGGCTGCCCTAGCCCGTATATTTCCCTTTCCCAGACATCTTCTACTAATTCTGATCGTGTAGAATTCCATCTGCAATCATCTCCAATGCATTCAGCTCGAATACTGAATTCTGTGTAAGAACTTCCCGATGAGTTTTTGATTTCCCGAATACTATTTGGAAGTGCCATGTCGTGCACAAAAAATGGCTCAAAAGTATTCTTTGAACACCCGCTGACAACAACCAAAAGAAGTATAAAAATAATTTTTTTCATCTTCTTCCTAGATAAAATTTTAATAATCCATATGGCCAAGCGACTTAAAGTTATCTAGCAATATGAAAAGGTCAATCAACTGTCGTCCTTGATGGCTATGTTAGGAATCTAACCACCAGACAATTACTGGCCTGACAAGTGATAACAACCCATAAGGGCAACTTTCATTACGAAACAATTGTTGGCTCTTTTGTTGGCTAGTCGGCTTGTTTTTGATTTTAGCCTGCTTGAATGCTAACAATTCGATTCCTTAGATAATCACCAAACCTTTAGTCCTGACCTGATTGCTTGAGCATTCCACACGCCCGCGAGATGGTCTGACGGTTTCTGTGATGCGCATCAAGCCTTGTGCTCCCTATGATAGCAAAACCTAATATTAGGTTTTATTAGCCATTGAACCTTGAAGACTCAACCAGGTTGGTTCGTAAACAATTACGATATTTTTGCGACTTTTTTCTGTTTTGGTCGCAATTCTCCAGATATATGCCAGCAAATAAGCGGAAGTAATAAACCAGAGCGGCGGATTAGTAGTCCGTTGGTCTACGTTTTTTTAGCCGCTCGAACTTTTGCAAGATTACTCTCTAAATCCGCTTGGAGCTTCTCACGGTATCGCGATATGAACTTGCCATCATTCCATTCAGCTATGAATTCAGTGTCATTGAACCAATGTGTTGTTCCATAATCATTTACATATTCGTGGCCCAGCCAAACGAGAGTTCCTTTGCCGTGTTTCAAACCGTTCTTCCACTCACCTTCGTATCTGTCTTCAAACGATGAATTGTGCCAAACCAAATTAGAAGGGTTTCTCTTGTGAGCATTTGCATAAGTAAATATCCCATAACCGTGCATCTTGTCATCCTTCCATTCGCCATCGTATTCATCACCATTTGAATAAGTTAAAGTTCCCTGGCCATTCCTTTTACCGCCCTTCCATTCGCCATAGTATTCATCGCCATTTGACCAAAAATAAGTCCCTTGCCCATCCTGCTCACCATCCTTCCAACCGCCTTGGTATTCATCGCCATTTGGCCAAACATAAAACCCGGCAGAGTCATTCCTTTTATTGTCCTTCCATACACCTGAGTATTCTTCACCATTAGGGAAAGTAAGAGTTCCCCAACCATGCATATCCTTTGTGCCATCATTGAAGATAAAGTACTCACCAATATAAGTGCCCCCGTCTTTAAAGTTGATAGTACCTTTTTCGTATCCGATCCTGAAACGCACCAGCTCTTCATCACACACTTCATACTTCACGTTAGCATTTTTTCTTATGCACTCAATGGCATCCAAAGGCTTGCATCTAAAAAACTCACGTTGATTGTTCACACGATTACTCTCTAAATTCACATGAACTTCTTGTTCAATGTCACGAGGGCTTACAACCAATGCCTTGTAAACCACCACAAACGGCATGGGTATACCCGTTTCTTTGGATAAATCCTCCGCTCGGATTGTTGGATCCTTCATCGAAAAGCCTATCTTCACCAAGCCAGGCATTGCTTCGTTGGTAAGAACGTAGACCCGTCCATCACCTTTTGCCATGTGAATCCCCTGAAAGTAGGCATCAAGTCGCCAATGCAACTCCTCGCCTGCGAGATAGCCTCAAAGTGGTGTATCTAATCTGCCCAGGACTTGTGTGCACAGCCTTGGCAAAACCATCTAAAAATTACGAAAAAATTATAACGCCCCCGTTTGTATGATGCGGTTAACTATACCAAGCAGACGCGGTGCTTTTGTGCCCCTGGGGGGCTTCAGCGGGTCTGGATTGACCAAAGTAAACATTCATTGATGGTCTTGCAGGGCTAGTTCAACACACCACTACGTTCGTGGTCGGCATTGCCTTGGTGGAAACAAGGTATTCGAGCAGCTTGTTAAAAACGTTCGGGAGCTCGCGAGCTAGTCGCCGTTGATCCGGCCCACGGGCCAAGCGTTTCGAATCTGAGTTCCAGTACAAGTAGAAGGAACGTTTCCGGCGATGTGTGCCCAGAACACAGAGCCGATATGGTCGCCAGCCATTCGTAGTTTGAATCTTCATCAATAGCGCCCAGTGATGCCGCGCCTGTTCATCCAGCAGATCCGCTACCAGGTGCCAATCATCAAACACGTAGTTCTTCATCGTCTAACTCCAAAGCGTGATTTAGTTTTGATTGGTCGTCGATATGGTGGCGGCTCTGAATCCCAGACCCATGCTTTCAATCTTAAAGACTTGTAGCCTCGTTGAATTCGCCATCGTGGATCACGTTCGCGAACCAGTGCATCAGCTTCAGTAACCAGATCATCAAACATCGGTAGCAAGTCTTCCGGAATAGGCCACTCGTCACCGCCCTGCGTTCTCGGATTCAGCATCCAATCAACCAGTGCCTGCGGTAGAGTTTCCAACGTGTCAATTGTCTGCATGATTCTAAAAATAGATGTGTCATTTGTAGATGTCTCCACGCAGGTTGATAGGTGTAAAAATACTGGTAGGAGATCCTTATACCCATGGGGGGTATTTGTCTTCTTCCTACCAGAACCAGCATTAATGAATGGTAGTGGGTGGCCAATGTATGGCCAAAGTATGACCAGCTGAAGGCCAGTAAATAACAGGGTGTGGCCAATGTGGCCAATGTGGCCCTACGTTTTCTATTAAAGTGCCCGCAAGAGTGGGTGGTGTGTTATATGCTTTTTTATATATTATTATTGATTTTAAATGGCCACTATGGCCACTATGGCCAGTACCGCATAAATACTGGTAAAAAAATAAATAAAAAAATAAAAACATTGGCCAGAACATTGGCCACAGTATGGCCACTACTTAGGGGGGGGTATATATTGCCTTCTACGTTTCCCATTTACTTGAACTCTCTCTTGTTGCCAGCCCAGCGTTTTTAGGATGTTTCCAACACGAATTTCATCGGTTTTTTTCCATAGTCCTTTCTGTCCGAAATCTAGAGCACTCTCGAGTAGTTCTGCTATTGTTACGGCTTCTTTTTTTTCTATGTAGCTAGCAATGGATTCTTCCCAAGCATCACCTGTGTAGCGCCCTTCCTGTTCTTTTACTGCTTGCTGTGCTGCTTCCTTGTGCATCAAAAAACTCTCCCCTTGCCGGTATCGTTGGACAGCTTCAGCTAGTAATTTTTCGCAATCTTCTTGAAGGTCTTCTCGCTTGATCCAGTGGCACTTGACCGGCCAGAATCGCCGATTCCCCGTAGGATCGCGCAGATAGGAGTCTTCGTTAGTTGTTCCCGCGAATACACAGGTGCGCGGATTTTCTACAACATGGCGGCCCCAAGGAGGGCGGTACTTATCACTGAGTGTGGTTAGAAATCGTTTTACGCTTTCGACTTCAGCTTTCTTCATTCCATCGAGTTCACTGATTTCAACAATCCAAGTAGCCTGCAGTAATTCTGCTGAATCTTTACCTTCGAATTTGTTGAGCTCTGTAAACCAGTTGTTCGCCAATATCTTTAGAGCTGTTGATTTTCCAATTCCTTGCTTTCCTTCTAGCACTAGACAGTGATCGAATTTTGTTCCAGGAGCGTATGCCCTGGCCATCGCAGCTAGTAGCCAGCATCTCCCCGCTTCACGAGTGTATGCATTATCCTGGGCTCCACAGTAGTCAATTAGCCATGAATTCAATCGTGGCTTTCCGTCCCATTGAAGACTGTCCAGCCAATCAGTCAGGCAATTCCGTTTTCTTTCGTGGGCATGAAGTTCAACGGCCTGATCGATCAAATCTCTGCTGATTCGTCGCAATCCTTCAAAACTTTGGAACTGTCGTGTTAACTCTAGAGTAAGCGCATCACTCCAATCCGTGACGTTCCCTTCGTTTGCTTGCCAGTTAGTTTGTTTTTTCTGTAGAAAGGTGTCGTACCAGATTGGTGTTTTCTCGATCTTTAAAACTTCACACAGGTTATGAAGGTTAGGGACAAATACTTCTTTCCCTTCCTTGTTTCGCATCATGTGAAAGTTTCCCTGTTTTATTTTTCCTGCTCCTGCTTCTTCTGGAGTCGTGTCAGTAGCATCCTGTCCTGTGTCTGTGCTCTCTCTCCCAGTGCTGGTATCGTGCTTGTCCGTGTCTTTCGTTCGTTTTTCTTTCCATACCCAGCCGCCTTCTTTTGCGAGTTCTATAAGTTTTCCTGCACCTTTTCCGGTAGGGTTGAATCCTTCCCAGCGTTTTCGGTTTTTTGCTTCATCAACATCCTGCCATTTTGTGGATTCAGCCGACCATCTCTCCCAGAGTGAGTATCCTGCTTCACCTAGTACTTGTTTGAGTGCTATACCGATTTCAATCCAGCGCGATCGTTGATCTTGTTCCTTGATGAAGCCGAGTAGTTCGCTGCAATCATCAAAAGTTAGTGGGGAAAGTGTTTTTGCGTTGTTGAGTGGTTGTGCCTTCCAGAGTGATCTCTCATCTGTGTCTGAGTTTGATGCTCCCGTTATTTTTTCTTCAGTACTAAATGTTGTCTGAGTTGATTTAGTATGGCCCCAGTGTTCTACATCAAGAGGGGTGGCTCTTTCGTTGGTAATCAGTTCAGGATCATAACTGAAGAAACAAAGCCGCCGGACATCGCTGCAGCTGCTATCAATTTCTAGACTGTGTACTTCCTTGAAATACTGTTGTGCTGCTGTAAATACTTGCTTGTGTTCCTTATCGTTTGCACACAGAGGCACTAACAAAGCGCACTTCACTCCTCGGCCTGTTGGACTGAGAAAACTCACTTCAATATGCGGATCCTTGGCTAGCTTGTTCCGTAATTCTTCCGAAGCAATGCGTGGCTTGGCTTTCCAGTCAATATCAATCTGCAGCCTTCCAGAATGCTGCTTCAGTCCATCGTTTTTAGGTGGGCCATCTTTGGATTCAAAAGTACCAGACCAGCAGAAGGCACGGAGTTGAGCCTTCATGTTCCTAATGGTTGCTTTGAGTTCTTTGAGTTCTTCGTCTTTTCCATTGCCTAATGTTGCTCCACCTGGGATGTCTTCTTTGTCCCATTCCAATTCATTGATTCTGTCTTGGTGCTGGTCAACGTAATCGCGTAACTGTTGAATTGCTTTAACCACTCCACCTGATGCTGGATTGCGGATGTGATTGTAGATATCAGCGAGGCGCATTTCGTTGGGTTTGGTGAAGTGCACACCGTGCCCAATTGATACTTTTGTGGCTGCGGATGAGGGTGGTTGTTTGCTCATGGTTTCGTTCCATCGTGGAAGCGGCAACCGAAAGCAGAGATGTTGTCTAGTGGATGGTCAGCGCGGCGTGGTTCCTAACATTGCGGGGATTTACTTATTGTAAATATTCCCACTCGGAAATTCACTTTTGGTAAATGCAGAATATACCAGCAGTAAATTTTTTTAATGTTTGGGGTTGTAGGGTGGTGGCAGTTCGGTTATAAAATTGCACCGATGCTGGAGCATCAAAAAAGGCAACGACCCTGCTGTCGATTGTCAAAGAACTGAGCCCCGATCATCTCAAAGTTTGGCGATGGAGAGATGGTTGGGGTTTGTTGTTTCTAGCGCCTTTTACGCCTGCGCTGCGGCATTCTTCCTACCGAGCTCGCGAACCAGCAGATTTTCCAAAAAAGCTGATCGGCGGCCCTTTTCTACACGTCGCTCCAATTCTTCCAGCAAATCCGATCTCACTGAAAAACTGATGCTGATGTGTCTTTTTCGCAGTGGTTCAGTCTCAGGCATTGATATCTCCTGCTTGAACTGCACACCCATGAACGGCCAACTTTTGCTAATGCTGTCTCTTGGCTTTCGTTAACCTAACAAACTTTTTGCCTAATGCAAGATGGTTCCAGTCGAGCGCACGATAGCGAACTAAATGTGTTTCTATAATGCATAAAACCTGGAATAGCTCTTCCTATTGATCCACGCCTCCCAGCAGCTTTGGCTGATGTGCGAGTGGTATTGCTTAGTCCGGTACATGAAGAAGCGATTTTATTTAGGGAGACATCGCCACCGGACAACTGAGAGGCAGTAATTTTTTACCTATCAGCGGGTGTCTGGCTCTGTTCCGTTTACCTTTAGTGCTGCAGAGATTTGCTGCTGTAGTGATGACGAAAGCCACTCTCCACCCTGAGTGATTGCTGCATAAAACAGAACGCCAACGATCGCCGCAACCGAGAGCCCTACTCCTAAAAAAGAACTGCCACGTCTACCTGTGCTGGTAACCGTTTCGGGCCGTGTTGTCGATTCTGTGAACTCTACGGGCGTGTCTGGCTCTGCTTCAGGCTTTACTACACTGAACGATGATGTGCTCGGTGCTTCCAGCAGTTGTTGTCGGAGTTGCTTCATGTCGCCTTGTAGCACCATCACCATCTGCTGATAGTTCTCGCGCTCCTGGCGTTCTGCTCGACGTTCGGCCTGTTCGTTTGCGAGTAGTTCACGGAGATGATCGATCTCGCTGGACATGCGCTGCATCAGTGCCGGAGTCGGCTCATAGATCGGGTTGGAGTCGGATTGCTTCGTGCCAGAAGCCATACCAGCACCGTTGTGGCCCTGTGTTGATCCAGTACCTGAGCCGGACTGATCCATGCCTTGAAACGCTTCTTGCCCGTTCTGCAAAGCGCTCGCGAGACGGTTGAACTGATCTTGATCCAGTAGCTTGTGGCCGGATTTAAGAGTAGGAGTGATGCCTTCTTGTTCCAGCATCTGGTAGAGTCGGCGCTTACCGATTCGTAGTCTGCGGGTAGTTTCCGTAAGGGAAATCATCGTGGTGGCCTCCTGCCGTTTTGTGGGAATCTTCGCACCATCCTGGTACGTGTTCTGCCACGTCCTGCGCAAATCGGGCCAAGCCATGTTGATTCGTGCCACTGTGAGTGTTCAGAACGCCTGTGACGGGCCTTTTATTTTCCGTCGTGAAGTTTA
>JACLAD010016821.1_pt1 | contig 11818 bp, 11 predicted proteins | sample 8027901 | NCBI WGS metagenome assembly JACLAD01 (sample SAMN15725071, study PRJNA655200) | protist metagenome | isolation source: fluorescence activated cell sorting (FACS) single amplified genomes of... | place: Spain: Blaines Bay Microbial Observatory, Mediterranean Sea | collected 2016-07-05
TTCAAGTAGGTACATGCGCTATGCAATGCATCCGTGGATAATAATGTTTACGGGCATTCCAGGGGAATCAATCATTGACACTTGAATATTTATTGGTGCTACGCAGTGTTTTCGGCGGGCGCTTATGAGCCATCCGACCCGCAATGATCCAGAAGTCCTTTTAAATCTTGCGACAGTCATGCAGGTGCGGAGCGCGATTTCTTAGAACTGAGGAAACAATTTGCTGAATAATCAACGGAATTCTTGTGTCACTCGTGCAGAGTTTAAATTATCATATTGATGCGACAATTCTCATCACCGATGCAGTCAATCAAAGTCCACGAGCTGTCCTTCCACGCTTTATGAAAGGGAATATTTTTCATATGCGAGGCATGATCGTGGAGGCGATAGAGGCGTACCGGCAAACCCTTGAGATTCAACCAGACTTCCAACCCTCCTTAACGAAACTTGATGAGGTTTGCCTCATGTTTGGTACTGTGAATATTGCTGAACTGACCTGTATTTGTACCCAGCTATTAATAAACTACGCAAAAGATGAAGCATGGCACGGTTGGTCGCTGAGACTTGTAAGTCGAAGCTTGATTATCTGCTTCCTTGATGATTTTCCCACTTCCATCTGCGACTAACAAACTTTTCGAAAATTCATTATTATACTTCGAAAAGCAGTTTGGGCATTATGCAGGACTTACTCATGTTTTAGTCATATTGACGATAATTATCATCGCGCTACTCATTTGCTACACACACAATGCTGGTGCTAAGAAGAATGCACTTCCAGTAGGTTCGGACATTTCCAGCGGGGAGAAAACTTCTTAAGTCTTAAGTTAAGACAAGCTTTTAGTAAAAGGATTCCTTGAAATTTTCTAGGATCCTACATGGCCCGAATAGAACTTCTTCTCTAGCTAGAGCCACCCAATGCTTAACCAATAATATTGTTTCGATACTATGGTATGGGAATTCCTATGGACAGGATCCTAAGCTTAGCTGCTAAACGGTTGATGTAGGTCCTAGTATATTAGTAGTACTACTAAATTTAGTACTACTGAGTAATAAATCTAATTAGTACATTATGTACTAGTTTTACATGATGTAGGATCCTACAGTAGAATCCTAGGATTTATCCTAATTATTATGTTTCGAATGGCTGGCCCATAATGACATTAATGTACAACATTCTAAATAAGTAATGTTAACCTGGTTAACACCGACCTAAAACTTCGTAATAGAAAGTTCCTGCGCGGCCCCTCCTACTAGGAGTCCTAGGAATCCTAATATTAGATAGGATCCTACATGTATACCGGTATATGAAAAATTGAGTCTTGTAGTCTGTATATTTAAATGCATATTCTGTATCTTGGGTCGACAGAATGCACGGCCTGATCCGGGTCGCCAGCTTGCTTTTGTGTGAACTTGTCCAGTCCAAGACGTGGTACGTCAGCAGTAAAGCGGGTGAAGGCGGAGATGGTTCCCAGGAAAAACCTTTCCAGCGCATTTCGCCCGGTGCGGCATTGGCTATGCCCGGTGACACCGTGCTCGTGGCCGGGGGCATCTATCGAGAGCGTGTGGCTCCTGCGCGCAGTGGCCTCGAAAATGCTCCTATCACATACATAGCGGCCCCAGGAGAGGAAGTTATTATCACAGCATCAGAGATTCTGAAGTGGGCTCCGTCCCCGGACCAAGGTGGAAGCTTCGTGACGCCTCTCGATGACTCACTCTTCGACACTCTCGACGGAACCCCCACGGGGAAGCTGTACAACCCCTTTCTCGATCCCATGCAGCCGAACTCGGGCTGTCATGCCATATCTACCGGTCAGGTCTACGTTGACGACATGCCACTTGCTGAAATCGATCTGGCAGACCTGCACAAGTGCGGGTCAAATCCCTACAAGCCAAACGGTTGCTTCTCGGTCAACGCCGCCGACAAGACGCTCCACGCACGCTGGCCAAAGGAGTACAACGGCACAATGCCCGCTTCAGTCGAGGTTACGGTCCGCTCTCGAGTATTTGCTCCACACAAGAGGGGGCTCCAATATATCGTGGTCCAGGGCTTCATCATCGAGAAGGCCGCCAACCAGTGGATCGCTAACTTCTGGTTCCCACAGAATTATCACTACGCCCAGTCCGGAGCCCTCGGAACCCGTAGCGGCTATCGCTGGACCGTCCGTAACAATACAATTCGTCAGGCCAAGACCATCGGTTTTGATTGGGGCATGGAGGGTGGCTACGCGGGTCATCCGGTCGACAACGAGGGTACGAACCAGTCGGACCCCAAAGTGCATGGAGACCACACCGTGGAATTCAATATTTTCGAGCGCAATGAGGTCAGCGGTGTTCAGGGATACGGTGCCAACGGCGCTTTCCGGTACAATCTCATCCAGGACAACGGGGGTCTCGGCTGTGGTGGTGCCGAAAACGCGGCGTTCAAGTCCCACGGTTATAACGGGACCTTCGAGGGGAATGTATTTCGTCGAAACAGCGTCGGGCTGCCCATTTGGTTTGACGGCGCAGGCGGCGCGGTCCACTTCACCCGGAATGTGATCATGGTAGACACACACCACGATGTACAAGCCGTCTTTTTAGAGCTGGGAGCGGGACCTGTCATGGCGGACAACAACATCCTTGTGGGACCCGGATTCGGTAGCAGCGCAGGCGTGGTAGCACAAGATCATTCGGGTGCTAACTTCGGTCATAATCTCATTGTGGATTTCAACGGCCCGGCAGTGGACCTCCACGGTCTAACCGGGCGCTCGAATTCTCCCATGAAGGATTGGTGGCTGGGAGGCAATATGCTACTCTCCGGTGGACAGGGTCCATGGTTGCACATCCACGGAAGGAAAGTGTTTGCTGGCAAGGATGCCATCCGGAATGAAACAGCCCAGCACAACTTGGTCACGGGGGGTGATCCGGATGTCCCTCCGAACCAACCAGGTGGTCTCAACATCACTGTTAGTCCGAATCAGAAGGCTAACGCGCTCCCCGCTAGGCATAAAAACTGTAGCGTGCAAAAGGCTGCCGCCATCATAGTCAAGACTGTAATTCAAGAAGGAAATCAGGAAACCGCAGATGCTTGTGCGGATGCCTGCGAGAGCAACCCTGCCTGCTGCGCGGGTGAATTTGAACCGCCAAAGCAGGCTGGCTGGAAGGCCCACTGTTTTCTTCTCTCCAATATAACCATGCAGCCTGATCCTAGCGCGCATACATCTGCGATTATTTGTACACCGAACTGTTCAGCTCCGGTGCCGCCCCCCGGCCCTAGCAGCAGCTTCACTATCGTCATTGACCGGGACGAGATGTCGTTGAGCATGCAAGGTGGTGCGGTGCTACGAAAGACCGCCTGCGATCTAGGCGGCCCCGGCGGCGATCGAGATTTCACCGGCGCTAAGAGGAGTGGCCCCACGTGCGTGCCGGGGCCTCTCGGCAAGCTCTCGGCAGGTGAGCGTCGTAACGTGTCACTCTGGCCGACGGGCGGGTCGTGGCAGTGATGGACTCTATATCTTTAGTTGGGTGAGATCCAAGGTCTTTGCCCCAAGAAACAGCTGTATCCGCTATGTGTCTTTGTAGATAACACGTGTCACAATGTGTTCTATGAAGGAAGATCGGAGCGATATATCCCTCCATCTATTATAGACTATGTATTAGGCATATCCCGAGAGTTTAAGGTTCACTGCAGTGCGTGGCAAGTTTATTTAATATATTTAATATTATTATGACATTATCTATCATTATTTAAAATATATTAATAATCCTAGATAACGATTGGAATGCGAAATCAGTAAAATCATCATAATGGTCATATGACTATATTAAATTTATGAGCAATGCCATAAACGTCGAGCGAAACGCAAGCGTAGCGTGTGAATAATATTAATAATACATTTAGATTAATTTCTAATATTATTAATTATTTACTTATAAATTTTTAAAACGCACCAAGGACTCCTCCTACTAGGAGTCCTAGAATAAATGATATGATAATATCACTGATATTATCGCTGATATGATACTATTATTGATATTATCAATGATAGATAATATAGATTTTAAGACACAACTAGTAAAAAATTTAGTTGAACTACTGAAGTAAACAATATTTAAAACATAATACCAAAGAGGTAGATCAAAGCCTTAATAAAGGACACACTCCTGAGTCTAAACTATGTACTACATAATGTTGTATTAAAAATACTATTAATAATAATTTAGTATTAAATTTTATGGTTCCTTAGTAAACTTTACTGTAAAGCCTTTACTAAAGGAAGCCTTTACTAACCATGGCTAAAGGCAATAGGATAATTATTATGTAAATCAAATTAGGTCCTACAAGGGGAGGACCTACAGTATAACTTTAAACCCGCCCGATGCTACTAGCATTGCTACATAGATTTTTAGAACACACCTACTAGGACAATTGCTAGGTAGATAGAACTTGATTTAAGATACAATGCAAAGTCATGTAAATAGAAAACTCTCCGAAACCCAGCGCATGATTCTATGTGCAAAAAGTAGATAGTAATTACTAGCATGCGTTGGGACTTAAAATTGCACCAGGCCAGCTTCTCGCATTTGAAAGAGTTTCGGGCCGTAGTCTGGATCCCTCAAATATCTAACAATAATGTGTGTGTTCACGGAGCAGACGCACGGGTTGGTTGGTGCGATGGTGGGGACAGGTAAAAGACGTTGCCATCCAGCAGAAGGGGAGGGACAAATAATAGGTCAAACCTGTCCATGGCACCCGGCACTTGAGCACATTCGTTCAATACTCGCTTCATATCGTCGCTCTGAAGCAATGCCAACAAATCCTGCGACAAAATCAATCCCGCGAATGACATCGCCAGTTAGACTCATTGCAACTCCTGATGTACAACCACGAACATCTAACCTTATTCTGCAGAACCTTCTTGACTGCCGCATCCTTCACGTCCCGAAGGTCCGGTTCGGTCACTGCTTCCCCATTTGCCGTATCCCTCCGGGGATGAATGCCCTCCGATACCGTCGCTTGAGTCCCCTTCTTTTTCTTGTCCTCGTCTTCTCCAAGTTTAGTAAGGTGATTACCCATTAGTCCCGTAAAAGCCTCCAGGAATTCGCGTAACTGCGGATCTGTCTTGGCCCGTTCGACAACTGCCGCCGGGTTTTCTTGCATAGCCTGATGTACAAGAGCATGGGAAATGGTAGTCGTTGGTTGGGTGTTAGTCGTGGCCTCCGGAAAAGGTACGGCCCAATGAAGATAAACAATGTAATCACCTTTTGCAACGCCGGGAACCGCGGATCCTGCATGGCACGGAGAAGTTTCGGATTTTTCTGTACCTTCTCCAGCAGGTCTGGTGTGACCCACTCCGTGTTTTCTTTGAAATATGTTCCTGCGTTTTTCATTGCGTTCTGCACCTCGGCCATCCGGAGGGGATCCTCTGCGGTCTCGGCTTTCTTCAATGTCGGCAGGGAATCGGTCTTCTGCCACTTCCTCACGTTGTCCGGCTTCAGAAGAAGAATCTTGCCCGTCTTCAATTTCACTTTGTAGCGATGTTTTTCCTCGTTGAATTCCCGGATGGTTCCGCGGCAACCGTTATATTTTGCTGCCTTCAGACCTATGCACTCTACCAGGCAGTTAACCGCCAACCGTTTTTTATTACTTCTGCCCTTAGCCCTCTCTTTCGCTTTGTTGAAGAAACCTTTCATGGACTTCATACCGGTTCCAAACGTCTTCGTCCGCCGTTCCTCCTCCAAAGCGCGACGTGCGTCTTTCTTCTTTATCGCCTTCAGCGATTCTTCCTCCATAAGATCCCGGAGACTCGGCCCATTCTCATCACTGATATCTGGTTCGTTTAATGTCGGCATGTCGTCGTCGTCAGTGTTGTCATCATCGTTGCATGGTACCGACGATGCACCAATGTCGTCCAGCGGCGGAGGTTCGTCAAATGATGTCAACGGCGGCGGTTCATCCTCCATTCGCAAAGAGGATGGGTGTTGGTGGACTGATTCTTGAAGATCGCAAACTCTCGAAAGGTAACTGAACTAGGTAAAGTGGGTAGCAGCATGAATTTAATATCCAATTGGATGTGGATATGGATGGTCCTATTATTATCTATCTATCAGGTCAATTTGGTTGGGGGATTTCCCGATATCACACACAAGAAAGGACAATTCTACAAACAAAACCTTAAGAAAGAAATGAGAAAACACCACAAACAGCGCAAAGGTCTCGGGCTATTGCATCACATTTAAGAGAACATTCTCACAAGGGTAACGTGTCAGAACTGGTGTGTTGACTCCTAGTACCCTACTTGTAGTGCTCTTCGGACATCTACCCACGCACCGTCTTGCGCGGCCGCGTCTTTTGTCTGGCGACGCATGTCTGAGATGCGAATCAGGAAATGGCAATGAGTAGAGTACCCAAGTACACAAGGTAGGAATCTGGTATTGTATAACTCATAAGTGATCACTTTGCTTGTTATACCCCTATGTTAAGGTAGTTGAGAGTAACCAGGCGCCCACGTAGGCATACCGTCAGTGTCCGGAATTCCCAGGCGCAGTGATTATATAGTTACCTAAGTAAGGATAAGTTTTTTCTTATAAATTTGAGGTCCTTGTGTCCTGAATTTTCTGTCGAGAGGTCAGCTGGCTAGCTAGGAACATTTGCTAGCAGCTGCACTTTGTCCATTCTTGAATAATATAGAGTACCGCCCATCAAAATAATAATAGTAAGTTTTCAACGCCCCCAGACACGTCTCACACCAGTTATTATATTACTAGTGAATTCGTGCTTACCATGCACCCCTAGGAACCCCACCTTTTGCGGGCGGCATAGAATACGTACAAAAAACTTTCTCAGCGCCCCCAGCCACGTATGACACCAGATATATCAGTTATCACATTACTAGCTAGTGAATTTGTGCTGACCATACACCCCTAGCTAGGAACCCCACCTTTTGCGGGCAGAATACGTACAATAGTTTGTGCCCTCTCATACAGTGTGATCATATATATGTGAACTAGACCAGCTTCCCTCAAAAATACAAAACAAGATCTTAAAAGATCCAAAAATATAGAGCTCCAGTGGGTCCGGGACCATGTCTGAGAGCATCCGGGTCGCTGCACGATTCCGGCCCCTCAACAAGCGTGGTTCGTAGCACACCCGCCCCGCCTTCTGCGTCCTCATCGCCGTTCTTTTTTTATTTTTCGGTGCTTATGCCCCGCACCCCTCCCTTTTTTCACAATGAATCCAGAGAAAGCTCAGGGCAAAAATGAACTCAGCTTTGAGATCGAGGAAAATTCAGATGGGGATCGTTTGCAGCTCAGATACAAAGGAAAGGACGGAAAATTCTCCTTTGACTACATATTTGGATCAAATACAGAGCAGGAGCGACTCTACAACCGAATTGCGAAGGCGACAGTGGCGAATTTGTTCAAAGTAGGATTATCATAAACGCTACCTGGTTACGGTCGCTGCACCAGTGGCTGACGTGTTTGTTCTCTATAAACTCCTTCCGCAGGGTTACAACGGCACGATTTTTGCGTACGGGCAGACAGGTTCCGGCAAGACATTTTCCATGTATGGCCCCGATCTACGTGACACTATCGGCACAACACGAGGCATAGTTCCTCGGGCAATCGGGCAGGTCTTTCAGGGTATCCTAAGCGGGACACACCACGATGTGGAAGAATTTATGGTCAAATGCTCTTACCTTGAGCTCTACAACGAGATGATCAATGACCTTCTGGATCCTGCCGGGAAAAACCTCAAGATTCGCCAATCACCGACGAAGGGAATTTATATTGCAAATTTAACATGGGAATGTGTGCAAGACGAAGAAGACATATTCGAGCTTCTCGAGCTTGGAGCTGAGAATCGTCACACGGCAGCGACGAAAATGAATGATCGGTCATCGCGTTCGCATTGCATTTTCATGATGGACCTCATCCAAAAGAAGGGTGACGGAAGCATCCTGGAATCACGGCTCAACCTGGTCGATCTTGCCGGCAGTGAAAGTGTTAAGAAGACAGGAGCCACCGGTTCCACCTTCAAGGAGGCTCAGAAGATTAACCTTAGTCTATCCGCTCTTGGCAAGTGCATTTTCGCCCTCACCGACAAAAAGACGAAGCATATTCCCTTTCGCGACTCGAAATTGACACGGATTCTTCAAGAGTCACTTGGAGGCAATTCCCGCACGACCCTGATTGTCTGTCTATCTCCCCATCATGACAATTTCGATGAAACGGTGGGGACTTTGCGCTTTGCGGAAAGAGCCAAAAAAATCACAACCAAGGCGCGGGTCAATGAGATGCTCAGCCCAGAGATGATGGCCAAAACGATAAAAGCCCTCAAAGCGGAGGTCCAGTTACTTAAAAAGAAAAACTTACAATTGAATGACATCATCGATCGCATAAGAGCCCCCGAATGGGATCGAGAAAAGGAGCCCATAGAACTTCTTTTGAAATCCATAGGGGGCAATACGGCTCGGGCGTTAAAGGTCGCGACCATAGATGAGGAATCACTTGGGGGCAGAAGCGTTGACGATGCAACAGAAGAAGCGGAACGGACGGATCTATCGTCAACCGAATGGGAATGCCGCTTCAAAGCCCTGGAAATCAACCTTGGTAATCGTGTCGATGAACTGCAAGAGCAATTGGTGTCGACACGAGAAAACTTGGAAAAATCCGAAGCGGAACTTGATGCGTTGAAAGATGATCATTCTAAGGTCCATGGCAGTGGCCCCAATTTTACGCCTACCTTTGAATCAATGCCTAATATTTCCGTTTGCATCCGTCCTTGCAGGTTATGCGGGAGAAATCAGGTAAAATTCTTGAAGCGGAGTCGTCGATTTCGACGCTTGAGAGCAAACTTGCGCGGTTGGCAGCACGGGAAAAAACAACAGAAGAAAGGTGGACCGAAAAGGAAAATGCGTTAGTCGGCCAAATGGAAGAACTAAAGGCGGAAGTGAAACATAAGGAAGATGATCTACGCAATCTATCAGTGAAGAAGAATGCCACAGAGCGATCATTAAACGAACAGCGGCGCCGAGTCGAGTTGCTTGAAAAAAGTCTGGAACGAGAGAGGTCCCAGCGAGTTGATTGGGAAAGCACCAAAGGGGAGATGTCAGAGCAATTGCACGATTTTAGAATGAAGATTGAGGTAGCTGAACTCCAACGTCAGAGCCTTCTCGAACAAATCCGCATCCTCGAGGTCGAGGCCGTTGCGGCTGCTTGTGGATGGGCCCAGGCCCAGGCCGAAGAGACTGCTTTTGGATGCAGGTGGCAGCGGGTGTCTTCCGGAAATGTTGGCGACGGCACTGTTGGCGATGGCATAGACGGCGACGGCACAGACGTACCTGTGACAGCAGATACAATAGCGGCCCCATGCGAGGCGTTCCACCGGCGTTCGTCGAAAGACCTTGTGAATATGAGTGAGATCATTGTGCTTAAGAAGCGAAATAAGGAGCTGTTTGATCAGATCCAAGAGATCCAGGCGAATGCTTCCACGAATGACGAGGTAGAGGAACCGGCTGAAATAATATATCTTCGCGAACAAGCAGAAATGGTGCCATCGCTTCAAACAGAACTCGACGAAGCGAAAGCAAATGCTGAGCGACTGTCACGTAGCATCAATCAATATGAAGATACGGCGGAGAAGGCAAATTTGAAGTGTATCGAGCTGGAGACATCAAATCGTGCTCTTGTCAATCAAATGGCCAGATTAGAGGAGACAGCTGCAGAAGCAACTGATCGTGAGGCCGAAAAGATGCGGTTTAAGATCGTCGAGCTTGACGAGGCCAATGCAGAAATTTCTCGGATTATGGAGGAGAATGCGTCTTTAAAGGAAATACTTCAGCGATCAGCGCGGGGCCGCCAGGCTGGGCGCGTGATGCGAGCTGTCAACAAGAGAAAACGCGGGGGGATTGGGGCCCGTTTTAAAAATATTAGTCCCAAAGCCAAAGGAAAAAAGCTCTACTCTACAGTTAAAGGTTTACTACGGACAACAAAAGCGGGGAGAGCCCTTGGTGTGTCGCCAAAGAAGGGCGACAATAAGGGCGGGGGGTTCAGCGGTTCTCCGACATTGGGGGAAGAGGGCGAAACATCCGCAGCTAATGCAAAAGTAACCGGAAAAGAACCAACACCGAACGCTACATTTGATGTGCAGATTCCGATGGGAATTCCGCCGGGTTCATGCTTCACAGCGCGGTCCCCAGATGGTGATCTCATCACCGTAAAGGTTCCACTAAATGGCCGAGCGGGAATGACTATTGCCGCGCCATATTACGACAAGAGCAAAAGCTCGTCAGATGTTCAAGAGCCGAAAACGACCAGTCCGAAGAAATCAAAGAGTCCACGGCGGAGGAGGAAGCGAAATTCCGTTGCTGCTAGATATATGGCGGCATTAGCAAATAAAAGGGGCACCGATGGGACGGATGAAGTTGGGGAGTTTTGAATTGCAAATTTCAACTTTCATATCGTTTTGCCAAAATATGTGCACATGGCATTGTGTGTGTATATTTAGATGACATTGTATCATTGATACTATCTGATAGTATCAATTATTTGTTGTACATTATTTTATCTTGATGACTCATATATTATACCATTACAGGTCATGAGTTTGGTGTAGTTTTTTTGTAAGTGTTCGTAACTGATTAATTTTTAAATAATATTAGTAATACTATTAAAATTGGGAACTACACGTAGTCCTAATAGGACTCCTGCTAATTAATTTAATTTTGAATCCTAGGCCTATAGGAGTCCCACCAATTGTTGTACCATTCTAAATTTATAAATTAGAGTAATTTCTTCTTAAGTACTTGAAGTAGGACTTAGGATTAAATACACTTTTTGACACCGGTGGAGCTCCGGAGGACCAGTGACGAAACTTAACAAAACCCACTTACGACTAACGGAGCCGCATTTCAGTTGTCTCCACCAAGAATCACGTAATATTAATATTATTATAACAGATTATTAGTAATCCTTAGTATCCGAGGCAGCAGGGTGAAAAGTGACAAATTAGATGAAATAAGGTGGGGAATGATGCTGATCGAAGTAACCTCCCTCATTACTAATTGTATATACACAGGACATTGTGTTAAAATAGTAACGACAACTATTAGTACTATAGGTACTGTCCTAAATTTAATAATATTACGTATATTGAATATAAATAATAATAATAATATATTCTATTATAGTACCAGACATTGTAACACAAGGTCGCCATTTTATGGAGCAAGAGAAAGTAAACGGTGGTTCAAGGATCATGTTGAAGGCAAACAATAGTATTAAACAAATAATTATAATAATAACATTTAGAAAAATTTCAGGCAAACCTAAAAATTTCATAAAAATAAGGTTACCGAGCCTCCAGGATGACAAGCTGAAATGCTATACAGTAAAGTCAAGTTTGTGCATAGAAAACGTTGGCATGGTATGTGGAATTATTATTGATTGATACTCTCCGAAGTACGACGCGACATGATGATTTGTAAATTACATTGTAATGAATAAACTCCGTGCGCGTAGGTATGTATTGACGTGGTCACTGTACAACGCCTATGGGACGACTCTCATTGTCTTGTACTTCGCCCATATGGTGACAGGTAGCGGTTCAACCGTGATTAAGAGGCAATCATTCACATAAATCAAAACCATAATTAATGCCACTATCCCGCATGCACATTTCACACCCTATCGTCATAGAATACATAAAGTGGTTAACACCAACGTATGATTTCACTTGGTGTTCAACATCATAATTCAACATCATAATTTATATGACTGGCTTGTAAAATAGGACTAGGAGCCAATCTAGGCTAGGTGCCTCCTACTAGGAGTCCTA
>JACLAD010000403.1_pt1 | contig 11817 bp, 12 predicted proteins | sample 8027901 | NCBI WGS metagenome assembly JACLAD01 (sample SAMN15725071, study PRJNA655200) | protist metagenome | isolation source: fluorescence activated cell sorting (FACS) single amplified genomes of... | place: Spain: Blaines Bay Microbial Observatory, Mediterranean Sea | collected 2016-07-05
GGAAACTTATAGGCGTGATATATATATGGGATCTGTAGAAAGTACTTAGCTCATTCATGTAAATGATGACGTCAATTGTCTTGCTAAAAGGGTACACAATCTTGCTTAGAAGAAGTCCTGTGGACGGCTGGTCTAACCCCGAAGCTGGACGTTCCAGCCTGTCACAATGGATACGGACTTCGACCTGCTCTTCAAGTTACTGCTTGTTGGTGATTCAGGCTCCGGAAAATCTAGCCTCTTGCTCCGATTTGCAGATGATAATTTTACACAGACGTTTATCTCAACAATTGGTGTGGACTTCAAAATAAGAACGCTTGAAATGGATGGGAAGAAAATTAAAATGCAGGTATTTCTGAAAGGGAGGCACACAATTAGAATCACCAATCCTTGAGATTATTGTTGAAATGGTGCGAATTATTTCTTTTTTTTTTTGCAGATTTGGGACACAGCGGGGCAGGAGCGTTTTCGCACAATTACACAAAGCTACTACCGGGGAGCACACGGTATTTTCATAGTTTATGATATAACCGACTATGATAGTTTCAAAAATGTTCAAGAATGGCTTCGAGAGATAGACCGGTAAGCTGGCGATGAACTCTTCAAAATTTATAGCAAACATGAAAAGTCAAGATATCATATTTCTTTGATACATTAGCTATTCAAGTGAGGTGGTTGTCAAATTAATGGTTGGAAATAAATGTGATCTGACGGATATGCGAAGCGTACCGACGGAGGAGGCAAAGACTTTCGCTGACCAGTGAGTGATGTTTATTTCTTTTACTCATGAGCGCTTTTGTGATGTATTTGACTGCCAACAGAATTGGAGTACAGTTTCTAGAAACCTCTGCAAAAGATGCAACCAATGTTGACAATGCGTTTATGGCTATGGCTGCTGCTATAATACAAAAGTAAGCGTCCTAACGTAATAGTCTCGTTTTTTCTATTCAAAATGTACAAAATGATACTTTGATTCAGCTTGACCTATTTTCGCTTGTACTAGACAAGCCGCTGCTGCACAAAAACCAGGGGATGGCGATAGTGGAGTAAACATAGAAGAAAGTAAACCCAAAAAAAATGGCGGTTGCTGCGGGAAAAAATGATGCAACTATACACAGACAGAAACAAATGTTTTTTAGTCGGAGTCAAGAATGACACGAACATACAGCAGACTTTATCGAGTATTTACTGCACCGCATTCAAAAAGCACATCCCAATTTGTTGGACAACGTAATTTTTTAACATGTTTGTGTTCTTCTGCATGATGAATATTTTCCTAGCCAGACCGGCGCATGAATGTACAAGTGTATGAAGGAACCCCTTTGAGTATTATGCACAGTGTTCAGTATGCAGAATTTGCTTCGTTTGGTTTGGCGAGTACGAGTACGAGTATGAAACCATACTGTACTGTACTGTGCACTGTATACAGTAAATGAACGGTACATGTACTAAATTTGGTAGCAATTCTTAGGTTGTACGACAAGTTAATAGGTAAATACTTATGTAATTTGGGTTGTATTCGCTACAGTCTCGCTGCTCCCACCAACAGTAGTGTTCATGCTGCCAGCTCCACTAGTACCGCTGCTGCCGGTCCCGTCAGATGGACTTTGACTAACTTGAGATGAAACTGGTGATATCTTCTTCCGGCATATTGGACAGGTATTATTCTATGATATGCAAACAAATGTCAGTCATGATGTGATATGATATGATATGATATGATATGGCGTCTCATCGAACAGAACATTAATTGATTGCACGCGGCAAAATTTGCGCCAACCTGTTTGAGCCAGGGAAGAATACATTCATCATGAAACTTGTGATCGCACGGTAGAACTATTAGGGTATCCCCCTCTTTGAAATCGTCTTGACAAATTGAGCAACCTAGAAAATCATCGTCTACGTGTCTCAAATGGTTTATGAATTAACTGCGATAAAAGATAACCTTCCGTATCACTAAAATCTTTCCCGACTGTTAATCGCCGCAACGACTTGATCACATCAGGGGTCGTTGGATTAGGGCCGTGCTATAAAAGTGATAAAAATATATAAGTGCGAAGAATGAAAGCCAAAGGCGAAATGACAAATCTATTCAAAGCAAGAATATCATAATTCCAAAAATGTCTGATGGTTGAAACAGGAACATTTAAGATCATTGCTTTGTTACCATTGAAGGATTCCGCTCCATCAACTCGTTCATTATATTTTGCAAACTTCCAAAGGCGTAGTCGCCTGTCAATATTTTGTCAACAAGATATTTCGTCAACAAGATATTTCGTCAACAGCATAACTGTACACGTTAAGTCAGTGGTTGAAGGACAATACACACCGATGCTACTATGAATTTCGTTTTGTGGGATCGGTATCCCGCGTGCATCCATCATCATGCCTCCTACGGACCCTCGGCTATGAAGTCTTCCAATAATATGATGTAGAACACTAAATATGCGAAATGAAAGAGGTTGCCAAAGTGAATGGGAAAATATCAAATGAACAAGAGCAGATAATAGGAAGCAAAGTTTAACTACACTACAAACTTCTGCAAATTGCCGGCTAATATAGAAGATCCTAATGATCCTCGGAGTGGTGGAGAATTTGTTTCCATATTTATCGCGGGCGCAGAGACACTTGGTTGAGCAAAGGCAACTCCCCCGCCAGAATTACTGATATTTGCAGAGGTTGTTTGACGAGAAACTGGAAACGTTGAGCTTCGATTACCGAGTCCGTTGGAACGAGGGCTCAAACCAGCAGTTCTATTTGGTGTTGCAGCAGGAGCTGTCATCATTGCCGATCGTGGCAATGATGATTCAGGCATCTGCGTTGGAGACGAGATTGTCGGAGGGATAAATGCTTCCGGGCGCTGTTCCTGCCATTGTTTGTTGTTACAAGTAGGTATTCTAATGCGGTCATCCATTACAATTTGATTGCAACTGAAGAATAATAATATTTTATTAAAACTACCTCGTTTGAAGGATCATAAATCTCAACAAATGTATTACTACACTGCCATGGACATAAAAAAGCTCGGAGCGATTTCATAAATACGGACATGCTTTCTAATTTTTCTGTCATACGCAAAGGCAAAACAGAAATTCCCATCGTATTACCTGAACACAAACGAGCTCGCTTGTTTCGGGATCAACGCTACAGTCGACTTTTGACCTGTTGAAGTGAGAGTTTCAAAGCAAGTAACCAATAATACATGTAAGGATTTGAATAATAACCTGCAACACCAACACCAATGCTCCTCAGCAGCGGATACACTGCTGCTATCCATTGATCTTTGTGCAAATAAGACCCAGCGGCAAAAAAGGGCAATAAGCTTTTTCTAATTATTGGGGTATGCGAGCTTTTGCAATAGGACACTAGCAATGCAAGTATGTGATTATGCGTGGAGGTAACTAGAATGAAGCAAAGCGCAGTGAATATAATAAATATTCTGTCAGAGGGGGCAGGCAGTCAGGCAGACCCATGCCACCCCATCTCTCTCTCTCTCTCTCTCTCTGTGCGTTTGTGTGGTGTGGTTTACCTTCTATTTTCTCGACAGAGAGGGAGACAGGGAGGAAGGAGAGAGAGGACAGGGTGGAAATTACTTTGCTATCGCATTAAAATATTGAACTATATTCTTATAAAAATGTCTTTTTATAACTTTAAAATACTTTTTTTCTAAAATTGAATTGTTTTTGAATAAATATATTTTGTTGATTTTGTTGATTTTGTTGATTTTGTTGTTTTGCAGGGTGGTCTTGGCTTCATTATTTATCATCCCTCCCTCTCGTGTCCGACTACTAACTACAGTAGTAAGTACTGTATACATTCAACACATACATTCATATATTCCAAGTCATTCATTCATTCCCTGACTCTTCTTATGACCGACTCCACTCCCAAAGCCAAGCGGATTCGCACGGAGCCACCCACCAGTGCTGTCGCCCCTGCACAGCAAAAATTGAACAAAATTCCCAAAAGGAAACCCGGAGAAAAATTCCGGTGACCATCTTGACAGGGTTTCTGGGAGCTGGAAAGACTACTTTGCTCAACTACATTCTCAAGTCTCCTGACCATGGCCTGAAATTTGCTATCATCGAGAACGAGTTTGGTGACGTTGGGGTGGATAATGCTGTTTTGAAATGCGAATCGAAAGAAACTATCGTAGAAATGATGAATGGTTGCATTTGCTGCACTGTTCGATCTGATCTTACAGAAGTGCTCGTGAACCTGGTTGACCGTATTAATCGCGATAAAATCGATGCTATTTTGATCGAAACTACTGGCTTGGCAGATCCTGCACCTGTTGCACAAACGTTTTTTGTTGATCCAAAAGTTCGGAGAGATTATGTTCTCGATGGCATAATCACCGTTGTGGACGCAAAACATATACTTCCACACCTTCTCAAGGAAGTGCCCGAAGGTGCGGAGAATGAAGCTGTCGAACAAGTTGCTTTTGCCGATCGTATTTTACTCAATAAAACAGATCTTGTGACTGAAGCCGAAGAAACCAAAGTGGTAGCAGAAATAAAAAAGATCAACCACACCGTCGAAATCATACGCTCTGTTAATAGTGTGGTTGCACCGGCAAAACTCCTCAATATCTCTGCTTTCAAACTTTCCAAGGTGCTGGAGATGGATCCTGAGTTCCTTGAGGACGGCGAGCACCAGCACGACAATACTGTGGGATCTATTAGCTGGCGTATGGAGGCTGAAATGAACGTCAATCTGCTGATGACATGGATCCAAGAACTCATGAAGACCAAAGGTGCTGACTTGTATCGTTATAAAGGTGTCCTGGCTGTGAAGGGTATGAAGAAGAAGTTTGTATTCCAGGGTGTGCATATGCTCTTTAATGGCAGATTCTCTGAAGCGAGGTGGGAGGACGGTGAAAAACGTGAAAACTGTTTTGTTTTCATTGGAAAAAATCTGGACAAGAAAGACCTGAACGATGGTTTTATGGCCTGCAAGATAACTGACAAGCCGCTTCGCTTCAAGATTGGCAATGAAGTCCAAATTATGGCTGGAGGTAGCTGGAGGAATGGTAAAATTACTCGAACATGGAACGATGGCCCTACAGCTGGAAATCCGTATCGCATTAGGCTCGACGATGGAGGAGTTAGCTTGTGGGGGCCGTTCGATGAGGAAGACTGTGTGCGCGCACGCTCGTAGCGGGTTGTCAGTTCACGAGTGAGTTTCTGTTTCTCGTGCTACATAGGATTTCGAACACAATATATATAAAATCAATAGTAAATAGTAAATAGTCAGTACTAGTATATTAGCTTTAAATGAGCAAGGTTCATGGAAAACAGCACCTACACCTTACTATACTATACTATACTATACTATACTATACATGTTCGAATGTATACCATCAACGGATACCAAAAAAAAGTATAGTAAGTATAGCTACCAATTCAGGGTCAAACCATACTGTAACGTGCAGCGCATACAGTGCTATACCATTCAAGTTGTATGTGCTATGATGAATAGTCTATGTATGGTAGCAGGAATCCCTATAGTACAGTATAGCGTTTAAGTAATACAATGTGTATGTAGTAATAGTACAGTATAGCGTTTAAGTAGTACAATGTGTATGTAGTAACAGTACAGTATAGCATCTAAGTAGTACAATATGTATGTAGTAACAGTACAGTATAGAGTTTAAGTAATACAATGTGTATGTATATGTAGTACAGTAAGATGATCATATCATATCATACTACTATAATAATACTGTATCACATACATTGAGTTAACTTAACTTGTCGATTTAGGATTTAGGATTTAGGATTTAGGATTTAGGATTTAGGATTTAGGATTTAGGATTTAGGATTGGTGCTTCGAGCAGCGTCCCACTCTTCAGTCCCACCATAGTAGTCAACAAACTCCTGCTTTGTGAACCTATTGACAATATGATATATAATCTGTATAATAGTGCGTGTGTATGCGCGTGCATACTGTATCGATTGGATACATGGGGGAAGGTGCAGAAAGTATGTACCATTCTCCATTCTCGGGATCTTCGCGTAGTTCATCTTGTGTGTGTGGTATTATATCTGACATACGCAAAGGAGCATCCTGTATTGTGTGCACATCGCTAGACTGACTGAGTGTCTTTGAACCAGCATCATTATCAACTTCAAGCCCCCAGTCGCCGTCAGAATGACTTTCGTCCGATTCATGATGTTGATGCTTATCCCTGAGTATACTGTCAGCTTCTGCACTAATATTAGTTTCTGCCAGATTTGTTTGCATATACTCCGGAGAAGCAGCTTCATGAGGTGAGTTGGCTGACTCTCCATCTTCCTGCGAAACGTGTTTGACCACAAAATTTAAGGCATTTTTTTGAGATGCACTTTTTGCTTTGGAATTGTCATTCGCAATCGACCAATCATAATTATTTGGTATATTTGAAGCGTTTGAAGTTATAATTTGTGGCTTTTCTACAAAGTCAGCCATGGGTTTTGTCAGATCAGCACTAATTACCGATCCAGCAACTGTCGGCTGAACAACGATTGCCTTTATGCTATCAGAAGAGTTCTGCTCGCTTTTTACATTATCTTGATCAAGACATTTCGAGCTTTCTATGATACTATCAGGTTTTTTGTTGTATTGTGTTACTGGAGTATCAGCATCTTCTCGCATCTCGTCTGAAGCGATGATAAAATCTTTTACTCCACCATCCGATTCTGATTCATCTATTGATTTCTTGTTGTCATGTTGCGTGTTTTCTTTCGGATCATGATAAATTGGCACATCATCGGTATTATCCTGGTTTTTATTGTCATTTTGGGGACCAATCTGGACATACAATTTCTCACTTGAATCCAACCTGCAGTCCTTTATCTCGGCAGATTTTGAAACTGTCTCCGCATTTTTTTGGTTTCTTACGTCTGTCGTGACAGGCTTGACCTTGACCAAATCGGATGCAACACTATTTGGCACTCCAGACTCTTTCAAGACTGCAACACGAATCCACAACTTTCGCCAGTGAGGAGGCTGCGATGATGGGAATTTTTCTTGGTCCACTTGCGTTTCACTCATTTGTTTCAATGTTTTGCCATCAACCGATTGAAGTTGGAAATCATGGGCAAAGGCGCGGTCCAATTCAAGCCAGTGAAGTAGTCGCTGAACTCCAGAAACATCCAGTTCCTGCAAAGGAACTGTATCCAACGCGTCTGATGATCCTGAAAGTATCCAGCTTTGATGAGACGTGATACGATGTCTATCGATTTCACTCAAACTTAAGCTTATTTCATCCTCGCTATCTCCAGAGTCTGATATATTTACACTAGCTACTTCATGATCCGTTGTGAGTGTTTGAATTGCATTCATCCCTCGCATAAGACCATCAACCTGCAATTTGAGAGAATCGAGTTCTTGGCTCTTGTCATCCATCTGTAATTTTCAAAATATTATTGTAAAATCTGTTATAAATGAGAGATTGTCACAATTGTAGCAGTCCAAGCACTGCTACAACAAGTTGTCTCAAAAAGTAGTATACCTGCATTCGGGTTCGTACGTACAAATCAAGTAGTTGCTCATGGGGTAAGTCTTTGACTTCCTTGTGAACAACATCAGTAGGCAGTTTAACAGCGCGAGCTCTCCGAACAAATGGTTTTGCTATTGTAGCAGCTATAATTATAAAATTTTGAGCCATATATTCAATTACTTGGATCAGTTGTCTGAGAAGGTGGAGTGCCAATAAAATGAAAGCAGAAAATGTATGCCATGGTCTACTTATTGTAGTTATTTAGGGTACGACACTGCCAAAAAAGTGCATGAGAATGCTTGCTGCAATTTTTTTCAAATATTTTACCGTGCCCATCATCGAATACAACATGGAACTTTGTACAGTGACTGTACGGATCATCTGTATTTTGATACAATTTTCGTGGTTGAATACCTAGAAGTATATATAAAAATAAGATTGTATCCACCATAATTGATACAATTGTAACAATCAGACTCCACCGAGAATACGAGCTCGTTGCCACAAGCCACTCTCGGTTTGCGTCTCAATCACGTCTCCGATATCTAAGCGCCCTTTGGATTTACTGATGTTATGCTGAAGGGTGCCTACGCCACCTAACTGCTGCGCCACCTCCTCCATAAGCATCCGGATCTGTAAGAATGATGCAAATGTCAGAAAGATCCATTTGAACAAAAAATACTGTACAGATTGAAAAGTCATTTTACTATCGCAATAATGACCTCGCGACCGTGCTCAACAACGTGTGGTGGCCCTTTATTTGCGTCTACATTACTGGGCGATGAGACTGCAGAATTTGCGGAGATGTCATTTGGATATTTAAAGCTTGCTTCGTCCTTCGAGAATTGGTTATTCCTAGAACTCTGATTTTGTGTCAAAGCCTATGAGCTTTTGAAAACTTAGTATCGGATCCAAAAGCATTTATTCTCACCTTATTTTCCTCTCCATTTCTTTTTCTTTTTCTTTTTCTTTTTCTTTTATTTTTTGTTCTTCTTCTATAACTTTTCTTGTTCTTTCGTCGCCTCCGTTGATCTCGCCATCTGTCCCATCTACTTCCACTCTTATTGAATTCGTTAATAGAAGGACTCGTTGATCCAGAGTTATCAATCTAAGATAACGTAACATTAATCGGTATCAATACTATTCCCAAAAAACATAACTAACCTTATCATCAGAGGGCATTGAATCGCAAATGTAGGTTTTCTCTGCACTTGATATTCCAGCTTTTGCTGACAGTTCAAATAGTTTGAGCAGACAATTTTCAAAGGCTAACAGGACATTTTTAATCCTTGCATTTAAATACCTGTGAGCTCATCTAAAACAGCCATTCGAGTTCTCAATCTTTTCAGTACTGATGGGAAGGAAATTTCGGTCCGATCTTTGTCTTGATCGAATCCAATCCCATCTGACCCACGTTCAATAAAGTCTATATCGTCAGAATCCTTGATATTATGATCTTTATGCGTGGAAATGTCTTCACCAGGATTGGCTTTGTTGTTATTCTCGGGGATAACGTCACTTGCTAGTTTTGAGTTATTGACCTTTTTCGATCCCGGTTTGTCCAGATTATCTGAATCTATATCACTTTTATTTTTGTTTGGTGACTCTATTGCGTCTTGCAACTGTTCAGGATCAATTGTATCATGTATTGGCATTGACTGCTACATCAAAGCAAGGGATGGAGATCAAGAAAAGGACTGTTGATCGCAAGGGCACGAGACCAATAGACAAACATACTGAATATTTTCTTCTGAACAAGAAACCAATCCGGATTGGTCGCTGCGTATGTTCTTTTATTTTTGCAACAACTTCTGCCATTGTGGCACCAGCAGCGTCCCATTCGCCAACTGTTTTGACTAAAGCGCCTACCTGGACACCTTGCGCTTGTGCAGTTTGGTTGAGAACCATATTCACTCTAGTCTTGTACGTCGCGCTAAGTTCATTGAAGCCAGGACTGGCCTAGAATCGTGGAAGCAAATAATTCTTACTCAATCAAAGCTACTGCTTTTATTTAGCAGACCTTCACAAGCCCAATGCCAAGTCCCTCTTTCTTGAAATCAAACAAAATGGTATCATATTTTGTATCTGGTTTGTCCTGTTTATCCGACATGCTCGTCTGAATATATCGTTGCTAAGACAAACACAACACGCGATGTTTTGAATATTTGTCAAAATCGAGATAGAACAAAGTCCGTTAAACAAACCATGCAGCGTTGAAGACGATTAAAAGTTTTCAGAATCCTACTTTCTCGAATACCCTTCAAAATTAGAGCAAACTCTTCTTTCTCCATATTCTCAATCTCCTCGCCATCTACTCCTTCTGCATGAAATGCTGCAACAGCGTACTCACAACCAATTTCTTCAAGCAAACAACCAACCTCAGCCGAAGATAAGCTTCGAATTCCTTCAGACTCCAATTTCGATAGTATTGAAATTCTTGACTCTTCAATTGGATCTGGCGATTTGACTTTCCTCTCCTCGTTGTTTGTGTCACTGTCAACAACACTTTTTTTTGCCTCGACAGTAGCAAATTTCGATTCAGAGCGAATTGTCTACATGAAAGTCATCAAGACAAATCGAACGGCTAAACCAAAATCAGAGTGTAAACTGACGGGTATGAGAACTGACTTTCCGCCAATTAGCTTCATTTCTGTCCTGCATGGAGTTGGACGTTTCAGAGTAACCTGGAAACGAAGGAGTCAGATGACTCTGAAGTTCTGTGTCGGCCTGCTGAATCTATAACATTTAGAAAGAAAAAATCAACACGGTGCGGTCAGAACGTAATAAAAATTAAGATTCCGCACAGTACCAATGAACGGTTTGGCCTTACCTGAAGCTGTAAAAATGACACCTGATTCAAATCCCCACGATCTAGGGCCATGTGCTTTGCAACAAAAAGACATGTATTATAAATCAAGCTTCGCATGAAAAGAATCTTATTCATCTTGACCATCAAATTGAATAATTCATACCAGATCAGAATACATTGTATTTAACTCTTCATTTAACTTCTGAAGCCTCACTGCATGAATCTAATATCGAGTGCAAGGCTACCTTGTTACAGTTAATTGGAGCCAAAAGCGACCAAGGCAAAACTTACATATTCACTTGACGAAACACCGATTTCTTTTGCTTTAAGGGCTTCATTAGGGATCTAAGTGGTGAAAATTCTTGTACAATTCTCTGAAAAATTGTACATATCTTTTTGTATATAATCGATGTTACCGACCTCAACGTCATAAATATCATTTTGAGGGTTTTGGACGTCAGAACTAGTATTAACTCTATTGCAGTTGTCTGCATGTTCTTTTGCAGGTGCTTGAGCCATTTCTTCAATTTCATCTATAGCAGCATCCCGATTATCAGCTTCGTGCATATCATCCTGTTTATCAGTTTCATCTGCAACCATTCCACTATATGTATATGTCCATACACGAGGAAGTAATTTTGAATTACTAAAAAATCGGAGTAATAACAATCAATATACAAAATAAAAGTCTCACATATCGCCCCAGTTTTCATCTGATGATTCATCCATCGTCTGAGCAGGCTCGGTATTGTCTTGTGGTGCTTCATACTCTTTACAAGTACCGAAATTGCTATTTTCTACGGCCACATCGGGGGTTTCTTCTGAATCTTTTCTACTCACCAGATCCTCAGGAACCCAGATCTTAATACCATCATCTAATTGCAACTCAAATATTTTTTCTGCATTGTCATGTTTTGTAATGAGGCCCATACAACCATAATAGTCATCATTCAATGCCATTACACGTGTGCCTACACTCAATTCATTGGAGATCAATGTGGAGGAGACCACAATTGGTTTCGCCTCGGTTTGCGGCGATGTTGTATGTGGTTCAGAGGGTTCAACCTCATGTTCTCTAAACCAGAATTTTGTGCCGTCATCATCAAACTGTATCTCATACGGTTGTTCATCTTCATCATCTCTAATTATCACACCCTCACGCCCTTTGTGATCGCCGCTCACAATAGTGACAGTATCTCCCGTTGTTGGTCTTAAAATTTGCACATCGTACCTATGTATTAACAATAGACTTCCACCGTTGACAGTTATTCTACCACAACAGCAACGAATGTCACTTACTCAGCTATTCGTTGAGTTTTTGTATCTGAAACATCAAAATTGACATTATATCCTGAACTTGCGTCACCAAAGGTCGACATGTTCAAGTCCTCTGTATCTGAAGTTGCATCTACTTCAACAACGTGATCAGTTGCCGTCTCTTGCGGAGCTGGTCCTGTTTGGACCACATGATGTGTGTGCATAGCGACACCATCATCGTGAGGTGGTTTTGGGTCATCGGTTGGAGTGG
>JACLAD010004834.1_pt1 | contig 11812 bp, 11 predicted proteins | sample 8027901 | NCBI WGS metagenome assembly JACLAD01 (sample SAMN15725071, study PRJNA655200) | protist metagenome | isolation source: fluorescence activated cell sorting (FACS) single amplified genomes of... | place: Spain: Blaines Bay Microbial Observatory, Mediterranean Sea | collected 2016-07-05
CGTTTACCATAAGTTGTTCGGGGTCTGCCATGTCAATGCTAACTGAACATAAAGCAATTGACATGTACTTTTCAAGAGCCCTTGGATGCATTGTGGAAGGAAGATCCTGGAAATTAGGACGCTCACGAAGTGTGCTCCACTCAAGAATTGTTGAGTTGGTTTGCTTGCGCGCCATATGAGCATACATGGCTTCAGCAAGTGCAAGCGGGAAATTATCAACTTGGGGGAGCAATTACGTGTCGATCCTGTGGCGTTCTGATAAACAAGAACTTGTCTGGACGTTCAAAGGGGTCATCATGTGTGAACCAAACAGAGTTTGTGTCGTATAATTGAAGAAACTCTTCATAGTTGTCAACGTCACGCACCAACATGGCTTTGTCCGTCTCATTCCAAACCTTGTGAGCAATGGATACTGGGGCTGCCAGCATGTTGTCTTGTGGGGAGTGCGTGAACGTCATCAACACCTTGTTGTTGTCGTCAATATCAAAAATTGGAGGATGGGGATGATGGTCGTACATGTTATGCAATTGACCCATCGTTTCATAGGATCTGCTGTCCATGCGTACACGGTGCTGAGCTGCCGTATAGATTCAATTCCTTTGATGAATTCATGTCCTGCAAATGCAACTTGTTGTGGGTCAGAAGACATGTCAATTTGTGCAATTACTTTATGAACACCAACAGTGAACTGATTATAGGCAGTCACCTGATATCTGTCCGCAAGGTTGTCAGCGTGTTTACGCAGACATACACGCAGAAGTTCCATGGTGATACGAACGGATTCTGGGAAGGAATCAAAGACAAGGTTCGTATATTGCTGTGTTATGCATTCCGTATTAGCGTCCCACCATGTCAATGGTTCAGTTGTCTCAGCAAACATTTGTGTGTTTATTGCGTCCAACAATTGAAAATAAAAGGCGTTATTCTCCGTCCATGTGAACTTGTGCATCAAGGGAATTCGGAAGTACCACGGTTTGAGCACCTCCTCAGAATTCGTAGTGGTTAATGCAGACAATTGAGGTACAAATGTGCGGCAATTGATTTCACCATGCTTCATCTCAACTTGCAGACGCCATGGAACACCTTGCCGAAACATGTCGGTGTCCTTACCAATGTAGAAGACATCTGTGCCATAACAGATCTTGTTTTTGGAATCAGTGACTAGATTACGCAAAATAGACTTTTGTAAGTATGCTGGTATGAGAGACACACAACGTTGCACGATGTCACCCAACTTTTGGTCGTCTTTCAAAAAGGAATCATACCTGATTTCGAAACAAATGCAAGAGGGCTTGGCCATGCGGTCGCAAAACGGACATTTATGGTTTCCGTGCCATAGCACAGTGATAGGAAAGAATTCTGCAGAAATGGGGGTGGGCTTCCAGAAGTTCTCAATCCACCATTTCTTGCCATATTTCGTTCCAATAATAATGTCGAAGAAGCTACTGCGTATGCCGTTCGTCGTGCCATTGCAAGCGTTTGACATGAAAAACCATTGTTGAGAGTTCATGCACCGCCAGCTGCTATGGATGTGATGCTGTGTTGCAACCGGTTGGAATCCATTGAATTCCCCAAGAATTGGACGAAGGTCATCGGTACCTTCTCTGAGACCAAAGGGCAACGTTAGTTCCTTGTGAGATGCTCCTGGGATTGCACTGGCATCAAAGAAACTATCGGGAATGGACATCTTTAAGCGTTCAACACACACGGGCCAGAGCAGAGACTCGGGCGCATAAAATGCTCGATCAATTAGGACCCAAGGTAGGACTTGTTGAAATTCAGTCTCACCATACTCTGTCCTAGATGCTGTATTAACAGCCATTGCTTCCTGCATTGTTTGAGTCAATTTTCGTATGTTGTCCTCAAGTGCAGCGGATTGTGCGGGGGCCTGAGCATCATTTGGTTCGTCCATGTTCTCAGGCTGCGTTTCGGGTTCGTTTGCACTGTCATGATGGGCCTGTTCGGGAGCTGGGAGTGGAGGTGGTGGTAGAGGTGGTGCCTCGAACGCAACCCCAGATGGAAGTGGAGGTGGGGGCGGAGGTGGTCCCTCATACGTAACTCGTTCTGATGCAGCATCATCGTCATCGTCCAACGTTGGTGAGTCAACGTCGTTCTGGTGAGGAGTAACGGCAGCAGCGTCATCCATTGACTCATCGTCATCCAAACCAGGAACATCATCGAACCCCTCGCCCAAAGAGGCGCCAGGGGGTAGGACTGCCGCTCCCGTTTCGTCAGACGCGTCGAACCCCTCGCCCGAAGAGGCGCCAGGGGGTAGGACTGCATCCTCCGAAGAAGGAAACAATGCTTCAAGTGATGCAACCTGCTGATTCTCCTGAACACGGCGTTTATGCTCTTCTCGTAATGCTTTAGCAAAAGCAACGTATGCTTCATTAGGCACAGCTTTGTACTCCACTTGCTTGCCTTGGTTCAATTGTATCCACCGGTGTACATCATATCCGCATACCATGCTCCACATCTGCAGCGGATTTTGAATTCTTTCCAAGGACAAAGATTTCCACTCATTAAGTCCTGCACCCATGTGTCTGTAAGGCACATTTGAATTAGACTGTCATAGAGCTCACTGATGAGAACCTTGATGTTCTCATTGTTCTGCTCTTTGGTGGTTTTGATCATCTGTTTCTAATCAAGATTACACATGTAGCATTCATCAATGCCATACGCTTGTATGAGGGCTTTTAGCAACCTGCTCCACTTGCTCTGATCTTTCATGGCTTCAAATAAGTCATAGCCTTCTTTGGAAGCCTGAGGGTTAGCCGGGTTGTCCCAGCATGGGCCCTTATCGCACCATGCTGAGGAATCACGAGCCCAAAAAACATGTTTGCTATGCTCTTCATCAGATGGGGGCGTGTCAGTGGGGAGGTTTTGGCTCCAGCGGAATGTCCATCGATTGACGGAAATGGCAAAGTTCCACTTGTTTTGATTATAACATCGTCCCATGAGAGCCTCCATAAGGTTCCCAATGTTGTTATCTGAAAAATTAGACTTAATGAAAGCAAGACGATTAGCTTCCTGCTCAATTGTTTCAGGGGCAAACTGAGGACGGCCGGAGCTGACGGTTTTGTCGAGACGTTTCCAAACCCTTTGAGCAATGGATGGGCCGTGCAAGTTTGTAATGTCCACCATAGCTGACTTTGCCGTTGGGTTAAACCGTTTCCAACGTCGTTTGGGGATGTACTCAGGACGTATCGATTCGTCTTCTTGCTCCATTGTAACAAGATTCTGCTTTTCAACCTCAAGCAAAGCTGGGAGAGACACACTTTCATCAGATGGTGAAGCTTGAGTGTTCAACGTTTTCTCAATCGACAACCACGTATCGTTGTATGCGTAATAACTCACTGCAGACACCGCCCGAGTGGATTTGGGTGTATCAGCAAGCAAATACAAGAGACAGATCTCGTCCGGTGCTTGTACAACATCAAGAAAAATGTTCGATGGATCGAAGCGATAGGCGCATGGACGTTCTTCGTCAAGGTGAATAGTCAACGTTTTGGCTATGTCGTCTCTAATCTCGGGGATATTGAGGGCTCGTTGAGCTCATCTGATGCAATTATTGATTTGCGTTATAAAGTCGTGGGCCATGTTGCCAGACTTGACAAGCGTTAACTCAATAACAGATGCATGGGGGTCAATGCCAGCAATGTTTGGGGTTTGACCACGAGAAGGCTTCTGAAACTGCATCACGGAGATGTGGGAGTCGTTCAATTGCACGCACTTTTTAGAGACTTCTGCCACAAACTGATTGAATTTCGTTTGGGGAAACCTGCCGAGGCGTAGTAAGCCTGGCATGTTGTGCAGCGCGATGGCTGAGACTTCGTTTCGTCCAATATGTGTAATGCACATGGTGGGGATTTGAGCATAGAGAGCAAGCTCGTCTCCACCAGAGATGGTGTCCAGTGTTGTGATCTGGATCTGATTCGAGGGTGCAATAACAATGGGACGAATGTCAGACCGCCTGGGTTTTGGGTCCATGCCCAACAATTTCACAAGGCTGTCTCAATAAACCTAGAAAAGGAGGGAAGTTTTACCGCCAACGGCTGTGAGCACTGATCGGTCTGTGGTTCCATTGCAACCCCGACAAACCCCTCGCCCGAAGAGGCGCCAGGGGGTAAGTCTGGGGTGGCGGAAGCAGACGTATCAGGCACAACAGGGGCGTCAGTCGGCAAAGGTGGTAAGGGTTGCATGGGTTGTGATTGGGGAACACTCTGAGTTGGAATGCGTCCAACCCCCTCAGATGGGTCGGGCGCCTCTAAGGTTCGGTCCAACGGTTCTCTATACTGAGGAGAGCCACCGCGATCAAATTCGTCAAAATGAACAGAGCTTGTATGCATGAGAATGAAGGATTGCCATGGGATGGCAGCATATATCTCTTGCAAACCTCTGCAGAGCTGTTGAGCTCGTTGATGACGTGATGGAATGCATAATATGCGGGCTGTTCCCACCAGTGGCCTGTGAAACCCCATATCTTGAGTTCTTTGCCACGCATCACTTGAAGGGCATCGTACCAATACTTGGGTGCCGACACTGAGGCATTCAAGTCTTGTTGTTTGATGCGATTAATCAAGTTCTCTCTGTTGATTCGATATTGGTTCATATTGAGAATGGCATTCGGGGAGACATCTTCGGGTGGGGGCAACACTAAGTTGAAGCAAGTCGTCTTGTCATCAATTTCAACAAGAGTTTTCAAGAGACAGTCAATTACTGCAGATTGCTCCTTAGGTGAGTGCGGCCGCAACCGGAAACCATTAAAATTGTCCTCAATGGGGCCCAACAGACATGAATCAAGAAAAACAATCGTTTCGGTTGAGATCTTTACTGAGGCAACATAGGGGTTTGCTGAGTCGGGTTCACCGAACGTGCGTGTGTCCACCCATTGCCGACATGATGCGTTCTCGTGCTGAAACCGCTCATCGTCCTCTTCACGTGGGTCCCACTGATTACTCAAAGGCTGATCAATTGATGCGTTCAAGTCTTGGGCTGTGCCAGCGAGACGTTTCAGAAATCATAAGGATCAAGATTGGGCTCAACAGCTGTGCGAGTAGTAGCTCCATAATAATTGCTGTCAGTACAATATTTTTGCTCCTCCTCACTCCATGAGAAGGGCACATCATTATACTTTCGAGCAAAACACATGTCATTGCCACCAACCACTATACGAGTGATGTGTTTGGGCGTGGCTGATGTGAGCTTGAGCTCCAGCGCAGACACTGAATTAGCGTGGTGCCACATTGGATCTTTGGCACTATTGTTGGCAACCAATGCCAGATGCTTGATTTCTGAGCCTCTGAGATATGGCGTGAAGCTGGCATCTGTGCAAATCCGAGAAAAGGCGGTACACTGAGCATCCCACGTTTCAAGGCCAGCAATGTTGACGTTCGAGTTGAAGAGGCTATGCAGCGCTGGCGTTGCCCAGGCAATTACAAGTCTCAGCGCTTTGGCAAGCAAATCCTACAGGACATGGCAAAGACATGTATGCTGGTGACAAGTAGTGCGGCATTCCATCAAAGCTGGGGCCAACTGGGGGCTCAGACTCGTAGTTCAAGCCTCTCCACTACACAGCGGGTTGAGTGTCATATTTGATGTTGGGTTCGGATGGTCGAACCGGCAACGGTGCCATCTGAACAGATGGGTCACTGGGTGCATTGGCTGTGTTTGGCGCAGCTGTGTCATGCACTACTACAACGGTGCGCGGCGAGCGTGACTTAGACCTGGTTGTTGGTGTACTTGATCGCGCTTTGGCAACTCTGCCACCAAGTGGTGACACAGGAGGGCCCATGGGGCCAGCAGCTACCGACCGCGAAAACCTGGTGGTTCGTGGAGCAGCGCCGAACCCCTCGCCCGAAGAGGCGCCAGGGGGTAGGGCTGCCGCAACACTTGTCCCACCGGAATCCGCCAAAAAGACTTGTTGGGGACTAGAACTGGGTGATACCGGAACCGCAACCGCGTCGAACCCCTCGCCCGAAGAGGCGCCAGGGGGTAGGACTGCAGCATTGGGACCAGCATCACTTTGTTCTTGAGCTACTGGTGGTTCATTGGGCTGCTGAGTTGCTTGCATTGATTGCACTCTCTTTAAAAGTTCGCCACTCAAATTTGCAATGGTCACCCTGGGCTGTCCTCAGAAAGAGCCACCTGCCTTAGATTTTGGTGGGTTTGATGAGGTTGAGGACGATGCACTGGTAACAAGATCAGGATAGCCAGGTCCTGGTGATCTCTGGCGTGGCGGCCCATAGCTGCCGGTGGCCTTGGCACTGCTTGCGCCCTTGGCCGGAGTTCCTTTGTATGCTGACATGGTGCAAGGAGCACAGCAAGCGATAGCACAATGAGATCTTCGACTTGTGGGCTGCAACAACCCTTGAACCCTTTTTGCAAATAACATGTGAAAATGTGCTACTAACTCACGTGTATAACATTCTGTTCTCCTTGTATCAACTGTAGCACATGGGGCATGTTTATGATTTCCTTTGCATATGCGTTGCATGCCATGACAAATTTGTTCGTCGTTGCAAGCTCCAAACCATGGCTTGTTGATAAGCATTCCATAGAAGACTGGATTGATAGCAGTCAGTCCAAATTGACAACCATGGAACTCAGTAAACTTAAGATTGAACAACTGCATGAACCATTGAATGTCAGGATCATTCCAGTAATCACATGATTTGGGCCATTCATTAAAGATCATTGCACCAACTTTGTGACAATGTTGAAATAAAATATACATATTACGTTTAATGGCTATATATATAATCCAATGTTGCCATATCTTTTCACATGTTTTCTCTCCAATGAGCCAGTTTTGTTCATTATATGCACAGCCACCTACGCAAGGTGCTGACATCCAAACGCCGTCTTGGGGGCCTGTGATACCATCAAGTGCCTTTTGGAGCCTAGATGCAGATGTGAAATCATCGTTTATAGTTACTCGTATGACTCTGCACCCTTCAGATGCCAATGTGCTTTCACCCATCTAGGAGTGCTCTCCCGTGCATACCTCCACAAGCGTACGATTGAATTTAGGCGTTTTGGTGGAGGATGCAATTGCATCGGGGCTTCTTGGGGACATGCATAGCGAAGGTTGGCCCTCTTTTCGTCTTATGTGCTTCTCGTTTCGTTTTCTGGCTCGTTTGGAGTCACGTAACTCATGTTTCAAGACAATCAAAATGTTCCAATTGTCTGGGGGAGTAATGGAGGTATAGCGTAAATCATCGGCGTATCCGATACACATGAAGGGTTTATTTTCTTTTCCAATGAAGTCGGTATCACCGAGGAAAAGCAATATGCTCCCCCCAAAATATCCCCTCTCAGTAAGATATGACGTTTCAACATCCTCCGAGTTACATAAAACACCAAGATGATTAAAATTGTTAGTGTTACGGAGGTGCGGCTTATTATCAATATATTGCATTATTGGCCGTATAGCATTATTAACCATCCGTTTTTCCACATTATTGACAGGACCTTCTCCATGTGTTGAAAGGAGTTTGGAAAACGGCTGCAAGTCCTGTGACAGATTATACCATAACTGTGGAGATGTGTTATGTGAACACTCATTGTGGGTCATCAACTGACATACATGCTCCATACTTGTTGAGGCATCATCGTCAGATAAGTACTCAAATTGTGACAATGTCGTGTCTCGCACATGAGCGGGAATATCAAAACTACGAGCGTTTAGACTACCTGGTGAGTTAGCATGTCTTGAGGCCAAGGGTGTGGTTGTGTTGGCATTGGTGGAATGGGGACGTTCGGACACGCCTGTGCTTCCAAAACCATTTTGACCACGTGTCGTGTTGTCAAGATCTGACACTTCCTGAATGGGACAATGTTCGTATTTTTCAATGATTAGTTGCGCAACACGATCACCCTTAGCAACCCGAAATTCGGTATTAGAGTTATTAATAAGTAACACTTTAATCTCACCTGTGTAGTCAGAATCTATAACACCAGCCCCAACATGTATCTGATGTTTAACAGCAAGACCGGAGCGGGGAGCCACACGACCATATGTACCTGCGGGTGTGGCTATAGCGATTTCAGTTTTAACAAGGTGACCTGCCCAAGGAAGTATAACTTCTGGTTGACTGGCATAGAGATCCAGCCCGGCAGACCCTTCAGATCCCCGTTGTGGGAGGGTTGCCTTATCAGAGAGTTTCTTGACCTTGAGCACAATAGGTTTTGACTCACAAGTGCAGGCAATGGGTCGATAATCAGTGCTATCACGTGATGGAAAGTCAACATCAAAACCGTGTGTGCACTGATCGGAATCCCTGTACCTGCGTTTGATTTTGAAAGCAGTGACACCGATCCACTTGAATGGGAATGAATGGTGTATGAAATCATGAGGTTCATCCTGGGGGAGTTTCCAATAATCTTTCAATGTAATGGTAGCACCGTTTGCCTTGTGGAGCGTAGTCTGAGGACATTTCTCCAACGTGGAAATATCAGGTCCGTCCTTGTGGTCACAAGGTGTAGCGAGGGAGTCACGAGGAATGATGTGGTGTAGGTACCAATGTCGACCATCGCAGAGCCAATAGTCCTTAAAAGGCTTATGTCCCGGACATGACGTGGCAATATTGTGCGCGCTATGTAAAAACCTGTCATAGTCGGGGTCATGGGGTAGTCCCAATTTGTTGGAACCAAGGACATTGACCACGGGAAGTGCTGGTGCAGGGTTGTGCTTTACCACACATGTTCCTCCAACTGCTCTACTTGTATAGAGGGGATCATCAAAGGACATCTGATCAGAAACCAAAGTGTCCATATCAGTGGAACTAGACTGTGTGCCCTTTAGGACATCTTTTGCATCAATGTTAGTCTCATTCTCCTCTTGAATGAGTGATTGCGACAACAAATCCTGCAAATCAGATGGGTTCCCTATGTTAATGAGAGCACATGCTGCTTTCCACTTATCTGCATCAGTGAAAGCTTTTGTATAAATGTCTGCAGCCATAAGCTTACTGACGGTATATTTAAGATCGATATTTTCCTCACCGAATACCCAATGCAGCCACGCTATGGAAATCCGATGCACACGGCCGAGATATCTCATCGTGGGGTTTTGACCAGTGTGACAAACTCTAATCATTGCCTGACTATCTTCATGAACACAAAGTTGAACGTTTCCAGGCAAGATTTTCTCCCATATTGGAAGGGATGGGAGCCCTACAGTTTTCATGGCATAAAAGCCACAAACTATTTCAGCCTCAGGCGTGGAGACAGACACACATGACTGACGTTTACTGACCCCGTGTATAGGAAAACACGTATTCGGACCTCTCAAAAAGTGATGCACCCCGCTGGTGGACTTCTGGGAGCCCGTGCATCCAGCGAAGTCTGCATCCGCGTATAAATGTGGCTGTACGCTACCCAAGTCGTCACCGACCCACCCAACCAAACGATGGGATAAGGTGGAATTAATGTAACACACAATCTGGTGGAGACGTGCGTCACATTCGGACGTCCATTTCGTTAAATAACAAGCAAGGTGACTGACAGCGCGTAGCAAATCGTATCGTGCCACTCGTGCAGCATAAAGAATCTTCATGAGTACACGTGCTGCTATGGGAGCAAGCAAACCCTTGTCTTCACCACAAGCGTCCTCCTGGCTGACACTTTCATCCTTCTCAGGTTTAGCCGTGGGGTTAGGGACCTGACGATAATGGTCATTAACAGGGATGGCGTTTCGACACCATGGACAATATACACAATCACAATTTGGTTTAGTAGGCTTGCATGCATCAGCCTTATTATGGTTTTCGTTCCTGAAGGGCGTGTCGACGTTTCTCAACGTTTTATTCCATCCAGGGATGGCTCCTGCCAGATCCAAATATTTTTAAACAGTTGATTTGAGGTACTCTTCCATGTTATAAGTGCATTGTCTGGCCAGACGTCCGTTTGGTAGAGTAACCTCAGAGATCTCATGTTTACAACCAAGAAATAAATTAGATGGGAGCTCTTTTGACATATCCATACGTTCATGTAATCGTCTCCTGCTTCGTCCATGGTATTTTCAGGTCCTGCCATTTTCATATCATCTACGTATATAATAAGGAATTGTTGTAGCTCTTCATTGTAGTAACAGGGGGCCAGTTTTCGATGGGTGTGAAGCCGCAGTCCTGACATTTAGCGTCACAATGTTCTTCCCAGAAACCCCCCGCGTTAGGGTGACCGTACAGGGCCTTGTCTAATCGAAAAACGGGACGTTTCAACCCTCCCAGAACTTGGGCCATGCATCCCTGGGGAGTGCGACCCATGTGGCTGGACCTCTGAGCTTGGCTTGACCATAAGCTTGATTAACGTCGGATTGCTTGCAGATGTTGCCTTTTACACAGCCAATAGCATCGGCCATTTTGGCGGCTTCCATAGTTGCTGGTGAACTGCCTAACTCCTGAAAGCATGCAGCTTCCCAATTCTGATTCTTGACGTTATCACCATGGAAGACGACCCGATACTTATACTTGCGATTTGGATCATCTTTGTCAAGTTCAGAACCTTTTTCGGTGGCAATGCCCATGAGGTACGCGAGGTGGATTTCCTCGCCCTTAGCAAGGGCTTCGTTTACAACATGACTCCATTCTCGTACATCAGTTTCGTCCCACACTTCCTGTTCTCGTAACCGTGCCCATTCTTTATCACGTGCTTTCAAAGCCTCAGGTTCCCTTTGCATTTCTGCATTACTAACAGGGCGTGCAACCATAGCCGGAAACGGGAACACGGTGGATTTAACGTTCTTTTCTCGATGTTGCTGACGATGACGAGGTTTCGTTCTAGAGCGATCAATTTGTCCGGAAAAGGACGGGGTCTGTTCATCTTCATCATCTTCAGCCAACTGCAAGAGTTCATCAACTAGGAGTTCATTATAACCTTTGAGTGCATAGGAAGCGTCCACAACGTGACTGGAGTCAATGTCCAGCGGTGTAACAACAGCGGCACAGACGGGATTATCGTTTGTATTCGTATTAGTGCATTGTTGATCAACGTCAAAACGTATCTGTGCAACGATGTCACCTTCCTTGAAGGTATATGGCTTAGTCGAACTTTGATTGGTCACAGCAATGTATATTTCTTCACGAGATCCATGTCGTATACTTAACATGGGAATAGACAATTGTTTGCCGGAACCGATGGGCAAGCTCGTGCGACCAACCATGCCCTCAGGCACATTGAGTGCAATTCCAGCAGTAATAATCGTACTGCTCATTGGTGGCAATGTGACATCGTAATACGTTGCAACATCAATGCCATTGGCATTATACTGCCGCATTGGCAACACTGCTTTATCGTGCAACTGAAGTATACCGACCTGTTTCTGACCAACGCATGGCAAAGCAATCGGTTGATTATGGATGGCCGTTACGCGCCAGGCTTGTTCATGAGAATAAGCTTCCTGTTCAATTTGTCTCTGATGGAAGGTTTGGTCAGCAAGCATCTTATCATGACACCAATCTGCATCCTCGCCATCAGATTCCTGGCTAGACTCATCCTCGCCTACGTCAGTGGAATCATATCCGGGATCATGACGTACACAGGCTAGGGCTGGTTTCTTGCACGTTTCGGCATCGTCGCTTTCTGCGTTATCACTTACATCGTCCTTGATAATCTGGTTGTTAATGGTTGCGAGTGCATTATGTTGTATCTGTTGCATCTTCTCTAGTCCAGAGATGCCCAAAGGCATAGGTTTGGGCTGCCCTTCCTCGGGCTGTTCCGTTTCAGGCTGTTCCGACACCTGTGGTATCAAAGCATGTAGTATTGATTCGCTCTTCTCTTTCTGTATCGCAGCAAGTGCTCTTTTGATCTT
>JACLAD010012050.1_pt1 | contig 11807 bp, 7 predicted proteins | sample 8027901 | NCBI WGS metagenome assembly JACLAD01 (sample SAMN15725071, study PRJNA655200) | protist metagenome | isolation source: fluorescence activated cell sorting (FACS) single amplified genomes of... | place: Spain: Blaines Bay Microbial Observatory, Mediterranean Sea | collected 2016-07-05
TTCGAGTACAAGTACAAGTACGACTCTATTTCTGTTTACCGAATAAAGAGCATGTGTAGGTGTGGAAAGTGCATATCGAGTGGGGCTAGTACTGTAGTGCTGGCTGCTATATCTGTAACGTGGCTGTGAGTGTTGTTTGTTGTTTGTTGTTTGTTGTGTGTTGTGTGCAACTGCCCATCGTGTGCTTAGCATGTAAGACGAATAGCGACGAAAATGGAGCATATCACAGAACGCTAAGCGGATAATGTACCTAGACTACTACTTCTATACAGTAGATATGGCAGCGTCACAACACCTACCTACCTGGAAGTGCCTACCTATCTAGGTACCTACATGTACATACTGCATACTGCTAATTCTGGCTTCTACTTCTAGCTTCTAGTTCTAGCTAACTAAAGGACTTAGCAGCTAAATAACTTGTAGACTTAGAGGAATTAGTAAGGTCTAAAGAAGTTATCTATTGTCTATTGGAACAAGAAAATACTACTTCTAGGAGCTAGGAGTAGTCTAGCTTCTAGCTTCTACTTCTACGTTCTACGAAGTTCTACTTCATACTGTATACTGTACAAGTACAAGTACAAGGACAGCCAAGGTAGAAGCAAGAAGTGTGTGATTTTCCAACATCATCGCCATTTTTAAACCTGAAAGCGAAGCAAAAAAAAGCTATCAGATGCAATACCGTAATCTACCAGTACAGTTGCACGTTGTACCAGTGCAATCATTGCCATTACCACTACCACTACCACTACCACTACCGCTACCACTACTACCTACCACTACCAGTTAAAAGTACCAGTACCAGCTACCAGCTACCAGTCGCCCGGGCGGTGCGTGGTGCGTGCTAGTGCTAGCTAAAGCTAAAGGCTAAGGGAAACACGGATAATGTTTTTTATTTTCAATGTGTTTATTGCTAAGCTATATTGAGTCCTTGTAAGTCAACATATCAAAGATTGCATCGTATGCGCTAAGTGTAATCATAGCACCTGGTATCCCCCTTAAAAGTGCCACTGGTAAAGCTTTATATAGGCTAAGAACGCCACCTTGCTTCCTAACCGTTGTTAAAATCTTTCCCCACAATCGCACATTGGTTCTATCCATCATGTACTGTTTATCTGCTTCTATTATTGTTTTGATAGTGTCCACAGGTAACGCATACAACCAAAAGGCTATCCCACTAAATGCCCCCGCGATCATCTTATCTCTTAATACTCTATTGTAATCATAATTATTGCAAGCACCACTACTACTACTACTACTACTACTACCACTATAACTGCTATCATTGCTCCCAAGGATCTATATGTATAATGAAATAAATGAACTGCATAATAAGATGATAATAGCTACTGTTGTACTGACCTTTTTCATGGCGGCAAATGTAGATATGTACAAGGCGACACCGGGAGCATCTCTCAGCATTGTGAGTGGTAGAGCCCGCCACAAGGACACAGCGCCTCCCTCCATACACAAAATTTCAATGCATTGACGAAATTTTACTTTCCCTCCTTCCTCTAAGATTAAGCGACTTCGTATTATTTCAATCGGCGTCACGACAGTCGAACAAACTGCTCCAGAGATGAAGCCAGTCACCAAAGATGACAAGAGTGTTTTGTCGTCTTCAAAGAGTACCCTCGAAAAAATGGAATTGGTCGTGAAAATAATCGATTTATATAAGCCTTGAGAGAGAAGAGGAGGAAGAAAGCCCTTGTATAGTGTTGCGAGATTCAATGAACGATTATGCAAACCCAGGCTAACTTTACTGGAGATTGTGGGCAATGATTGAGGGCTCTTCGCCTGGATAAGCGTTCTCAGAACATCAAGTGGATGACAAATAGTCACAGAAAGCATCCCCGCTGCAGATCCAGCAACTACAGACGCTGTTGCTGTCTCCATCATTCTCTTCAAACTGGACAGCAAGCAATGCAATGCAAGTGATTTTGTTTCCTCATAATAAGCATGCAGTAGTGGAGATGAGAGAGTATGAAGAAGGTGTACTTATTTATATATATTATATTAGAGGTATTATCCATTACTGCAAGAGGTAGGAGTTTTCACAGCAGCAAAATCCATCCAAAATGATGACAGCAAAAAGCAAAAGCACGCACAACAAAATAGAAATAGCGAGACGATACCAGATGAGAAGAAAAGGTAGGTGTTGTCATGATTGTTGACTGCTCACGCTGGGAGTGCCATAAATCATCCGCGTATATCACAGTTGGGCTGAAAGGAGGAAGGAAAGAATGGGCGACGAGATGTTACCATCAGAGGCGACTAGCTTCGATACATTTCGCAACCAGGCTTGCGACATCGCGGTCGAAAGCAAACGTTCTGAACTTTCCATCAGTGATCTCCCAACCCGAATGATCACGTACATAGGTGCCCAGATCGCTGATACGACGGAAGATAAATCCACCCCTGCAAGCCCTACTGATATGACTTTCATAGACAATGCATCTTCTTCGTCTCATCATTACACTACTTCTCATCTCGAAGGTATCAATGACTGGGCCCTGAAGACTGAAATTCCCTACGACATAGATACATCCAAACTATACACAAACCCGTCATCTATTTTGTATATGACTATTGCCATTCTGATAATCGTGAGCACTTTGTTCATTTGCTACGTTCTATATTTTATGGTGTTTCGTATGGAGGGAAATGATATAAATGCAATCAGGAAGGTACTTCGTAGGTGTGGCTTCAATGTAGAACTCAAGGATAAAAAATACCGAAATGATAAAAACAATGGTGTATATAACGATGGTAGTGTAAATAAGGATAGTGGATTTGAGGAGGTGAGATGCCCAAGACATGTGGCCGTTATAATGGATGGCAACCGAAGATTTGGTACGAAGATGCATGCTGACCCGTTACGGGGGCATTGGGTAGGAGGACAAAATTTAATAGATTTCACCCAGTGGTGTATGCAAGCAAATGTAGAAGTCTTGACTGTCTATGCATTTTCAACTGAGAATTGGAATAGGGACCCCAAGGAAGTTTCTATCCTGATGAACATCTTTGCGAAATATGCTGTTAATTTCAGGAGGGAGGCGCTGAATCGCAACATCAAAGTACGAGTAATATCCTCAGACGACAGGAAACTACCATTTGTAGTAAAGAATGCTATTAAAGAGCTAGAAGCAGCAACTTCGCAGTGTACCTCTTTCTTGGTGAACCTTTGTATAAGCTATGGAGGGCGAGCGGAGATTGTGAACGCATGTAAATCTATAGCAGCCCAGGTGAAATGTGGTGATATGGAAATCAATGATATAGATGAAGATTGTTTCAGTTCTCACTTGTCCACTTCGAAGCTTCCAGATCCAGACATTTTGATTCGAACCAGTGGAGAATTTCGACTATCGAATTTCCTGTTATGGCAACTCGCGTACTCCGAGATGTTTTTTATAGATAAATTTTGGCCGGAAGTAAACCAACAAGACCTATTGAGGATTTTCAAGCAATATGGCGAAAGGCATAGAAGATTCGGGAAGTAATTTGGGCCGGATCTCGGTTTTATTTCTTTTGGTGACTTATATTTCCACTTCTTTTCATTATAATAATAGAGTAATACTGAGCTAGCGAGCTAGCTGCCTAGCTAGGCAGTTAAGCGTCCTATGTAGTTACAACTTCATCTATTTTCATTTTATAATGTTCATCAATTATCAACTTTTTGTAAAATCAAATTTTCTTTATTTTTATTTTTAACTTTGAAGCGCTTAAGGCATTTAGAGCTTGAGCTAAAAGAAACTAAAAACTAGTTCGAAGCAAGTAAGAAGAACTAAGAAAAGCTAGTCTACTTCAAGTACCAGATGTTAGCTAGAAGTATTAGTATATTAGTATTGTTATTCACTATTCTGTGTTCTGTGGCGGAGTAGATCATTATTATACTATTCACTTCTTTCTTTCTACTTCCTTCTAGGTGGCACAGGGAATTTAGGTTCTCAATATGGAGCAAGTACAAGTACATGGTGAAGAGGACACAAGCATTTATTATAATCCAAGAATAAAAAAACCATAACATCTATAAGCAGACGAAATTGAAATCAGCTAATGCTGCAATTTTTTTGGTCTGAAACTGGCACCGCTACAAATTGATACTCTTGATATTCATCCCACAACATGGCGGCTCTCTTGTGGAAATCTGCCTGCAATCTGGTAAATTGGAACATGGCATCTACCATATCTCCACTTGACTCATACTTAAACCGTGAAAATTCCGCTAAGAAATCAGTAGATACTTGCATAAATTCTTTTTTGGTTGACTCTACTTTTGCCATGCTTTCGTCTACATCAGCTTGGGTCTTTTTTTCATCTGTCCTTCCAGCCATTATATTTGCTTCCTTCACAGCTTTTACATAGGCTTTCTTTCTATCTTCTCTCCTCTTCAAAGTCTCCTTAGTGCTTAGAATATATCTATGAAATTCTTTAATTGGTTCAAGAAATAATTCTTGTTCGCTAATACACAAAGCTTTGCCATTATCATGAACTTGTATTGATCGTTGTCCTACTTGTCCGAACGCACTAGCAGCTAAGCCGTGTTCTTTACCTGATAGAGCCAAAAAAGCATTTCCAAACTGATTGCAACTCATTGCTGTGGCTTCATCGTTAGTGATCTTTAGTTGAGAAGTATTGATGAGTTTTTCTGTGTAGCCTTCCAAACGCTCGATGTACTCTGCAACTTCCTCGATCTCCCCTTCACATTCGAGTTGCTTGACTGACACCACATCAACAGGTCTAGTGGCCGATGCAAAGCCATTGAACACGTTGGTATATGATTTGTCCCACCAAGATGTGAAATTGTCTTTCATTTGCTCCTGTTGTTTTTGTTCAGTGGATTGCCTTTCAAGAGCGAATACCTTCAAAGTGAAATGTTCATGAATGAATCATGATGGTCATATGAAAGTATAGGCAAAGTAGTTCATTGTCCCAATCAAAAATACATCCATTAATTTCTAGTTTAAATAGATACTCAATTAAGAAAAATTGTACCTTTTCCGTGGCTGTTAGGAACTTGACAAATCTTGGAGACTCTACAAGGGTTGGATTACCTGCCACTTTGAGAAGAAATTTCTGTAACCCTGAACATTGATAAGTTATAACATACCACATGGTTAAAGCAGATATCAATGGTACATAAGACATAAGCTTGTCATCGAGACATGATTCATAAATGCATTTGCTACGAAGTATGTGTGTTTGAAAGGGAGAAGATAAACCTCTTTTTCTAGCTTCGACAAAGCTGGATTCCATGTTGCCAATGACTGCTTTCTCAGGAAGTGCTGGAATTATGATCGCGGGATAAGTATTAGCCAACTCCTCACGTAGCCACACGAAGTCACTGTATCTTCTATCTACAGTGAAGTATCCAGCAGGAAATGCGGGGTGGTTGCAAACTGTAGAGATGGTGTAATCTACAAAACCTCCGCCCAATAATCCATCCTCTTTACGTTGATTCACGCCCTTCAGTGTAATCTGCAGTTGCGATGATATTGGCTTTGACATGTTACTCAATCAACCACTTTCTGTAGCGATATACTCCTTTTGATAACTCCTCAGCGATTTCTATCGTTCACTCGAAAGGATTCACGATGTAAAGAACGAAAATGTACAAATGTCGGACTCGATCGATCGATCAATACAGAACGACCAGAATAGCCAACGTGCACAGATGCTTTCACTTTGTCTACTTACTTGCCACGTTGTGAATCGTAGGAACCTGGATGTCTGGATTTTTCCCTCTTGCCTCAGTCCCTGTAACTTTGAGACACTGGCCTTGTAATGTGTAATTGACACACTCACATCATCATCTTTTGCTGCATGTTTTTTTTCTACCACTCTACTCGTATCGTCACCACAATATATGATATGTATACCACCAGCAGGTAAAATACCACTTTTAGGTCGATTTTGTAGGCAGCAGCAGACGCAGCAGAGAGGTTTTATAGTACCTAAGTAGGTAGATGATAAAACATTTTATTGTTGGCGATAATCAGTCACAGGTCATGTGAAAATGAGAAATGCTCGGTGTATGGCGCTCTTTGCCTTCAATGTTAGTATCCATCCATCTCATAAGTATATTTCAAGTTTCTGACGGTACTCGAGAAGGGTAGAGTGGAGATGGAGACGGATATTCTCACGGAGAATGAGCCTATCGTTGCTGCCGTATGTTCGACACCTACAGAGTACTTGGAGACGACTACTGTCAATGCCCCAAAGAAATCAAGTCGTAAAAGAAAATCGACAGAATATACAGATCCATTCTCATTGAATCATGAATGTCTTACTTCTCATCAACTTGTGCAAGTTGAAAAAGTTTTGAACTCCTTGGTGGGTCAGGCAGAACTACAATGTGATGAAGTTTTGCAATGCATGACTTCGATCGTAGATCAGATTGTAGCAAAGCGGATCAGATATCGTAGTGTACCGAAGGAAAAGGTACCACATCTGAGTAAGAAAGAATTGGCGAATATGTTTTGCTATTGCGGGTATGGCGATGGCCATATGATTGGATGCGAAGGCGACAAGTGCCCTGGAAATAATTGGTATCATTTAGAATGTGTTGGCTTAAGAACTGAGCCTAGAGGCGTATGGTATTGTCAATCGTGCGCTGAAAGGAAAGCTAGCAAGGAAAAGGAGCAGAAAGTAAAGTCATTGCGTTGCTCGAAGAGGTCAAGAAAAGAAACATCGTCATACAAAATCGACGACACAAAATTTGTCGTTACTCAACAAGAAAAGGCAAAGAAAACCATCAACCCTTTGCGAGTAGAAGCAGCAGAAAGACAGTCGCGAGAAGAAATGGATGCTATAAGCGCTAAGTCAAAATGTTTGAGCTTTACGAAGATTGGAAAAGTTGTCTTGGATGAAAAATCTGAGGATTTTCCTCATGATCTATGCAAGTTCAAACTTCCTGATGATGATTTCCAAGCGTTGCAATCATTGCATCGATTGATTGTAAAGTCATTGAATAGTAATGCAATTTTGACACCTTGGGCAGGTGTAGGTGAAAGCGACCAGAGGAAGCGGGGATATGCGTTTTTGCCTCATTCATACGGAAAATTTGGTAAAACCGCGCTTCAAAGTCTAGGAGTGAATTTTCACGCTGCCGAGAAAAGAGGATCCGCAGCAAAGAATGATGAAAATGCCAACTGGAAATCATGCTATCGACTGAAGGAGTCTGACTTGATCCCAGAGTACCTGCATGCTTTAAATACAGTCATCAAGATAGTAAAGAAGCTCGTGCCATCAAAGTATCAACATGTCATTGCGCTAGATCATTTACATGCTCTACAGCCTAATCTTCACAATGGATTGGATCATTTACCGGCTCACATTGATTCACCGCTAAATGATGGATTTGGTATTGTTATTGTGACGATCTGTGTTCATCAAAATGCTGATATTTTAATGCTGAGTAATAAGTCCAACAAATCGTGGGTATTCAATGTTCAGGAGGGAGAAACTTACGTCCTTTCAGGAGATGCGAGAAATATCTATGATCATGGTGTCATATGTCCTCTTGAAAAGCGAACAAGGAAAAGTGCGATGGAACAAGACCTGCCAAAAAAGAAGACAAGGAGGAAAAAGGGAGACCCCGAAAATATAGGCAGAGAAAGTTTAAATTTGAGATTCGGTATACATGGTATTAAGCCAGGAAGTGCCTTGTATTATTTAGATGAAATGCCTGAAAATGTTCTTATCGATTGAGATCGACAATTACTCCTCCTTTAGATTTATGCAAGTTGACGATATTTTTATTGCTACTTCAAGTTGACAACAGGCTGGCCCCAATGCCCCATGTGAGCGAGGCGAAGCGAGATTCTCGGTATTTGGTCCCTTATTAGTATGAACAGTATGAGTATTGGTATTGCTGTTTATAGTATTGTATAGTTTATAATTCAGAGTTTATAGTTAATGAAACACTTGAATGGCTGCCCTTTGTGTAATGAGTGTTGATATTAGTATCTCCTCAGCTCTCACTTCCAGGAACAAGTACAAGTACTTGAAGTAGACTAGCTTTTCTTAGTTCTTCTTACTTGCTTCGAACTAGTTTTTAGTTTCTTTTAGCTCAAGCTCTAAATGCCTTAAGCGCTTCAAAGTTAAAAATAAAAATAAAGAAAATTTGATTTTACAAAAAGTTGATAATTGATGAACATTATAAAATGAAAATAGATGAAGTTGTAACTACATAGGACGCTTAACTGCCTAGCTAGGCAGCTAGCTCGCTAGCTCAGTATTACTCTATTATTATAATGAAAAGAAGTGGAAATATAAGTCACCAAAAGAAATAAAACCGAGATCCGGCCCAAATTACTTCCCGAATCTTCTATGCCTTTCGCCATATTGCTTGAAAATCCTCAATAGGTCTTGTTGGTTTACTTCCGGCCAAAATTTATCTATAAAAAACATCTCGGAGTACGCGAGTTGCCATAACAGGAAATTCGATAGTCGAAATTCTCCACTGGTTCGAATCAAAATGTCTGGATCTGGAAGCTTCGAAGTGGACAAGTGAGAACTGAAACAATCTTCATCTATATCATTGATTTCCATATCACCACATTTCACCTGGGCTGCTATAGATTTACATGCGTTCACAATCTCCGCTCGCCCTCCATAGCTTATACAAAGGTTCACCAAGAAAGAGGTACACTGCGAAGTTGCTGCTTCTAGCTCTTTAATAGCATTCTTTACTACAAATGGTAGTTTCCTGTCGTCTGAGGATATTACTCGTACTTTGATGTTGCGATTCAGCGCCTCCCTCCTGAAATTAACAGCATATTTCGCAAAGATGTTCATCAGGATAGAAACTTCCTTGGGGTCCCTATTCCAATTCTCAGTTGAAAATGCATAGACAGTCAAGACTTCTACATTTGCTTGCATACACCACTGGGTGAAATCTATTAAATTTTGTCCTCCTACCCAATGCCCCCGTAACGGGTCAGCATGCATCTTCGTACCAAATCTTCGGTTGCCATCCATTATAACGGCCACATGTCTTGGGCATCTCACCTCCTCAAATCCACTATCCTTATTTACACTACCATCGTTATATACACCATTGTTTTTATCATTTCGGTATTTTTTATCCTTGAGTTCTACATTGAAGCCACACCTACGAAGTACCTTCCTGATTGCATTTATATCATTTCCCTCCATACGAAACACCATAAAATATAGAACGTAGCAAATGAACAAAGTGCTCACGATTATCAGAATGGCAATAGTCATATACAAAATAGATGACGGGTTTGTGTATAGTTTGGATGTATCTATGTCGTAGGGAATTTCAGTCTTCAGGGCCCAGTCATTGATACCTTCGAGATGAGAAGTAGTGTAATGATGAGACGAAGAAGATGCATTGTCTATGAAAGTCATATCAGTAGGGCTTGCAGGGGTGGATTTATCTTCCGTCGTATCAGCGATCTGGGCACCTATGTACGTGATCATTCGGGTTGGGAGATCACTGATGGAAAGTTCAGAACGTTTGCTTTCGACCGCGATGTCGCAAGCCTGGTTGCGAAATGTATCGAAGCTAGTCGCCTCTGATGGTAACATCTCGTCGCCCATTCTTTCCTTCCTCCTTTCAGCCCAACTGTGATATACGCGGATGATTTATGGCACTCCCAGCGTGAGCAGTCAACAATCATGACAACACCTACCTTTTCTTCTCATCTGGTATCGTCTCGCTATTTCTATTTTGTTGTGCGTGCTTTTGCTTTTTGCTGTCATCATTTTGGATGGATTTTGCTGCTGTGAAAACTCCTACCTCTTGCAGTAATGGATAATACCTCTAATATAATATATATAAATAAGTACACCTTCTTCATACTCTCTCATCTCCACTACTGCATGCTTATTATGAGGAAACAAAATCACTTGCATTGCATTGCTTGCTGTCCAGTTTGAAGAGAATGATGGAGACAGCAACAGCGTCTGTAGTTGCTGGATCTGCAGCGGGGATGCTTTCTGTGACTATTTGTCATCCACTTGATGTTCTGAGAACGCTTATCCAGGCGAAGAGCCCTCAATCATTGCCCACAATCTCCAGTAAAGTTAGCCTGGGTTTGCATAATCGTTCATTGAATCTCGCAACACTATACAAGGGCTTTCTTCCTCCTCTTCTCTCTCAAGGCTTATATAAATCGATTATTTTCACGACCAATTCCATTTTTTCGAGGGTACTCTTTGAAGACGACAAAACACTCTTGTCATCTTTGGTGACTGGCTTCATCTCTGGAGCAGTTTGTTCGACTGTCGTGACGCCGATTGAAATAATACGAAGTCGCTTAATCTTAGAGGAAGGAGGGAAAGTAAAATTTCGTCAATGCATTGAAATTTTGTGTATGGAGGGAGGCGCTGTGTCCTTGTGGCGGGCTCTACCACTCACAATGCTGAGAGATGCTCCCGGTGTCGCCTTGTACATATCTACATTTGCCGCCATGAAAAAGGTCAGTACAACAGTAGCTATTATCATCTTATTATGCAGTTCATTTATTTCATTATACATATAGATCCTTGGGAGCAATGATAGCAGTTATAGTGGTAGTAGTAGTAGTAGTAGTAGTAGTGGTGCTTGCAATAATTATGATTACAATAGAGTATTAAGAGATAAGATGATCGCGGGGGCATTTAGTGGGATAGCCTTTTGGTTGTATGCGTTACCTGTGGACACTATCAAAACAATAATAGAAGCAGATAAACAGTACATGATGGATAGAACCAATGTGCGATTGTGGGGAAAGATTTTAACAACGGTTAGGAAGCAAGGTGGCGTTCTTAGCCTATATAAAGCTTTACCAGTGGCACTTTTAAGGGGGATACCAGGTGCTATGATTACACTTAGCGCATACGATGCAATCTTTGATATGTTGACTTACAAGGACTCAATATAGCTTAGCAATAAACACATTGAAAATAAAAAACATTATCCGTGTTTCCCTTAGCCTTTAGCTTTAGCTAGCACTAGCACGCACCACGCACCGCCCGGGCGACTGGTAGCTGGTAGCTGGTACTGGTACTTTTAACTGGTAGTGGTAGGTAGTAGTGGTAGCGGTAGTGGTAGTGGTAGTGGTAGTGGTAATGGCAATGATTGCACTGGTACAACGTGCAACTGTACTGGTAGATTACGGTATTGCATCTGATAGCTTTTTTTTGCTTCGCTTTCAGGTTTAAAAATGGCGATGATGTTGGAAAATCACACACTTCTTGCTTCTACCTTGGCTGTCCTTGTACTTGTACTTGTACAGTATACAGTATGAAGTAGAACTTCGTAGAACGTAGAAGTAGAAGCTAGAAGCTAGACTACTCCTAGCTCCTAGAAGTAGTATTTTCTTGTTCCAATAGACAATAGATAACTTCTTTAGACCTTACTAATTCCTCTAAGTCTACAAGTTATTTAGCTGCTAAGTCCTTTAGTTAGCTAGAACTAGAAGCTAGAAGTAGAAGCCAGAATTAGCAGTATGCAGTATGTACATGTAGGTACCTAGATAGGTAGGCACTTCCAGGTAGGTAGGTGTTGTGACGCTGCCATATCTACTGTATAGAAGTAGTAGTCTAGGTACATTATCCGCTTAGCGTTCTGTGATATGCTCCATTTTCGTCGCTATTCGTCTTACATGCTAAGCACACGATGGGCAGTTGCACACAACACACAACAAACAACAAACAACAAACAACACTCACAGCCACGTTACAGATATAGCAGCCAGCACTACAGTACTAGCCCCACTCGATATGCACTTTCCACACCTACACATGCTCTTTATTCGGTAAACAGAAATAGAGTCGTACTTGTACTTGTACTCGAA
>JACLAD010014457.1_pt1 | contig 11805 bp, 13 predicted proteins | sample 8027901 | NCBI WGS metagenome assembly JACLAD01 (sample SAMN15725071, study PRJNA655200) | protist metagenome | isolation source: fluorescence activated cell sorting (FACS) single amplified genomes of... | place: Spain: Blaines Bay Microbial Observatory, Mediterranean Sea | collected 2016-07-05
GCGCTGAGTTTCTTTACATGGCGGACGCTGGTGCGCGAGGCAGGGCTGGATGCGCGCAAGGCTGCGGCGGCGATGGCGCAGGCGGTGATGGGCGCGTGAGGCTCGTTCGCGTGGCGGAGCCGATCAGCTGATCAGCGCACCGTTTCCTTTTCCTTCTCTTTTTGCTTTGGAGTGGACGCCTTGCGGGGTTCGGCTTCGAAGCGTGGCTTGGGCATGAGACGGAAGCGTGTCTGGCACCAGGCGAAGCCGACGCCGACATCGAGCAGCGCATCGCCTCGGCCGCAGGGACAGGCAAACTCCCAGATGCCGAGCACGCGATAGGATTCGCCGGCGACAAGCGGAACCGGCTCGCCGGTGACGTGGTTGGGCGCAGCGTTCACGCAGAGAACGAGATCGCCCGGGCCGAGTGCATCGCTCATCGGTTTGTTCCTTGCGGTCGGCTGCAAGGATAGACGCGCGAGCATGCGGAGCAAGGGGTGTCCGGCTGAGCTGGCCCTAGCAATTTGGGGCGTGTTCAGTCAGCGACCTTTGTGATTTTTGTGCGGGTTTCGACGCCGTTGGCGGGATAGATCATCCAGACGTCCTCGCCTTCCCATTCCAGCTGGAGCGGGCGGAATGGCTGGCCGCGCATGTTGTTGGGGTTGATCGCCACGTTGGGCCACAGCTTCAGTTCTTCCTCGAATACGCTGAAGGTTCCGGCGTAGCTTCTGTATTCCTCGACGGTCGCTGCGTATTCGTCGGCCGTGGGCGCTTCGCCGAGCGGTGCGCGCGGCTCGAAGTCGCCGATGAAGTTGGCGGAGAACTTGTCGCCCTCGAAGATGTAGTAGCCGGGCTGCATGTCGTCGCGATGCACTTCGGCGTCCTCTCCGGTCCCGAAGGTGCGTTCGACGCGGCGCCAGACGCCCTGCAGGCGCTGCTCGGCGGGATTGAGTTCGAGATCCTCCTCGACGACGCGGATGAGGCGCATCGTCTCCTGGCCATTCTGGGCCGAGTTCGATTGCAGCAGGAGGTCGCCGTCCTCTGTCCAGTCGAGGCCGTAATTGACGCTGGCGCCGTCCATCATCTGTGAGGGGTACTTTGCGACGAGCGGGCTGAGCGTGAGGCCGCTGTCGTTGCGCTCGTACGTGCCGGTATGGCCGATGAAGGCTGCGTAGGCGCCGGCGAGTTCCTCGTTGGTGGGTTCGTTGCCGAGATAGGCGCGTGACGCGAAACCGGTGACGGCGACGATCGAATAGTGCGGCTCGCGGAAGATCAGCATGCTCGGCTGAACGTCGAAGGTATGCGAGCCGGCGAGCTCGCCGGAGTCCAGCTTGATGTTCTGGATCGTCCACACGCCGTCGAGTTCGTATGACGGCGGCGCCGCGGCAGTTTCGTCGAGGGTCTCAGAGGCGTTGCAGGCTGTCGCAAGCAGCGCCAGCAGCGCGCCCCCCGCCACGATTGATTTCGGCATCATTCTCTCCCTTCCTATCGCGCCAGGGCGACGAGGGTGCGGGGAGAGAACGAACGACGCAGACACTTTCTGATTAGCTTTACGGTAGCACGGATGTCTTGCGGTAGCGAGTCAATCGGTTCGCGCGAACGTCATGCTGGAATGAGGATCGGCGGTGACGATCCGCTTCCGACAGGGCGGCCTTGCCATTGGCGTTTCGCCCCAACTAGGCTCTGGAAGCTGCGCCACGCGACGCACCTGCAACGATACCATGGCTCTGAAGGTTGTATTCGGGCCAGGCGGAAAACATCCGGAGGACGTGGCGTGAGGGCCAACACAATTGAGCGGGCCATATTCGGCGTCACTCGCCTGATCACGCTGGTCGTCGTCCTGTCATCGTTGGTGGGGACTGTGCTGATGTTCTATCTCGGCGCGGAAAACACCTTTCAGGCCGTCGCCGTGCAGTTCAACGCCGCCGCCCAGGACGTCGAGGGCGTGCCCACGCAGGATGCGACGGTGATCAGCCTGATGGTGGCGCTCGACCGTTTCCTGATCGGTCTGGTGCTGCTGTTCTTCGGATACGGCGTCTATGGCCTGTTCGTCCGGCCCCAATATTCATCCGACGACCTGGGTCTGCCGGGGTGGTTGCATGTCGAGCATATCGGTCAGCTGAAGCAGACGCTGGCCGAGGTCATCATCGTCGCCCTCTTCGTCCTGTTCATTCGGCTGGCGCTGCAGACCTATCAGGATGACGCCAGCGAAACTTCTGTTCTGAGGATCGCGGAGTTCCTGATGCTGCCCCTTGCGATCCTGATGCTTTCCGGCGCGTTGCGGCTGGCTGCGCTGCATCCCAAGCCAAAGACACTGGAAGAAATCCGGCGAAGGCAAAATCCGCCGGAAGAGAACTAGGAGCCGATTCGGGGCTTCGGCTGAAGCGCGACTGCGGGGATCACCGCGGACAGCACTCGTGGGTGCGCGCGCCTACTCGCCGTAAGAGATGCCGAGAGTTTCGGCGACGCAGGCGGGGCGGTCCTTGCCTTCGATCTCGATGGTGGACTCCATCGTCACCTGCTTGCCGCCCGCGCGCGCTTCGACTTTGAGGCATTTCTGCCGGAGGCGGACCTTGGAACCGACGGGAACCATGTTGGTGAAGCGGACCTTGTTGCACCCATAATTGATGCCGCGCGAGACGCCGTCGACCTTCATGACCTGGGCGGCCAGCATCGGGAGCAGCGATAGGGTCAGGTAGCCGTGCGCGATGGGGTGGCCGAGCTCCTTGGTGGCGCGCTCGACGTCGACGTGGATCCACTGGTGATCGCCGGTCGCTTCAGCGAACTTGTTGACCTGGGTCTGGGTTATCTCGTGCCAGCTGGAGACGCCGACTTCCTCGCCTGCGATGGATTCCAGATCATTGAAGTGGATGCGGCGCATGGGGCGGTTCCTCCGGGATTGGTCGCGATTAGTGCTGGTTGTTCAGTTTCCTGCCTTGTTTTGTAGATGTTTTCGCATGTCCGGACACGCTTTTTCTGGCGCCCGGACGCGATTTGGCGTGTGATGGGACACTGGCCCGGCCATGTTCGGACACGAATGCGCGCGCGTCCGGGCGGGGATTTGCTGGCGCGGGCTGAAACGGCGGTGTGGGCTTGCCACAGGCCGCCGGGAGCTGAACCCAAGCTGGCCGGGATGCGGAAGATGGCTCAACGCAGGACACGAAAGCCGAAGAAGTCCGAGACGCTGGAGGTCCGGCTGGACCACGAAACCAAGCAGGACTTCATCGAGAGATGCCGGGAAAACGGCACGACGGCGAGCGATGTGGTGCGCTCAGCCATCGAGAAGTATCTCGCGAAGCACAAGAAGCCAGCCTGGCGGCCGACACCTGAAGCCAATGATGGAGTGTCGGCGATGATTGTACCTTTTATGAAACAGCGGAAGCGCGTTCTGGCAGGCGGCGTGGGCGCCGTGACGCTGGCCGCAATGGTGGCGATGCCGAGTGCGGCGAAGCCAGATCTTGCGGCGGCGTTCCAGCGGATCGACGCCAATGGCGATGGCGTGATCTCGATGGAGGAGTTTTTCGGCGACCAGCCGTCAAGCGAGGAAGTGCGCGAGGAGATCCGCAAGGTGGTGCGCGAGCGCGGGGGCACGATTTCGGAGGATGCAACCACGCAGGAGATGAAGCTGGATGCCTTCGCCTTGCTGATCCCGCCGCCGGATGGCGATGTGGACGGACAATGGGGCCTGCGCATGGAGATCAGCCAGCGTTCGGAATCCGATGAGGAGCCCGGCCCGGTCTATCCCGCCGACCCGCGGCAGAGCGAGTTTGCCGGAATGGATACGAGCGGCGACGGACAGATCAGCCGCGCGGAGTTCGAGGAACGGTTCCGGCAGCTGATGACGCGCGGGTTCGAGGTGCTGGACCAGAGCGGCGACGGGTATCTCGACCGGTCCGAGCTGGCGCGGTCGAGCATGTCGTCGCTGGTGGACGACATCGATGACGAGGATCGCGAGGAATCTGCGCCGCTGACGCAGGTTCAGCTCGACGCCGGGTTCGAGGCGCTGGACGGGAATGACGACCGCCGCATCTCGCTGGAGGAATATCTCTCGACGATCTGACGCGGTTGGCACTCTGCCCTGCAGGCCTTCTCCGGAAACGGGGGAGGCTTTCTTTTTTAGGCGCCGGGCAGGGGTTAATGAGGGGTGTACGTACAAGAAAGGTGTGGCGGGGAAGGGGCTGATTGGGCAGGATTCGACGAGGCGGTCACTGCGTGCCGCTTTGTGACGACACGATTGGTCGCGTGCACTCACGTCATTTTGCTGGCGGGGCTGCGAAACATGGTGTGGATCTGGCTCCGGCTGAACCGAGTGGGTTGGAGGACACGTGGACACAGACGACAAACGCCAGGCGAAAAAGTCCGAGACGTTGCAGGTGCGACTGCCGTTCGGGATGAAGTCGCGGTTCCTCGATTTGTGTCACCGGAGCGGGACGACGGCGAGCGACGTATTGCGAGCGGCCATCTCCGCATATCTCGAGCGCACGGAGCAGCCTTGTTCAACAACCAGAACAGGGACCAGATCCATGATTGTTGCATTTGCGAGAAGGAGAAAGCGCACGCTGGCGACAGGCGTCGGCGCGGTGGCGTTGGCCGGCATGTTGGCGCTGCCGAGCGCGGCTGGGCCTGACCTGCGGGCAGAGTTTGCCCGGGACGACGCCGATGGAGACGGTGTGATCACGTTCGCGGAATATAGTCGTGGAGAGGTGGAGGCTGACGAGCTAGCGCGTGCACGGCAGGCTGTGCGCGAGGATTTCGGGTTGGAAGCGCCGCGGGTAATCAGGAGCGCCTACATGGTGCGTTTGCCTCCGACCGATGGCGGGGATGAGTGGCGGTTCGACATGAGCGTGCGGCTTACGGTCAGCGAATGGGAAGGCAGGCGCGATGGTCGGCATTCGGTGCGTCCTCCCGATCACCCGCTGGCTTATGAGTTTGTCGATATGGATGCGGATGGTGATGATCTCGTGACGTTCGAAGAGTGGCAGGTGCATCGTCACAAGCTTCTGACGGCGGGGTTTCGCTTTCTCGATGCGGATGAGGACGGGTGGTTGAGCGCTGAAGAGTACGAAGACACGCGTCGGCATGGCGCGTTCCTGCCCGGCAATGATGTCGAGCGCCCTGCGCCCCAGCCGATTCCGATCAGTGATGCCATCTTGCGGGAAAGCTTCGCGGTTCTTGATCGCGACGGCGATTTCAGACTTTCGCTCAGCGAGTATCTGACAACTAAGGTCTGAGCCTCACTACGCCGGGCCGGTTGGGGGCTGGTCGCTGGGTGAGGCGTTGGGGCGCATCTTCATGTTCCAGATGGGGGTGAAGGCGATCATCCAGAGGATCATGACGATCATGCCGACCGAGGGCACGAAGATGACGCCACGGGGGCCGGCCTGGTCTGCGATGACGCCCATGAGGGCTGCGCCGATCGGGGCGCCGGCCATGAAGCCGAGCTGGTAGATCGACAGGACGCGGGCCAGAAGCGCGGGCGGCGCTGCGTTTTGCACGACGGTGCGCGACATCATGATCGAGATGCCGCCTGCGAGGCCGAACAGGAAGATCAGGCAGAGGAACAGCCAGTAGGGCGCATTGGTTGCGAGGACGAGGATGGCGATCGCGCCGATCAGCTGTGAGCCGAGCATGAGGCGGCCGGGGCGTGCGATGTTGCGGAAGCGCGAGACGGTGACGGAGGAGCAGAAGGCGCCGGCCCAGAAGGTGACGAAGATGTCGCGAAGGCCTGCGGAATTGTGGTTGTAGACGTCTGCGTTGATGATCGGGAGCACGACGAGGAAGGCGCCGATGACGAAGACGCCGACGCCGAACATGCACATGACCATCGACAGGAGGATCGGGTTCTTGCGGACGCATTTCATGCCGTCTGCGATATCGCCGAAGACGGCGCCGATCCCCTTGCGCCCTGTCGAGACCATCTGGGTGGAGTCGAGGAACAGCGCGGCGATGGCGCCGGCGGCGACGATTGCGCCCTGAGCGGCGAGCAAGGGCCAGACTCCCCTGCTGCTGGCCATGCCGCCAATCCATAGCCCGACGATCTGGGCGGCGAACTGGGCCAGCGTTGCGAAGGCGACCCCTTGCTGGAGAGTGAGCTGCGAACCGGCGAGCTGTCGTCGGTGGACAACTTCGTTGAGGATGGAATCGCGCGCGGGCATCATGAAGGCGCCGATCGTGCCCATCGCGACGGCATAGGCGAGCATCATCCAGTATTCGATGCCGCCAATATTGAGGACCCACGCCAGCGCTGCTGCAGGCAGTCCCGCGAGGACGTGAAAGAGGACGAGCAGCCACTTGCCGTCCGCCCTTTCCGCGATCACGCCTCCGAGGAGGATGAAGACGACAGAGGGTGCGGCCAGCGCCATCTGTGCGACGCCGAGCAAGGTGCCGGAGACTTCGAGCTGGTTTTTCAGGATGTAGGGGAAAAGCACCATCTGGGCGCCGAAGGCGGTGAACCATGCCACCTGCACCAGCATGTATGCCGGCAGCTCGATGATGATGCGACGGCGGGCGCCCGAACTGAGAATCGCCCCGGCGCCGATGGCGGTGGACATCCCCGTAATCGGAGACTGTGCGCCCTCGGTGATTTCCTCGTCGAGCTTGTCGAGGCCGTTACTCACGCACGCTCCTCTCGCGGGGGCAATCTAGCGGGTATCCGTCTGCTGGGAAGCGCGCATTCTCTATGAGGCAAGATGTGGCGGGCGGACGTCGCCTGAACGTTAAACCTGCTTGCGGGTTCCGGCCGCTGTGTTGTGGGCAGGAGGTTGTTGGACTTGTCGCACTGGACAGGCATAGTCGTTGATTGATGACCGGTAGCGGGAGTTGCGTATGTACGGATTGCGGATGCTGGGGAGCTGGATCCTCGCCCTCTTCCTGGCGGCCATGTTCCTGTTGATCGCCAACGAGATCCTGTTTCCGGACGCTCCCGAAGAGAATGTCGTGTTTCCGACGCTGGTCGCCTATTCGGGCATGTCGTTGTGGGAGCCGACCGGGCGTTTCCTCATCGGGATTGCGCATCCGGTGGCTGCCTTGCTGGTGTTCATACCGTGGACGCGGCGGCTCGGGGCGATCCTGGCGATTGTGCTGTCCGGCGGGGCGCTGGCTGCTCACGCGCTGTGGCTGGGAACGGAGCTGCCCGTGACGCTGGATTCGCCCGCAGGCGAGACCGACAACGGCATCCTTTTCTACCTCGCGATCTCGCTGTTCGTGGCGTCGATCGCGCTTTTGTTCATCCATCCGCGCAAGCATCGGCACTGAACTCGATTGCTGGACGACCTAGTCGCCGGAGGGAGTGATGAGAAGCGCGATTCGGCGCCGCTTCGGTTGATGATTGTTTAACCAGCTCACCTGATGGTCGGGTTCGAGATCGCGCGTTCCGGGGGCGGTGCGCGCGCGTAGCAGGCATTCACGGACGCATCGACCCAAGCCATGGCTGAACCCGCGCACGCCCAGTTTCCGGATCCCGAGCTTGAGGGTGAAGATGAGGAAACATGGAGCCTGGATACCCCGACGGAGGGGCCGGACAAGCTCGACGCCAAGAGCCTCAACCGGGTGCTGCTGAAGCGGTTGATGGACGTCGTGGCGTTGCCCTCATCGGTCGGGAACCTGCAGGACCGGGCGATCTCGGGCGATCTTCTGCTCGAGCTTCTCGTAGACGCCGACGTGTGGGCGCGGGAATTGTGTTCGCGGCGGCTGGAGGAGATGACGCAGGCGCCCAAGCGCCTGTTGCGGTTCCTTGCACTGGACATCCCGGCGGTGTCGGAACGGATCATCGCCAACAACAAGGGGCTGGATGACGCCGACCTGATCCAGATCGTGCTGCATGGCGCGGCGTTCCATCGCCGCGTTGTCGCGTCGCGCCAGGACCTTGGGCCGGCTGTGTCGTCGGCCATCGCCGAAACGGGCGACATCGATGCGATACAGGCGTTGCTGCGCAATTCGCGGGCGCAGCTATCGGACCGCGCGGTGGATGCAATCGTGTCAATTTCATCCGATGCGCCGCATCTGACGTCGCACCTGGTTACGCGCGAGGAGCTGCGGCCCGCGCATGCGCTGTCGATGTTCTGGTGGAGCAAGCGTGAGGACCGGCGCACCATCCTGATGAAGTTCTCGGCCGAGCGGATGCTGCTGATCGAGGGCTGCGCCGAGGTGTTCAAGCAGATCGGTCGCAATGGGCTGAAGGATCCTACCTTCGCCAAGGCGATGCTGGTGATCGAGCGACGGCAGCGCAACCGGTCGGCGCTGGCGTTGTCGGATTTCGAGAGCCTGGATCAGGCGGTCGAGCATGCCGCTGCGGTCGGCATGACGACGCAGCTGCGCGACGAGATCTCGACGCTGTCCGGGATCACGCCGCAGACGGGCGAGCGCATTATCAAGGATCCGGGCGGCGAAGGCCTTGCGGTGCTGTGCAAGGCGACCGGTCTGAAGCGCAATTCGCTGCGCTCGCTGTGGCAGGCTGTGAGAGGCGAGGCGCCAGAGGGCTCGCAGCACTTCGCCCATGTGCAGGACGTCTATGAAAGCATGGCGGTTGCAAAGGCGCAGACCGTGCTGCGGTACTGGAACTGGACGATGGAGACGGCGTTTTCGCCGAACTCCACCGCGCTCTCGCCCGACCTGATGCGGCGCGGCGGCATTGGCGCTGACAGCGGCGAGGTCTAGGCGCGCGCCCTAGAGGCCATAGGCATCGGCAAGCGTTTCGAGGGCGGCGGCGAGGCGGTCGGCTGCGCTGCTGCGTGGAAAGCGGTGGCGGGCGGCGAGCCATTTGAGGCTGCGGGCGTCGACGCAGGCCGACCAGCTGATCGCATAGACGCTCTCCCCTGCATTCGATCTGAGGCGGCGCAGCGCGGCGCGGGCGCGGGCACCGGCGTCCACCCCGCCGCCGCGCCATGCGCGCCTCGCGTCGCGGTCCTGCGGCGGGGCGGTGAAGTCCATGGTGAGGCCGCTCTGGCGGGTGGCGGCTTCTGCGTCCTTGATGAGGGTGAGGCCGGCGCGCACGGCGCGGCGCGACAGCGGGCCTTGCCCCTGCTCGGCCTTGCGGGCGAGCCCGATGAAACCGGGCGATGTCGGCCGGCCGCGCGCGGCGATCGCGATGAAGAAGGATGCATCCGGCGGGGATATCTCTGCTCGCTGGGGGCGCGGGCTTTCAACCTCGCTTGCGAGGATGAGACCGCCGCCGGGCGCTTCGCGCAGCCGGCCCGCGGCGACGAGGCGGGCGGCGGAGGCCGGATCAAGGATCGCGAGCGGACGGGTGCGCGCGTCGCCGCGGGCGTGAACGCGCCAGTCGCTAGGCGTGCGCACGAGGCGGCGGCCGGAGGCGCGCAGGGCGTTGAGCGTGCGGGCTTCGTCAGTGGTGAGGATCATGCGGCGGCGCCCGCGACCGGTTGCGGCGCGGCGCGAATGCTCTCCTCCATGCGCGCGATCCAGTCGTCGAACGTTTGGTCATCGCGCCGGTCTTCGATGAGATGGCAGGCGTGGCTGACGGTCGAGCGGTCGCGGCTGAAGGCGACGGCGATGCGCGCCAGCGACAACTCGAGCGCGACGTGGGCCAGGTACATGGCGACTTGGCGGGCGAAGGCGGCTTCGGCCGTGCCGCGCCCGGGGGCCTGCACCTCCTCCAGCGGGATTTCGAGTGCGTAGGCGACGAGCGCCGTCACCATGCCTGCGCGCGCCTCGTCCGCGGCGCGCTGGTTTCGTCTGAACATGCTCCAACTCCAAAGGTCCTGAGCCGGCAGGATCAGCGCATCTGGATGGGTGTAGGATAGATAGGAATTGTATCCTAATTATGCACTTGACATAGTGCGCTCATGATGTAGATTGGGCTCATGAAAACGAGCCCGAATAACCCGATCTTTCATGACGATGACGCAGCCCGCGCCCACCTAGAGCGCCAGCTGTGGCCGCTCGGTCCTGTCTGTCCGCACTGTGGGATAGAAAATGAGGCCACGCTCATGAAAGGCAGGAGCCACCGCAAGGGGCTCTACAACTGCCGTTCGTGCAACGAGCCTTTCACGGTCACGGTCGGAACCGTGTTCGAGCGTTCCAAGATCCCGCTGCATAAGTGGGTCTACGCCGCGCACCTTATGGCGTCTTCCAAGAAGGGCATTTCGGCGGCCCAGCTTCAGCGCAACCTTGGCCTTGGCTCCTACCGCACCGCTTGGTTCATGCACATGCGTTTGCGTGAAGCCATGCGCCCCGATCATTCTACGTCAGGCCCGATGGGCGGCGGCGGTTCGATTGTCGAGGCTGACGAGACCTATCACGGCAAGAAGTCGGTCGAGAACCGGACGACCAAAACCACGCGCGGCACCGAGTACAAGCGCGCTCGCGGATCGAAGGCTGTTGGCCATGCCAACAAACGTCCGATCGTTGCTCTGGTCGAGCGCGGCGGTAACGCCCGCGTCTTCCATGTCGGCACAGCCGACAAAGAGACGGTCGCCAGGATCGTTCGTGACAACGTGGCGCCGGACACCCGCCTGCACACTGACGAAAGCCGTCTCTACAAAGGCGCGGATCAATCCTTCCTGACGCACGAAACCGTCACCCATTCGCGCGGCGAATACGTCCGTGGCGACGTTCACACGAACTCAGCCGAAGGCTTCTTCGGCGTGTTCAAGAAAGGCATGACCGGCGTCTACCAACACTGCGGGGAGAAGTATCTCGCCCGCTATCTCGATGAGTTCGCATTCCGCCACAACACCCGCGTGAAGCTGGGCTACTCCGATGGGGAACGTGCGGCGCTGATCCTTCAAGGTGCGAAGGGCAAGCGTCTCACGCTGGTTCAGCCTGCGGGAAGTTGAGCCGCCTAGAGGGCGGGACGGACGGCCCGTCTATCCGATTTTGCCTGATCCGTGGGAGGAACGTTGACTTGTCAGGATTGAAACTCGCGGAGCTGCAAAATTAGTCTGGGCAATTCTGCAGACGCAATTAGCGAAGCAAGCGATAGAGAAAGAGCGAGGCTTCCGAGAATCTCGATCTCACCTCCGCTAGAATCTCGAAGGATGCTATAGAGTATCAACCCGAATACATTCGCTAGATACAGGTAGAAGTAGAAGCTCAGGCGAGCGATCTTCTTTTTCATCTCTTGGGATTGAGACAGACCAACCAACGAAGACGGATCGATCGGTCGCACGAATGCGAGCGCGCTCACCAAAAAACCGGCTAGTACGGAAAATGCGCCAACCAAGGTTTGGGCGACCGAGACATCCATGCGCAGATACGCGCGCATTGAAAGAGCGAAACCAAAGGCGACCAGCGCCGCAACTAAGAGTCCTGTTCGGAACCAATCTATGCGGGCCATACGTCCTGACCCTTCAAGAATCCGGCATAGTCATCCAGTGCGTCCCACGCGTCAGCGCAAACGAGAGACTTTCCCGAACGTTTAATCTGATATTGCTTCCTGACGGCAATGTCGCCGGGGCGTATTTCGCTGCCGCTTCCAGTATGAATCGTGAAGCCAGATTCCATTTCTTCGATTAGATCGATCGCGGTCTCAGTCAGGATCTCTTGCGCCTCTTGTCCGGCAATCCTGCCGTCGTACGTGTAGCTGATCTTAGATTGTATCTGCGCGGCCGCTGCTGCTTCGGCGGCGGTTCGATCCTTCTCGATGATCGAACGAACGAATCTGGCCGCCGTTTGCAACATGCCTTCGTCCTCTTGGGTCAACGCCTCAAGTCGGGGATTGAAGTCTGTGACATCAAGGTCGATCGATTTGACGCCTTCACTCAGCAACTGGGCGAGCAAGTTTTTTACAGGGACGCGGTCAATCGAAAACTTCGATGCATCCTCTGATTCGTACGCTACGAGATGTTGGAGATAGAAACCAATTGTCGT
>JACLAD010001936.1_pt1 | contig 11804 bp, 8 predicted proteins | sample 8027901 | NCBI WGS metagenome assembly JACLAD01 (sample SAMN15725071, study PRJNA655200) | protist metagenome | isolation source: fluorescence activated cell sorting (FACS) single amplified genomes of... | place: Spain: Blaines Bay Microbial Observatory, Mediterranean Sea | collected 2016-07-05
CTGTTTGAGCTTCGTTTCGCCGAGCTGCATTCTTCGTTTCAACGCAGGTCTGCAATGGCTTCAGCTGATGTAGCCAAGCCGCCGACGGCGTCGCTCTCCACTCGGGAGGAGGAAAAGAAGGAGGAGGAGTCCCTTTACACGGAGATGAAGCGGCTGCAGACCAAGCTTGAATTCCTAGACATCACAGAGGGTTACGTCAAGGACGAGATGCAAAACCTCAAGAGGGAAATGGTGCGGGCCAAGGAGGAGGTCAAGCGCATACAGAGCGTGCCGCTCGTGATCGGCCAATTCAACGAGATTATTGACAACGACTTTGGCATCGTCACGTCCACGGCTGGGACCACCTATTGCGTACGCATTCTCAGCACCCTGGACCGGGATCTGCTCAAACCCAACTCCTCCGTATCCCTTCACCGGTACTCCCACAGCGTCGTCGACTTCTTGCCCCCCGAGGCGGACTCGACGATTCAGATGATGCAGATGGGGGAGAAGCCCGACGTGACCTACAAAGACATCGGCGGCATGGACATTCAGAAGCAGGAGGTGCGGGAAGCCGTCGAGCTGCCGCTGACACACTTCCAGCTCTACAAGCAGATCGGCATTGACCCCCCAAGGGGCGTCCTCATGTACGGTCCGCCGGGCACCGGAAAAACAATGCTCGCCAAGGCCGTCGCCAATAATACGGATGCCGCCTTCATTCGGGTCGTCGGTTCCGAGTTTGTGCAAAAGTACTTGGGGGAGGGCCCCAGGATGGTGCGTGATGTGTTCCGCCTCGCGCGGGAGAATGCTCCTGCCATCATATTTATTGACGAGATTGATGCCATCGGCACCAAGCGCTTCGATTCGCAGACCGGAGCCGACAGGGAAGTGCAGCGCATTCTCTTGGAGCTGCTCAATCAGATGGATGGCTTTGACCAGAGTACCAACGTGAAGGTAATCATGGCTACGAACCGCCAGGACACGCTGGATCCGGCCCTCATGCGCCCGGGGCGTCTGGATAGAAAGATCGAGTTCCCCCTTCCAGACAGGCGGCAGAAGCGCTTGGTCTTCCAGGCGTGCACCGCCAAAATGAGCCTCGCGGACGAAGTCGACCTCGAGGACTTTGTTGCCCGCCCGGAGAAGATTTCTGGTGCCGAAATATCTGCCATCTGCCAGGAGGCTGGACTGCAAGCTGTGAGGAAGAACCGGTACGTCATTTTGACGAAGGACTTTGAGGAGGCATACCGGAAGCATGTGAAGAAGGCCGATACCGAGTTTGAGTTTTGTAAGTGTTTCCTCCCTCCCTCCATGCTCTGCAGCCATCGCTGTCGCCGCCGCATAGTGATTCTCCGGTCGTCTCACCATCGTTGCCACTGCGCTCTTCTGCCCACTCTTCGCTTGCAGACAAATAATCGCAGGGGCGGGTTCCTTCTGCGCTTCTGCGGCCGATTTCAGGCCGAGAGCGAGGGCGAGAGAGAGAGTTGTTTTGTTTCGCCACTTAATATTTGTATCACCGCCGCACGTCATTTCATAAAAATTCGCCCCGTCTGTTCGTCTATTAGCCCGACAGCACCAGGCACCAGGCATAAATATTTCGTCGACTGGGAGTATGACTATGATTGCGGCTTGCGACTCACGTACACAGGTAAACGCTTTAAACTTAAACAAATTTTTTTTTCTTCTAAATTTTGATTTTTTTAAATGAGCGTGTTGTGACTTGAATTTAGAAAGAAATTCGTCATAAAAATTACGAGGACTTCGGCTTCTTCCTCTTCGTTGACTTCTTGCGCTTCTTCTGCTCACGCGGAGCCGCCTCGCCATCTGCAGGAAGGAATTGGGACACGACATAGGCGCCAAGCACGATTCCGCCCACCCAATATGCAGGGGTAGCAATTGCAAAGTTGGGGGCAGAGGTTTTTGACATGCCCACTGCCATGAAAGCTCCGGACAAAAACAGCAGGGATGTGCAGTCGAAAAGTCCACCGGCAAGTAAGGGAGCAAGCGCTGAGAGAATGACAAAAATACCGGCACCGGCGATCCCAAGAATGTTGTCCTTGGACAGTTTTTTCACCTCTTCCAGACCATCACGCCACCGGCGTGCACGGGAGGTTGCAGGTCCTGTGGGGCCATGGCTGCTCTTGCTCTTCTTCTTGCTCTTCCTCTTCCTGCTCTTCTTCCCAGCAGCAGCCGAACGCTTGTGCTTCCAGATGCTCTTCCCCCCCGTCACCTGCAGCACCTGCTCCGTCACCCCAAAGTCATCGAGAAACTCTCCAGGAACGTGGAGCGCCCAACCCAGGTCGTTGACCATTCCGCGCATCCTGCGGCTCCCCTTCACGGCCGGCAGCTGCTCCAGCCCGAGCAAGAAAAAACTCGCAGGCGCGACACGAACCTTGTCGCGCCCCGTGCCGAAGCCGTACACCGAGAAGAGGGGCACATGCGCCAGCACGAGCGTCAGCGAGCCGAGGAGGAGGAGTCGCAGGAGAAGACCGAAGAGGTTCATGGTGGGGGACGTAGGGCTCAGGTCTCGTCGCAGTAGTGTCTCATCGGATGACTCCGCCTACCTGCCGCATACCCGTAAGGTCTATTACGAGTGAGTGGAAAACGGTAGTGGATACGCTTCAGTTCTGTCAGAACTGGTGGTACAGTACAGTACGGTCGTCTACCCAATTCTTGACAGTTCATGGAAATAGGGATATTCGATATTCGTATGGAAAATGGTCATACACAAAATACTTTGGAGATGGGAGAAAGAGCGCCTGTACACCGCAAGTTAAAGTAACGATGGGCTCGCCATCACATCATCACATCGCACGTCCGTGCGCACGATTTTTACCAGGTATCGATCACTGCGAGGGTGTGGGGGCTCGGGCTCGCTGGGGCTGGCTCGCTGGCTCGGGCTTCGCGGAGGGAACTCTCTAAGATTGACTACGTGCAAGAGGAGTGAGACGAGAGGATTCAAAACGTCCAGGCAGAAACACCCCGCCGCGCGACGAATCGCCGAGGGCCGCTGTTCTCCACCGGGAAGAGCGGAAGAGCGAATCCTTTTGTTCTTCCCGGAGCGGAAATTAAAATCAAAATCTAAAAATCTGGAAATCTTTTGACATCCCCGAATAATACCATATGCCTCGGTCTTCATCGTGGGCGGTGCCGTGTCTTGGCCGTGACTTTATGCCAGCCGTTGCTTTCCTCGCAAAGCGGAGGCACAGTCGTCCAGAGCAAACCAAGACTGCCGCCGCGGCAAAGCGTACGTGCAAAGTACGTGCTTGCGTACATCGTGGGGTTTGGACAAGACAGAGACAGAGATAACCGCTGATGAGTCACTGTACAGCTGTACAGTACTCGTATTTCGTGCGCGTACGCACGCACAGAGTATGAGGTTATGGACCCAGACTCGGTCGATCAGGATATTCGACGCTCCGACCTCTCACAGGCGCATCTTGAGGCCTAGAAAATCCCCAGCACGCACATGAAGACTGAAGGGACTTCAACTTCTTTTTGAAAAATGATTTTTTTGAAAGTGGTCGCCCGTATTTGCGTTGCACGTTGCACCTTGTTGATTGACTCCTTCTATAACTGGAAAGTCAATGTAACCTTCCCCCGTCAGAGTCTTCATGCTCGGTGTCATTTCACCCCGACACCCGCCTACACCGACACTTGCCTGTTTCTTCGGTTTATCCCCTCAAAAACCAACGTCCCCAGGGACATCTGACGGTTTCAGTCGTGGATAAACGACCCAAACCTGTTAGTCGTGGAGGCCATGCTGCTTGTATAGCTGGTACTGGATGATAAGCCCCATGAGATTACTCGAGATAATGCCGATGGAATCCGCGACCGAAGCCGACGCGAGGGAAAATTGGCGAACGGCGGGCGACGTCTCTTCCGCAATGAGAGAGAATGCACCAACATACACAGCTCCCCCCAAAATCCCAACCACAAAGCAAAGGGCCAGCAGACTGTAGTCTATCCAAAGAAGTAGCGACGCATTGATCCAGAAGAACACTAAAAGTCCTACCTGCAGCACGGGCATAATCCAAAGAATTCGCCGCCTGGCCTTGCAAACTGTCCCAGAGGAGCGACTGAAAAATACACCTACTTGGTACATCCAATTTGAATATGTGTAGAACAGTTTTCTGTCCTCCTTGCTGTGCACGTCCGGCACCCCGATGGCTGTCCAGACCCCAGACTGACAAGCATACTGTGTGCAGAAAAAACGTTTAACGAAGGAATATGTGAGTCGGCGGTGAGACGCACGGTTTCTGTGACTTGCGCAAGATTGGTGGGTGCATTTGAATGTGACAATTGCCGAGCGCGATTTCATGTTTTTCGACTCACCTCTGCAAAGTAGACAAAAAACAGCGGCAGCATGTATGGCCACAAGTGGAATATGATATTACAGCGCTCGCGGCAGGTGCTGGGCGGTCGTGCTGACAGAAGATCCATTTTTGGCGCCACATTCCCCGACACCAGAGTGACGTCAAATCTTTTTTCTGTAGCTGTAGTTATCTCAACTTCCCCAGCTAGGTCTTCATCTGTCATATTGTCCACCAGGGGAGCAAAATCGGATGTAGACGGTGCTTGCAGCACAAAGAAGAAGCACAAAATGTATGCACAAGGAATGGAGAGTCCTGCAAGAAGAGCAGCGACAAAAGTGGATCCAAAAGCAAGGGTGAAAAGCGCCACAAATGCGAATCCGAAAATACCTGCCATTCCCGTTCCGCTAGACCACGCTGTGAGGCATCTCCGTGTTTCAGGAAATCTTGAGGAGAAAGACAATAGCGACGCTTCCCCGAGCCCAGATTGGAGAGAACCGAGGGCGATTCCAAGCAGCTGAATTCCTTGGCTTGAAACGATTTGCCCTAGTATTACAACTAAAAAAGACAGGACCAGAGATACTGATGCTACAATCATGCGCTTGCGAAAAGACACCATGTGTTGCCAGTAGGGAATTGTGAGCTTCACCGTGAACGACGGAACAACGTTGCAAATGTACACTAGCGCTACAAGCGACGGAGTGATGAGTTTCGCTCCAGCATTCATGATGACATATCCGGCGTTGTTGGTCAGACCGAGAACCCACCATGCCACGAGATTGCGCCGCGACAAGGTTGCGCCTCTGTGCCCGGGCCCCTCTTCGTTCCCGTTCCCGGCCTCGGTCCCGTCTAACTGCGACATCCTGGTTCCACCTCTTCGCCTCTGGGGCGGAGGTGTGACACCTCTCTCTCTCTGAGATGAACGCGGACAGGAAGACAGGAGACAGAGGAAGCCCCTCTCTTTTCTCTTTTTTTCTCTGTGTCCCTCTCGTCCAGTCCGAACAAGCGGAGAGAACGACTCAGAGACTTACAGTCTTACAAAATGACTCTGTGTTCTAGTTCGTCTCTCTCGTCTATTTATCGAACGGCGGGCTTCGCCACCAGTCGATCCCCAGTCCCAAATGAGCAAGATCACGAAGGCGCAGCAGGCCGGCAGGACGGCGAGGAGGGAGAGAATCGTCATCAAGATCGGTACCAATAGTCTGACCAAGTCGGGGCGGGTTGCGCTGGGAGTCGTCGCCTCGCTCGTGGAGACATGCACAGCTCTGCACAGAATGGGATTCTCTGTGGTGGTGGTGTCGAGTGGGTCCGTGGGAGTAGGGTGTCAGACCATGCGAAGGGAAGAGAAACCCACTGATCTACCCACACGGCAGGCCCTTGCAGCTGTGGGGCAAATACGTCTCATGCGAACATATGAGGACATGTTTACTGCTGTTAATACTCACTGCGCTCAAGTGTTGCTAACGTTTGAAAACCTTGGGCAGCAGCTGCAACACCGAAACGCAAAGAACACCTTTGAGGCTCTATTCAAGATGAATGTTGTTCCGATAGTCAACGAGAACGACACCGTCGCAGTTCAGGAATTGCGTTTTGGAGATAATGATCGCCTGTCAGCTATGATTGCAGCCCTAGTCGAAGCGAGCTGGCTCTTTCTTCTCACCGACGTGGATGGGGTCTTCACTGCGAACCCTAAAGTCAACCCCGACGCAACTGTAATTCCAGTCGTCCGTAACATCTGTGAGATCGGTGGCGTGAGTGTTGACCCCAGCGCAGGTTCAGAGTTCAGCACAGGGGGCATGGGCACAAAGATTTCGGCAGCCCAGCTTGCCACTGCGGCCGGTGCCAAGACTGTTATCATGAGTGCCCAGGATCCGCAGAGAGTACTGGCGGCAATTCGAGGCGATCAGGTCGGAACACTCTTTCTCCCAAACGATAATGCGGTGCGGGGTCAGACGAAGCGCTGGATCATGGGATTAAACTCTGAGGGGACGATATACGTAAACGAAGGGGCATCCCGGGCAATCACTCGAAAGAAAAGCCTGTTTGCTGCTGGTGTCATGGGTGTGGAGGGTATTTTCCGGGAGCAGGCGTGCGTTTCCATATGCACTGCCAAAGATTCCAGTGGCATACGCAAAGATGGGAGGGAGGCGGGTGAAGAAAAAAGTGTGGGGGCTAATGTTACGACAGCGTCTGGCAATACATCGCCGGGACCTGAGTCTCGGGTGATTGCAAAAGCGCTTATTAACTACGCGAGCGACGATGTCGCAAAAATCAAAGGGCTTCAGTCGCAAGATATCGCGGCCGTATTGGGTTATGCGAATTCTGAAGAGGTTGCCCACCGCAGCAACATCGTGCTCCTGGACATTTGATCGCTTCACTTTCCGCTCTCAGTCGAGCTAGAAAAGGCACCCCGCCCCCTAAATACGTATCGCCATCGCAGCGGCGTGTGGCACAGCTGCAGCAGGATCAGCAGGTGGAGTACAAGAGAGAGAGGGTACACGGCCCCCGTCGGTTTTGGCATTGGTAATGTGCGGAGGGACGATGTGGGCAGGCGTGGTGCTGGTGTTTTCGGCGCGTGCTGTCCAGAGAGGGCAATATCTTCTTAACCTAGGCCCCGTAGTTTCAATAGCACTGTCAATGTGTGTACAGTATGCTCAGCATGGTACTGTTGGTGTTCGATGATTCGCGCGGCGAAAGGGCAGCTGGGGTCGTAAGAGACGTGGAGGGCGCATGGAGCGAAGGGGGCGCGGAGACTTTGTCGTCGCGGCTGTTGGAAGATGCCTGGGACGTATCACCCGAGCTTGACACCCTGGCAGCGGCGTATGCGGATGAAAGACAGTGACAATGCACGTGCTGGGACCCACGACGCGGTCCGCGACACGGGCACTTCATAACTGCAGACTTACACTTACATGGATCGTTTCCACATGACTTGAACGTCTGAACTCTGCGCTTTAAACCTGCTCAAGTCCTAATCCATATACAAGCATGTGTCAATCTCCACATCTCCACGGTGCTCTCTATGGAGACGATTCCCTGCGCATCAGCCACACTGTCCCACTGTTCAGTGTCTCTGCATCAGCGCCGCCCTCCACTTCTTCCTGTTCTTTCCCGGATGAAATCTACAAATCTAAATCCTAAATCTAAATCTGGCCAACTGAATCTAATTTCTAGACCAAAGACATTTTTCAAAATCGAAAACCCCCCAGAACCGCGAGACGCGAGAACGAGGTGCGATGTTGGTGGATGCGGTGTGGGCGTGTGACTTTCAAGATTCACGAATCGTTCAGGTTTTGATTCACGTTTAAATTAGATTCAAGACTAAGACCCCCCCAACTGCCGCGCACGACCCCCCTCCGCTGCAACTATCGGAGCCCGAACGCCCCGCGCACCGCGAGCGTGCACGGCCCGAGAACACAGAATTAGCCGGGAGGCTCGTGACGGAGAGCACACCGCAGGTTTCCCGGCGCCGCCGCGCTCACTCTCCAGGGTGGACGCTGAGTGGCGGGCTCGGCCTGGTACTGCAGATTTCCCTCCTGCTGCTCACTCTCCCTTCTCTGCGTGCGAGCACGCGCGCGCCCCCTTGGCTTGGGGCAATTATCCGCTCTTGGTTTCCGCTGCACATCCCTCTCACCGAGGACGAGTGCAGTGCTTCTCACAATGGCATCGTTTACCCCGAGCAGGGGTCTGGGGGTCGGCGAGGGAACAAAGGGCCAGAGCACAGACGCAGATCTCCCCTCACCAGCAAGACAGTTCTCTGCCCCTTTGGACTGTGAAACGCCACCACGCAGTGTTTTCCGCATACCGAGCGAGCCAAGCCCTCCGCTTATGCTTGCAACGTCACTCATGCAGCCGAGAGGTATGGGGGAATACTCAAACCTTCTTCGCTTCGGCCGCCAGGACGGATACCTCTGGCGGCTCTACAAGGGGGGCCCCGAAGAAGTGTGGGAGCGCAAGTACTTTGTGCTCATGGACGGGCACCTCTTCCAATACGACAGCGAGGCCGGCGCGAGGAGTGCTGGACTCCTGTCAGAAATATCTGCGAGTTCCGCCGCCTTCACCAAAGCCACCGTGGGACCAGCGTCGCACTCTATTGCCCAGCTCTCAGAACTGCGCAAGGTAGGCACGTCTAAGACAGGCGCCACAGCCGAATATGCAGACAAGTGCTTTCAGCTTTTAAAGCAGAGTGATGGCAGCAGACATGGCGATAAAGGCACCGCTAGCGGAGACCGCATCGTCCTCCGCGCCGAATCCCGCGCGGAGAGGGATAATTGGATGTTTACCTTCCACCGATCTATTGCGAAAATCATCGCCATGATCCTGGCTGCCAACGAATGGCCCGGGAGTGGACTTGTTACGGGCAACGCTCGCGGTGCTATGCGAAGCAGCGACGGAAGCTTTGGTGGCGGGGCACCGAAACAAGGGTCGAGACGAGTGACGAGGACGCTAAGTCCCGGTAAAGCGGAACGCTCCCTATCTGGGGGGGATGACGGAAAGTTCCCGAGTGCGAGCGCTAGAAACATATCCATGACCCCTCCGCAAATTTCGCGGAAAGTCACCCGCATTGCTGTTGCAGATGCAGATCGAAATTTTGTCAACAGCAGCAGCAGCAGTCACGACTCCAGCACACCTCTAGACCGAGGCCCGCGCATGCTCGGGGCTAGCTTCCGAATGCCTAGAATGGAAGATGGCGGAATCTCCCCGCGCCTAGGGTACGGAGTTGCACCGGCGTCACCTCGCGCCGGGGCCGCTGGGTCCGAGTCTCCGAGATCGACGGTTAGTGGTCGCAGTTCGTTTTCCGAGGGTCTTCCCTTCGAGCTAGAGTTAGATGGAGGTGCACCGAGCGCCGGCGCCGGCGCCGGCGCCGGCGCGATTCAGGGGCACCGCGCAGCTGATGCGGGACGTGATGGAGAGAGAGGCGGTGCTCGGTTCGGTCTGGGCGACTGCGTAGAAGTGGAGGGCGAGAGCAAAGGTGGGCGCCACGAACCATCAGCATTCCACATCGCATCAAGTGGTGCCGTCGACACCAGTGGAATCAGAGATAAGATGGAGGACGTTTGGATATGCGAAAACGCTGTTTCTCTTCGCGACGGCACAGTTGCCTCCGTGTATGCGGTTTTTGATGGGCATGCTGGGCGGCAAGCCGCCGAATTTGCCAGGGAGCACATAGTGGAAGTTCTCAGGGGAGACGAGAGGATCTGTGGAGCTCCAGATCCCAATTCTGTGCGTGCAGCCATCGTGGACGCGTTTCTTCATGTTGACCGAGAGTTTCTTCAATTGTGCGACCGAGATAATCTCTACGCGGGCACAACTGCGGTGCTTTGCTTAATCATTGGGCACGGACTCTGGGTTGCGACCCTTGGCGACTCCAAGGCGACCCTTGCCTGCTCTGCAGTAGGCGGCGGCGTGCCGGAGACCATAGAGATGTCGACTGTTCAGACCCCAGGACGCGCCGACGAGCGTGAGCGCATACTCAAGGCCGGCGGCTGGGTTACAGAGGAGAAAGAAATCTTCATATCCAGGCTCCGGCAGATGGATTTGAGCGATGCGATGATACGGGAGTACGCGGAGAAGAAGGTCGGCATGGTGTCTATTTTTCGAGTCAACGGGGACATATCAGTGTCCCGTGCGATTGGTGATCCTGACTACAAGAAGGATCACGGACTTGAGACGTTCTGCTTCTCCTTCCCACGAGACCATCCGCGCAAATTTACTGGCGACCTCATCATTGCAGAGCCGGAGGTTCTTTGCCGCCAGATGTGCGGTTCAGAGGAATTTCTTATTGCAGCCAGTGACGGTCTTTGGGATGTCATCGACGCCGACCTCGCGACACTTCTCGTTCGAAATCAACGCCAGGCTGGGCGCACTGCCAAAGCAGCTGCGCAGGAGCTGGTCGATACAGCGATGAAGCTTGGCACGTCGGATAACGTGTCCGTCATTGTTGTGTACCTGCAGGAGTGAGAATTTTTAGCTGTGGTGGTCGGGTTGAGTTGCTGCTCTGCCGTGTGCAGCCTGCGATTTTGCAATTTTGCGGAAAACGAGATATATTTTCTTCGTGTTCCCTCGTTTAGTTCAGTTTTGTTTACTTTCAAACGTGTGTGATGGAAAACCCAGGCTGATTTTCCACAGGTTTACGGGCAGTTGATGGTGGGGGTGGCAGTGGCGGTGGCAGTGGCGGTGGCAGTGGCAGTGGCAGTGACAGTGGCAATCCTTTCTGTATCTTGTGGACACGGAGGGAGGACAAAACGGGGAAATGTGCCGATTGCTTGGGTCCTTCACCTGAACTCTTTTGAAAAAAGAAAAAAATGTGCGACCCAAGCAATCCTTATTATACAGTAACCTGAAATTGAAATACGAATACCTTGTGCTCGTGTTTCTTTATTGTGCGACCTTTTGCTTTTGCGACGTGCGTTCTTGTTTGTTTTTTAAAGCACAAAAAAAAATGTAAATTATGTTATTATGTTTTATGTTTTATGTTTTATGTTTTATGTATTTATGTTTTGTGTTTATAGTTTGTAGTTGAGTGACAGCACAGTAACAGTACAGTACAGGTGCAAGTGTGAAAGTAAAAGTAAAAAAGTGGAAATTTGTGGAAAATGTGTAGTTCGTGACAGACAGCAGACAGATTCGCGCACCTCTCACTCACCTGCCCAGCCATGAACCTGAACTGGACGTACATCGGCGCCAGCAACACCGCTTCTCGGCAGTCACTCTGCCAGTACTACTGCAGGAATCTCCCATGTGAGCCATACTTGACCGCAAAAGTTCACCAATCTAAATCCAGTCTGGCATGCCGTTCGAACAATACGCGCTACTGGACGATCGGGTACGGAGTACAGTACTCTGTACTGAGATCGTAGTGCGAGATTCTTCATCTAAAGTCATCGATGCAGGCGCCTGCCAAGCGTCCCGAACTCGGACACGTACTGAACATTACTTGCATTGTTGCATACGAAGCGATCCCTGGGCTCCCCGGGGGGTCACCGAAGAAGGAGTCGCTAAGGTCATATATACTTATTTACAGCGTTTGATGAGAGGCGATTTTCGTGAAAACCATGTAAATACTTAGAGTGATATTCCTGAGAGGGGGGGGGGGAAATGAAATTTATCTCTCTAATTTTTCTTTCTGCATCAGAAGAGATTAGCGATCGCGCAGCCAGAAGAGTGGCTAATTTTCCTGAAATCCTGTTAAAAAATAGAGAGAACGCTTTGTGGTAGCCGCGTATTTATATGAGTAATCAGTACGCAAATGTCCGACAGTCGGCTCATGGCCCGGATATCGGACATCGGAAGTCGTTCGGGTTTTCACCGCATCTGCGCGCAAGATCGGATCTTTATGCAGTCCAGCGCATACAGATGCGTCCCCGAGCCGGTCGCAGGGCTCCGTCAAGGCAATTTTGCGCCCCGGAAACCGCGCCGGGGCCAACGCTACGGGACGAGGTTTCCACGGGGGGTCGTTTAGTTGTTTCGAGCCTCAAATATCAGCACCAAGGTACATTTGGCTGCGACTTACGC
>JACLAD010007967.1_pt1 | contig 11803 bp, 5 predicted proteins | sample 8027901 | NCBI WGS metagenome assembly JACLAD01 (sample SAMN15725071, study PRJNA655200) | protist metagenome | isolation source: fluorescence activated cell sorting (FACS) single amplified genomes of... | place: Spain: Blaines Bay Microbial Observatory, Mediterranean Sea | collected 2016-07-05
GGGGAGGGGTCTAGTTCTAGTTGTCAATCCACTTGTGCATGTCCATATGGCTAGGCACGGTCTCATTTGTGATGGCGTGTTGGGCCAGCAAGAGACACTGGGCCGCAGCAATGCGGGCGGCCTCGCTCACTCCAGATTCTTGTAAAAAGCCACGTTGTGCCCCACCTAGTACGCGAAAGCATGTACGCGTGCCGGCCGCGCGAAGGCGGCGAGCCATCTCAACGCAGTCGTCAAGGAGCGGGTCAAGAGTGAGACCGACCAGGTAGACGGGCGGGAGACGTTTTAAAGCGGTATTTGGTGCAGCCAGGGGATTAATCCAGTAGTGGCTAGACTTAATGCTCGCACCGCCAGACAAGGCACGCACACTAGCGGCTCGTAACGCCCCAGCCACAGAGGGGTCTGTCAGCCCCAGCAAGCGTGATGGACTGAGGCGCGGTGCCACTTGTAGCTCTGGATGTACCGGCAAAACAGCATCGGGCACGCGCACACCTTCACGTATTGCACGAAGGGCTACGCCAAAGGCCAGTGTCCCACCACATCCTTCACCGGCGACGTACACACGCTCACCAGTCCAGCCCAGTAGGCTAGCGTGGGCCAAAGCCCATGCATACGCATAAAAGGCTTCATTTGACACCCGTGGATACGCCCCCACCGCTCCCGTCCCTGGCCGCTGCCGACCCCCATGTGCGAGCACTGGTCGTACAGAAAGCACAGGGCAATCAAGGCTCGCCGACCAAGCTAAAAGGCGGTCATTGAGAGAAGCTGGTGGCGCACAAACATATCCGCCGTCGTGAAAGTGTACCAGTAGACTGCGCGAGGGCGGTCCGTCAAAAGGTAGTAGCCCTGGAGAAGACTTGAAAGCCTGACCTTGGCGGCGTACGGCTGAGATTAGCACACATGTCACCACCCCGAAGCGAGGTAGGGAACGCTGTAAATGGAAGGCACCGCTGCCACTACCACTGCCAATATGTTTACTTTTCCCTCCTGCGTTATAATCAGGCCTTGGATGGTGCTGCTGGTGCTGGTGCTGCTGCTGGTGCTGCTGGTGCTGGTGCTGCTGCTGCTGTATTTTTAGTACACTGGCGTGAGAGTCAAACAATTGACTGAGTCCCTCTTCAAGTGCAGCAGTAATAGCGGCAGCAACAGTAGAAATAGTCACACCGGTAGTAGCAGTACTGCTTGTGGTCTTCTCTGCGTCTAGATCTTGCCGCACGGTACTCGCAACTTTGGCCAAGACCATGCCGTCAGAACAGGCCTCGAAGCGTGCAGCATATTCAGAAATACGCGCACTTACGGCAGCTGCTTCATCAAGGCTAGCGCCACTTTCTACCACCAAACTTCCTGCACTACCCACGACCTGGGGGAGTATAGTCACTCTTTTGTCGCCGACTCCGTTGCCATCACTGGCTGACACTACTACGTCCCCGGCCTCTCTATCTTTCCCCACAACAAGGGGCAAAACAAGCGGCCTCGCTGCAAACTGTATAGGTCTAACCAGACCGCCGTGGGCACGAATTACACTGGCCTTGGCGCGGTACGAAGCACGAGCATGCGCAGTTGGTAGCGACTCGATAGCTACAATAGCATCGGCCCGGGCGCTGGACACACGGCGTAAGAAGGAGGCATCGGCACGTCCGACAGCGGCACAGAGTTTAGCTCCGGCTTCGTCAGAAGCAGTAGCCTTCTCGTAACCAGCGACACCAAGCGCGTACAGAGCGGAGGAAATCGTCGCAGTGAGAGACTCTGGGTCTTGGCCGCCGGCGACGGCCAGCGAAGTGCGCAGTGCACGTGCCACGGCAAGAGGGTACTGGAAACAAGCACGGGGGCCGTAGAAAACGCTCACATCAAGCGACGAAGCCATATTGGAAACACGCTCCATAGTTTTACTGCCAGCGGGCAGCAACAGTGAGGCGCCGCCTACCAGGGACGAGTCTTCGACCATCTCTAGAGCCAAAATCAGTAGGCGCTCAAGTCTGTCAGTCATTACAACACCATAGTCCCAAATGCGTGAGCGAAGTGCGTCCGCGCCCCAAAAAAAAAATTCGTCGCGCCGTTGGCGACACTCAATCTCTGCCGCTTTAACATGTCGCAGACATGAAGCAGATACCTCCAAGAGAGCGCGTAGACCGTTGCCAGGGGTAGGACTCGCATCATACTGCGGAGCTACACGCGCTACTTCAAGTGCCGTCGCCTCTAAGCGAGTCAGTGCAGATGCGACCTGACGCCACAGCTTTAAGAAGCTGCTGCCACGCGCTCCAGCATAGGCACTGAAATGCGCAACTTGGGTTAGGACAGCCTTTTCTAATGTGACAAGCAGGGTACCCATTTCGTAGTCTTGCGTCGCACTCCACGCTGCAAGGCGCTCTTCCAACTGCTTTTGCTGCTCCTCCTCCTTATTATTATTATTATTATTATTATTCTTCTTCTTCTGCTGCTGCTCGCTGCTGCTTGGTGGTGTTTGTGTCAAGTACTGCACCGGATTTTCCTTCGCTGCTATTGCCTTGAGGGAGGTAGCCATGCCAGTTTTGTTGTTACTTTCACCTGCCTTTCTTTGAGTCTTGGCAGAAGAAGCAGTAGAGGCAGGAGCAGGAGTAGCAGCAGCAGCAGCAGCAGCAGCAGCAGAAGTAGTGACAGTCCCAACATTGTTTTCTACAGCCATTACTACAGCCGTTGTTTCATCACTCACAACTTCGGTTAGTGTCACAGAATCTTTTAGGGCAGCAGCTGGTGCGAGCTCACCCTCTTTTGCAACAGGGACGGGAGCAGCGGCCGAAGACACATCTTCTTCTCCTTCTTCTTTTTCAGCAGCTGCAGCAGCTGAAGCTGCAGCATCAGCAGCATCAGACTGCTTTGCGACCTTGCGTTCTTTAGCTTGTTTTAGTTTTCGCAATCGCTCTCGCCTGGCCTCAACTTTGGCACGCGCAGCAGTCTCGGCATTAGCGGTGGTTGTGGTATCCGCTGCTAGTACGTGCTCACTCTCTGGTCGAAGACATGTTTTGCAGCAGTTTTTACGCCGAGGAGCTGGCACAAAAATTTGGCAAGGCCCGCTAGCTGTATTGGTGCCATTAGTAGTATTGCCACGACGGGCGCTACTGCTTCGGCGAACACTACTTCCTCTTCGTAATTGTGAGACTTTTTTTTCTTCGTTTCCGGTATAGGTGGCAATGTCAGACGCAGACAACGACAACTCGGTGGTAGTAGTGGTGGTGGGAGTTATCGTCTCCGATGCCTCTGCAGAATCACTCATAACTATATAGCAAAAAAATTGATGGAATGGCTGTAGTGCATTGCGTCTATAATGAATGCACAGAGAAGAAGGAGAAGGATATGATGGAAAGGGGAAGGAAGAAGGCTGGTGTGTGGTAGTGGTGTGTGTAGTAGTATGAGCGTGTTGATATGTGTGTGTTGATGCGATCCAAAAACTTAAAATATATTTTTCTTTTTGGAAATTCTTGATTTTGAGTTTCATTTTAGTTTTCATTCTCATAGCTTTGCTGACGTGGGAGGGAATGGGAGGGGCGGCTTCACTTTTATCTGGTACTCTCTCCTTTGGACAAATGAGCGACACAAATTTTCGAATGGACACCTACAACACAAATTATATTTTGTATTTTTTCACCCCCAACCGTTTGTCCGCCCCCTCTTTGCGCGATCGTACCGTCGTCCATTTTCACGCCATGACGCTGAAACTGTGCCAGTGCATGCGCCCGCGTGTGTAGAATCCGAGCACATAATTTTTTTATGGTAAAAATGGATATGTGCCCCCATAATTTTTGAAAAAGTAAACACCGTAAATTTTGGCGTGATTCCAGTACCTTGCCAACCTTTATACTTTGCCGTTCAGAGCCCATTGGCCAGTGTGGCGACTCAGGAGGTCTGGAGGAGCGCCGGGTGAGTTCAGATGAGGCCTAGCATGGTATATTAGCTGATCCGGGTGATCTGATTGGCCTCAGTAGCCGATAAAATGTGTGGGTGGGTGCGCGTGCTGTTGCCTGTGCACCACGGCGGGGGAGCCAACGAGATTAAAAATGGGTTTACTGTGTCTAATTTAAAAGTGTGGAATATATGCCCATTGCATTGTACTAGGGGCGTGTTTCTTGGCAATGTGCTACTTAGGGATGCGTCCATAAACATAAGCGTAGTGATCAGCAGGTAGCCTCGACGGCGTGCAGTTTTAGCGCTCTTTGGTACTCTCGCTAAAGAATTCTTTGCGCTTCTGAGTAATCTCTTCAGTCTTTTGCTTCCACTTGACCACGTTGGCGGTCGCTTCTATAGCCTTTTCCTGTGCACGTGTGCACTCTTTTTTGGCCTTTGTCTGCTTCGTTTGAGCGGTTTTGTGTGCGCGCCTGGCTGCCTTGGCTGCCTTGGCTGCCTTGGCTGCCTTGGCTGCCTTATCGGTGTCGGCGTCGGTAAGGCGCTTCTTACGCCGTCTTGGCTTCTGCCCGGTTATTGGTGGCGACGTGGCAGGCGAGTCGGCACTGGCGGTGTCGTTACACGGTGCGTCCGTTGAAGCTATACGCTTGCGGCCTGCCAAAGGTCTGACACTTGTGCAATGTCTGGCGCTGTCCCCAGCTGCAGCGGCTGATGCAGTACCATCGTCAAGAGCCATGGCCATTGACGCACCGTGATACGTAGTGGCTGTCGCTGAGGACTCGTCCGCCGGCGCTGCCGTAACATCTTTGTCCCCCGGCGTAGCGCTGCGGTTAGTTTTGACGCCGTCCTCCGCGACCTGGACAGCAGCGGCCGCTTCCTTCACTTTCTGCGTACAATCTTCATACTCACGGACTGCCTTTTTTTCTTTCTCCTGTGCCTGCAACTCTTTCGTCTTGGCCCGCTCTAGCTTTGACTCGGCGTCTTTCAGATCACTTGGCTTGGCGGCCATTGTCGCATACGTCAGTTCACTTAAGCGATGGCCATCAAACACGCGACCCTTAGTGCCACCCTGCTGATAGTCCTTGAGGCCGCGGACTGCGGGCTTCTTACCTTTGGCCTCAGCAGCCGCGAGAGCATCCTTCTCTGCGTACACAATATTGCTGGCGCGGCCGTTTACAGCATGCGTAAAACGTGATTCGTGGCGGTCGAAAGGGCCAACAACCTCACCTATCCGCATCGCAATTTGACGAAGCTGCTCTTCGTTGGTAAGATGTGACGGCGTACTAGCATCGAAGAACGCAGACCCAATCTCGGCCAGTTTGCTGCCCATGAGCGTGTCCTTTTCACGTTGCAGCTGAATATGCTCGCGGCGCGTGTTATCGCGGCCTTCGGCACTCTTCCTGCGCTCTTCTAGGACGCTTAATCGTCTGACCAGCTCGTTGGCCTTAGACTCATTGGCCACGCGCATCTTGCTTGGAGTATGGACAGTCGATTGGTCAGACTGGCGACGGCGCTCTGCTTGGACGGGCTTTGAGCCCTCAAGCTGGCTACGCTTCTTCTGCTCGTTCATGGCAGGATTGGCAAACTTTTTGACTTTTTCTGGATCGTAGGGAATAAAACCGGTCTTCTCGTATGACTTCTTGATGGTATCGGCTGTGACATAATACTTCTTCAAGTAGACAGACATGCGAAACATGACATCGTACGAGATGGACTTGGTACCGTCGCGCATGAGACCACCCGTGCGCCAACAGAGCGACTGCATGTTAGCAGAGCGCTTCTGGACGTCTGCATCGCCATTTTCACCGACACACATTCCGTCAGTGCAGACCAAAATGGAAATCTTGCCTGTTGCCATCTCATCCCGGTCTAAATACGCGTTGGGGTTGTTGATGCAGGAGGTGAGTACTTCCACCAAATGCGAAAATCCAGCCTTGTATGCGCCGTTGACATACTGGTCATTAGGCTGTCCCGCGGCAGTTGAGTTGTGCGGCAGGCAGTTGAGTCGAACACCATTTCGGGCAACAAGGGCTGCCAAATCATCTCGAGGTTCGAGTGTTTTTGAATCTACGAGGTGACAGGAGGGGCAGTCCATAATCACGTGGAGATAGCCCTCGGGTCGCTTGACGCGCATCGCATCGACTAAGCGCTGAAAATAATTCAGAAATGCATCGCCTGTCATGTTGCCGCTGTCTTCTCCATGGTAGTCAATAAAATCATCCATGTCTTCCTTCGTGCAGCCAAGAGGCACAAGGGAACGCGCCTCTGGGCTCAAAGGTGATTCCCCCTTCCGCATGATCATCCACGGGCCGTTGTGGCCGCTGGCAATGGTGCTTGCGGCGATAGTTACGCCGGCTGCACGCGAGACCTCCGCGATGCGGCGGCCGTCCGTCTGACCGGTGAGCTCAGGCGCCCCTAAGACGATACCACCTCGCTCACTGTTCTCCATCTGGCCAATACCCATCTCGTCAAAGTTGGCCCATCGATACGGATCGCAACACTCTCGATTGTGAGTATTATGGTCATGATGGTCATGCCATATGCCCACGAGACTAATCATGAATTGATATAGCCCTCGCTCCGCATTGAAGCGTTTATCGTCTTGTATGTAAGAGCGACGAAATTCGGTCAGCTCGACGCCGCACTCCTCCTTAAATAGCTCTTTCAATGTCGTTATACTGCGTCTAAGAGTTTTGTCGCATGGCTCCTTGTACGTCCTGCCCTCCCGCGTGCACCGATCTTTGTGCAGTAGCTTGAATGTTCGTTTGAGCTCCTTTGGCGAGACGGAGAGGCCTCTGCCAAACTTGTGGTGGAGAATCGCGATCATACACTTATAGTCTCTCATCCCAAAGTAAGCACCGTTCTGTGGACTGTCAGATATCGCAGCCGGCTTACTGACTCGTTTACAAGCTTGTCGTAAAGCGCCTTTGGACACACCTGTCTTGTCTGCCACGCGTTGAAGGCTCAGTTTCTTCTGCCCTGGCTTCTGACTCTGTAAATACTGCACGGCTGCTTCGTCACTCTTTTGGTTGGCAGCAGCACGTCTGGCGTTCCGATCATTTGCTGCAACCTTCTTGCCAGCCTTTTTCACTTCTTTAAATTCAGATGCACTTAAGGTATTTATCAGCTTCAGCACGTCACTGGCCGTGAAGTTCTTTGATAATGGTAGAGGCATGAAAAGGGAAGGCGGTGATGGTTGGGTGGTGTCAGGGGTTACAGGAGAGGAGGAGGGGTTGAGCAAATTGAAGCGATGTAGAAACGCGGCGGACACCAAACATATAGGAATAAATAAAGTCCGCCAAGAGCACGGGGGTGGCAAGCAGAGGGGAGGCGGTGAGAAGAAAGGGGATACTCACCTCTTCATCGTTGATGTTTGCAGCCATGGTCGACATCTTTGTGGCAGCGGGACTTGAGAGGATGCTACTATGGGCACAAGAATCATCCGGCAGATTGGCGACGGGGACCCCCTGAGCCGAGGCTGTCTTGGTCTGCAAAGGCGCAAGTGGCCGACGCTGGTTGTCCATGCTGACGGTGCGGCCTGCAAAATATAAAAGAGCCCTTTACGTCACTCGATTGCCGTCGTATCACGCAAGGGTGACCCTAATACCACCACGAGGCCAATGATAGGGCCAGGACCGGGTTATCGCGTCCGCCGGTTACACTTACTGCCCAAAGCGACACGCAAGGGACCGCCAAAAAGTGTGGGATTACAGCGGACTCAACTGCTAATCTGCTGCATATGCAAAAAATACGTCGCCATGGGCAGTAATTTTTACGCTATGCGGTCGTGCGCGGGCTCGATGGAAGCAGCGTAAGCACAAGTATCAGCTGCGACACTCAGCGAATCGCCTCGGCGGCTGCGAAGCAAATTTAAGCGCCAGCAAGCCACGCGTCCGGTCGCAATTTTTTGGCAGCTTCTTGACCACGATCAGGTACCCAGGTGCGTACAGCGGCACGCACTGCTCGAAAATTAGGGGGCCCACGCGGTCACGGCGTGATATGCAGGGAAGGTTGTGGTGTCAGCAAGCAAGCCCTGGATTGCAATCCGTCCGCGGGTCAGCAACACCGCCGCCAACGCGGATTTTTCCTCCTAAGGCAGAAACCTGAAAAAACGGGGGACGGAAAAAGCCCCTAAAATGCGCCTCTGACTGAAAACACGACGGAAGACCTGAAAATGAGAGGTTTTGCAACCACGATTTTATTTGCGGCCAAAGTGCACAACAGGCAAGAATTATGGCTAGTGACAAGTCAGTGGCGTGAAAATGGACGACGGTACGATCGCGCAAAGAGGGGGCGGACAAACGGTTGGGGGTGAAAAAATACAAAATATAATTTGTGTTGTAGGTGTCCATTCGAAAATTTGTGTTGCTCATTTGTCCAAAGGAGAGAGTACCAGATAAAAGTGAAGCCGCCCCTCCCATTCCCTCCCACGTCAGCAAAGCTATGAGAATGAAAACTAAAATGAAACTCAAAATCAAGAATTTCCAAAAAGAAAAATATATTTTAAGTTTTTGGATCGCATCAACACACACATATCAACACGCTCATACTACTACACACACCACTACCACACACCAGCCTTCTTCCTTCCCCTTTCCATCATATCCTTCTCCTTCTTCTCTGTGCATTCATTATAGACGCAATGCACTACAGCCATTCCATCAATTTTTTTGCTATATAGTTATGAGTGATTCTGCAGAGGCATCGGAGACGATAACTCCCACCACCACTACTACCACCGAGTTGTCGTTGTCTGCGTCTGACATTGCCACCTATACCGGAAACGAAGAAAAAAAAGTCTCACAATTACGAAGAGGAAGTAGTGTTCGCCGAAGCAGTAGCGCCCGTCGTGGCAATACTACTAATGGCACCAATACAGCTAGCGGGCCTTGCCAAATTTTTGTGCCAGCTCCTCGGCGTAAAAACTGCTGCAAAACATGTCTTCGACCAGAGAGTGAGCACGTACTAGCAGCGGATACCACAACCACCGCTAATGCCGAGACTGCTGCGCGTGCCAAAGTTGAGGCCAGGCGAGAGCGATTGCGAAAACTAAAACAAGCTAAAGAACGCAAGGTCGCAAAGCAGTCTGATGCTGCTGATGCTGCAGCTTCAGCTGCTGCAGCTGCTGAAAAAGAAGAAGGAGAAGAAGATGTGTCTTCGGCCGCTGCTCCCGTCCCTGTTGCAAAAGAGGGTGAGCTCGCACCAGCTGCTGCCCTAAAAGATTCTGTGACACTAACCGAAGTTGTGAGTGATGAAACAACGGCTGTAGTAATGGCTGTAGAAAACAATGTTGGGACTGTCACTACTTCTGCTGCTGCTGCTGCTGCTGCTGCTGCTACTCCTGCTCCTGCCTCTACTGCTTCTTCTGCCAAGACTCAAAGAAAGGCAGGTGAAAGTAACAACAAAACTGGCATGGCTACCTCCCTCAAGGCAATAGCAGCGAAGGAAAATCCGGTGCAGTACTTGACACAAACACCACCAAGCAGCAGCGAGCAGCAGCAGAAGAAGAAGAATAATAATAATAATAATAATAATAAGGAGGAGGAGCAGCAAAAGCAGTTGGAAGAGCGCCTTGCAGCGTGGAGTGCGACGCAAGACTACGAAATGGGTACCCTGCTTGTCACATTAGAAAAGGCTGTCCTAACCCAAGTTGCGCATTTCAGTGCCTATGCTGGAGCGCGTGGCAGCAGCTTCTTAAAGCTGTGGCGTCAGGTCGCATCTGCACTGACTCGCTTAGAGGCGACGGCACTTGAAGTAGCGCGTGTAGCTCCGCAGTATGATGCGAGTCCTACCCCTGGCAACGGTCTACGCGCTCTCTTGGAGGTATCTGCTTCATGTCTGCGACATGTTAAAGCGGCAGAGATTGAGTGTCGCCAACGGCGCGACGAATTTTTTTTTTGGGGCGCGGACGCACTTCGCTCACGCATTTGGGACTATGGTGTTGTAATGACTGACAGACTTGAGCGCCTACTGATTTTGGCTCTAGAGATGGTCGAAGACTCGTCCCTGGTAGGCGGCGCCTCACTGTTGCTGCCCGCTGGCAGTAAAACTATGGAGCGTGTTTCCAATATGGCTTCGTCGCTTGATGTGAGCGTTTTCTACGGCCCCCGTGCTTGTTTCCAGTACCCTCTTGCCGTGGCACGTGCACTGCGCACTTCGCTGGCCGTCGCCGGCGGCCAAGACCCAGAGTCTCTCACTGCGACGATTTCCTCCGCTCTGTACGCGCTTGGTGTCGCTGGTTACGAGAAGGCTACTGCTTCTGACGAAGCCGGAGCTAAACTCTGTGCCGCTGTCGGACGTGCCGATGCCTCCTTCTTACGCCGTGTGTCCAGCGCCCGGGCCGATGCTATTGTAGCTATCGAGTCGCTACCAACTGCGCATGCTCGTGCTTCGTACCGCGCCAAGGCCAGTGTAATTCGTGCCCACGGCGGTCTGGTTAGACCTATACAGTTTGCAGCGAGGCCGCTTGTTTTGCCCCTTGTTGTGGGGAAAGATAGAGAGGCCGGGGACGTAGTAGTGTCAGCCAGTGATGGCAACGGAGTCGGCGACAAAAGAGTGACTATACTCCCCCAGGTCGTGGGTAGTGCAGGAAGTTTGGTGGTAGAAAGTGGCGCTAGCCTTGATGAAGCAGCTGCCGTAAGTGCGCGTATTTCTGAATATGCTGCACGCTTCGAGGCCTGTTCTGACGGCATGGTCTTGGCCAAAGTTGCGAGTACCGTGCGGCAAGATCTAGACGCAGAGAAGACCACAAGCAGTACTGCTACTACCGGTGTGACTATTTCTACTGTTGCTGCCGCTATTACTGCTGCACTTGAAGAGGGACTCAGTCAATTGTTTGACTCTCACGCCAGTGTACTAAAAATACAGCAGCAGCAGCACCAGCACCAGCAGCACCAGCAGCAGCACCAGCACCAGCAGCACCATCCAAGGCCTGATTATAACGCAGGAGGGAAAAGTAAACATATTGGCAGTGGTAGTGGCAGCGGTGCCTTCCATTTACAGCGTTCCCTACCTCGCTTCGGGGTGGTGACATGTGTGCTAATCTCAGCCGTACGCCGCCAAGGTCAGGCTTTCAAGTCTTCTCCAGGGCTACTACCTTTTGACGGACCGCCCTCGCGCAGTCTACTGGTACACTTTCACGACGGCGGATATGTTTGTGCGCCACCAGCTTCTCTCAATGACCGCCTTTTAGCTTGGTCGGCGAGCCTTGATTGCCCTGTGCTTTCTGTACGACCAGTGCTCGCACATGGGGGTCGGCAGCGGCCAGGGACGGGAGCGGTGGGGGCGTATCCACGGGTGTCAAATGAAGCCTTTTATGCGTATGCATGGGCTTTGGCCCACGCTAGCCTACTGGGCTGGACTGGTGAGCGTGTGTACGTCGCCGGTGAAGGATGTGGTGGGACACTGGCCTTTGGCGTAGCCCTTCGTGCAATACGTGAAGGTGTGCGCGTGCCCGATGCTGTTTTGCCGGTACATCCAGAGCTACAAGTGGCACCGCGCCTCAGTCCATCACGCTTGCTGGGGCTGACAGACCCCTCTGTGGCTGGGGCGTTACGAGCCGCTAGTGTGCGTGCCTTGTCTGGCGGTGCGAGCATTAAGTCTAGCCACTACTGGATTAATCCCCTGGCTGCACCAAATACCGCTTTAAAACGTCTCCCGCCCGTCTACCTGGTCGGTCTCACTCTTGACCCGCTCCTTGACGACTGCGTTGAGATGGCTCGCCGCCTTCGCGCGGCCGGCACGCGTACATGCTTTCGCGTACTAGGTGGGGCACAACGTGGCTTTTTACAAGAATCTGGAGTGAGCGAGGCCGCCCGCATTGCTGCGGCCCAGTGTCTCTTGCTGGCCCAACACGCCATCACAAATGAGACCGTGCCTAGCCATATGGACATGCACAAGTGGATTGACAACTAGAACTAGACCCCTCCCC
>JACLAD010004540.1_pt1 | contig 11802 bp, 13 predicted proteins | sample 8027901 | NCBI WGS metagenome assembly JACLAD01 (sample SAMN15725071, study PRJNA655200) | protist metagenome | isolation source: fluorescence activated cell sorting (FACS) single amplified genomes of... | place: Spain: Blaines Bay Microbial Observatory, Mediterranean Sea | collected 2016-07-05
AAGTATTGCTATGGATCAACCTCCAAGTATATCATCTGTTTCTCCTATTTTACACGAGGAATTAGATGAGATTTTTCATGATGTTGAGCTTACCGTTATATATCAGTATCAGAATACAATTCAAGTTCAAGAACGTAGGTGGTATCTTTTATCTTTGGGTATTCTAGTTTTTCTCTTATTCTTAGCTTACTGTTTGTGGTTTGTTGAAATATCTTCTAATGAATAAGGTAAACAAGTAGGATATGAGGTACGATGACCTCTGCGACTCTTGTTGCATCTCTATACCTAGTACTAGTATACCTATAGTATTAGTATTACTTCCTCTGTCCAACACATTTTGACGAAGTTTTTTTTTACAAAAAATCAATAAATCAAACCCTTTCACTTTCAAATTCGAATTCCCCATGAAATTCGTAGATCCCCGCACCCTTTATCGTCACAATCCGACACCTCCTTCGCGAGATATGGTCCTTTATCCGTTGAGGTGTGGGTGAAACGTGAAACTGACTTTTGGCGATACAATTATCGCCAAATTCTATAGCTTCGAGAAGCCCCTCCAGAGTGCCGAACAGGGAGCCCCAGACAACCTGTGGCCAGAAAACTCTTATCCTGTATACTGCCAGTTGTTACATTGACCAGAAGACAAAGAAGTTTGTACGTAGAGGCCGGAATGCGTGTTTGGAGGAGCTGAAAGAGAAGTATGGTCTCAAGATATCTGGTGCAACCCTAGATAGGATTGTATGCAAAGGGCGGCGTAGTATGCCTTGAGAGGAAGAAGTACGATCGCAACAACAAATCGCATCTCACTGAGGAGGTCAAGGAAGATTATGTTGAGCTCATAACGGAGTTTGCTCACCAATATCTGGGATATTGGGAGCTTCAATGCCCATCAGGAGGAATTCAAGAGATTGGAGGCTTTCACCAATAATAAGCAGAGAATGGTGGAATTGGTGTATAGAGCTAGGGATAAGATCTGTTGGAAGGTTATGGATAAATCATGGGCTTGTTTCTTCAACAACTTACGGTCTATTATGCATTGCAGGGGTGATAACAACTACAAATTGGCCCATAATCAGGGAGAAAAAAGGCAAAAAGATACGGGTACTGCGGTCGATCTTAGTGTGAACTACGAAGACTACATAGCTTGTGAAGATATTCTAGCTAGATACAACGCTTCAAGCCCTATCTAAATCTGTTCTTCTTTTTCTCATAGCCCCCATATTGGTAGAGCTACGCCCTACCAAAAAACTTCGTCACAATGTGCTGGACAGAGGAAGTAGTATATACTACCTATACCCTATACCTATACCTACATACATGTATGTATACGTATAGTATACCGTAAACTATGTTTTCCTAAGTTTTTTTGCTTTCCAAATTCCATTTACATAGTAAACCGGCATCATGTTTGCATGTCACAAATTTTACTTTCCTGGAGTCGCCAGCAACCAGTAGACTTCCTCGTTCTACCGTTGTAGGGAGTCGTCTCCAAGGCTTGTACTTGTACTTGTACTTGGCTAACAAGTGCCTCAGAGTTCAGAGTACGTTCAGTGATTTATGTAATCGCGACTTCTATCGGCCCCAAATTGGTCTTTCTAGGTGCATATATACAATGCACAGGAGGAAAAAAAATCAGAATAGGGTTAGTGTAGCAGTACTTCAGAGGAGAGTAGAGTGCCACCATTGGGCACTTGTGATACATAGTACATAGTACTAGAAGTAGAAGTATGTACTACCCACTACTACTACTACTTCTAGCTTCTAGCTTCTAGCTACTACTACTACTACTACTACTACTAATTGTAGGCAGATGTCGATGTCGATGTAGAACTTCGTAGAAGTAGAAGTACTTCTCTAGAAGTAGAAGGGAGTAGATCTAAATCTGAAAAGGAACTGAAAGTAGAAGAAGAAGGAGAGGAAGAAGATGAAGGGCCAGTCAAGAGTTCAAGAGGACAGCACATGAATACGTACCATGAATACGTACCATGATATATCAATTCTATACTCGCTGTTACAACACCACTTGATCAGGTTTCAAAGTAAGCCACTGAATAGAGCTTTCAAAAACATTCTCTAGACACTAACAGCTACATTTTCGATTTCTGCTGAGCTGTCTTTGGTTAATACATTCTCACTAGTGTCAGGAGTGACATTTCCATCAACCGTCTTCAGATAATTCACAGCAGTGGTGGCTATATCTACACCATATTGAACACAATCTCCAAATGCAACACCAGTTTTATAATTACCACCCAAATATAACCCAGGCGCCTTCTTTTCTCCTGCTTTCTCTACGCGTTCTAGAAGCTCCAAGTGACCTCTCTCATACTGGGGTATAGCTTGCGGCCATAATCTTACACCCAAAACCTTCGGAGGAGGGGCGTCAGCATTTAGGAGTACTTTCCTAACATCACCATCTACCTGTGCAACGAGCTCATCCTCGGAAAGATTTTTGATGTCAGGATCTTGAGCTCCCCCGATGTAGTTTAGCAACATGGTGTAGCCCTCAGGTGCTCTACCTGGGAACAAAGAAGATGACCAGATAGTACCAAGAGTTCTAACTTTCTGCGATCTCGGTATCAAGTTACCAAATCCAACGATTGGCTTCTTCCCATCACTGTTCACCTCTTTGAAAGCAGAATTCGGATACGCAATAGTTACGGAACCTACAGGCGGGTAGTACACTTTGCTCAACTCCTCCGCCTCAGCTAAAGCTCCTTGCGCTTCTGCAACAATTGGAGCGACGACATATGATGGAGCAGTCACCAGTAGTGTCTTACTCTTCACAACTTTGGTGCCACTCCTTGTCTCGAATGTAGTCAGCCAGCTTTTACCATCGTCAGATTTTCTGATCTTTTTCATTTTATGGTTTAATCTTACTTTCTGGTCACCTAAGATTTCCTGTACTTTCAAGGGAAGAGATTGAAGGCCCCTCTTAAAGGTACCCAACGATCCTGCTGGAACGGTGGGTAGATCTGCATCCCTCTCAGCATTAGCTTTTCTTTCATCAGCGAGCTGCTTCATGCGAATGAGGGCTCCCTCTAAGATGCCTGGTCCGTTTCCCAACGTTTCCAAGTTTTTTACTTTCTTCAACGCTGCTTTCATACTAAGACTGTCAGGATTTCCCGCGTAGACACCAGAGACAAAAGGATCAATGCATCTTTCAAACACCTCAGCACCTAGATGTCTAGTGACAAATTGGCGAACACTCTCTTCCTCATTTTCTGGTGGTGGATCGATGAAGCCTAAAGCACCGATTGCAGCTCTGATCTTGCCTGGCCATGTAAGCAGCCAGAAATTAAATACAGCATCTTGTAGTGATCCCGGCAAAGCGTATAACTTATTCTCCCAAAAGACAAACCTAGGTAAGGTAGGATCCGCAAGCACCAGCTCATCGATCATCCCAATGTCCTTCGCAAAACGCAGAATTGTTGGACTTGGTTGGAAAGAATTGGGACCTTCCTCCCATAGAAATCCTGTACAACAATATTAGTAGATACATGCATGATAATGAATGTTTGGAAAGAGGATGAGCAAATTCAACTTGCGGGAAGACACAAAAAAGTTGAGTGGGTAGAAGGGGCACGGGAAAGACCTTCATCATTGGTTTTACTAATGAGATTTCCGCCTATGACATCTCTTGCCTCACACAACATTACATCTACCCCTTGTTTATCCAGATAATACGCCGCAGATGATCCTGAAATGCCTGAACCCACAACTAATGCGTCGACCTCTTCGACTTTTCCGCCATCTCCAGGTCTTTGAGAGGATGAGGACGACGAGAAATCCGTGCCGAAGGCAGGCCAATTGATTTTCGGGAACTGAAATGATTTGGATGCGGGAGTCTTCTTACCACCTTTTCCATCCTCAGTACCGCTAGACATCTGAAGGATGGTGCCTTGCTGTGCATACGCACTGATCTGAAGCATGCTACGCTGTGAACTGGTTCTGCCAATGGCACACTGCTGGAGAGAGGTCGCCACCGCAAGAATGCATATGACGACAAGAACACGTCCAACACTCATCGCGGGAGAAGATTACTCTACTTCTTGAGTCCTCCACGATCCCCTTGTCCTTAGTTAATGCAGTATCTGTGGTCGGTTCTAGATCATACACACAGGGACCCTAGTAGAATCAGCGGTGTTCCAGTGTGTTCGTGATGACCAGATCTCCTTGATATGTTTGGATCTCTTCTCGTATACATAGCATAGCACTGCTGTGGATATATATATGTTGTTGAATCGTGATCATTTACACGATATTTTTCATTTTCATATATAAAATGGATAATTTCATACTCTCTTTTTCTTGGATTTTATGAATATTTAACGAAGTGGTGCCTCCCTCCCTCCGACCCCTTACGAACTTACCTGATCAAATAAATTATTTTCCATATTGTTTGGGGAGAAAAAAAATTATCTGAAAAAAAAGCCACAGCAGTAGGAGCGTAGCATAGCGTAGGTGGATGGATAGATCGGATTACTTCTAGTGCTAAGTTTCTAAGATTGAAGTGTGCCAATTCCATATTGAGGATAATTCGATATCTAATATCCAATTCACCCACCCCCGTGCCATCAGGCATCATCCGATGATTATAATCTTTCATGATTCATCGGATTCATCGGCTTATCAAGATTGCTACAATTGCAACTACTCTTTTCTATCCCTCATATCGTGTCAATAACTTCGCAAGAGCTGTCACCTCCTTTTCTTCTTCTTCGTTATCACCTGCAACAAGACCACACAGTACAATGGATGCTGAGACATACAAAGCTAAGGCAGCCCAGGAGCAGATAGAGATAGTGGACGAAAACAATCAAGTATTGACACCAACAAATCGGGCGGAAATGAGGGCGAAGAGGCTTATTCATCGTGCAACCTACGCATTCGTAAGGAACAGCAACAACTACTTCTATGTACAGAAGAGATCGGCTTTGAAAGATTACTGTCCTTCCTTCTTCGATCCCACCCCAGGAGGAGTAGTTGGAGCGGGTGAAACGTATGAGGATACGAATAGACGTGAAATTGAAGAAGAAATGGGCATTTCATTCCCACCATCTTCTTCTTCTGCAGACTTACCGAAGCATCTATTCACCTTCTACTACGAAGACGAGAGGGTTCGATGCTGGGGCGACGCATGGGATATAGTGTACGATGGCCCGCTGAAACTTCAAGCTGAAGAAGTGGACAGTGTACACATGATGAGTATGGGCGAGATCCTGCGGAGGTTTGAGGCAGGCGAGGACTTCACTCCCGATAGTGTTCATGCTTGTAGGAAATATGTTGAATGTTTAAAGGAGCAGGGAATAGACTTGACCCCAAGAGGGGACAGACCAGAGGCTGAGCTACTTTAAAAGTTATCCGTACCCTTTACCGCTTTATAAAATAACAATACCATATATATTGATTGTACTAGTATTTATGCCATATTTCTTCATGATATCATAGCTATCATTTACTTCTACTTCTAGCTTGTTGGTAACATAAGCTTATTTTGAATAGATCCCTCATGTAACTACTACTACTACTACTACTACTACTACTACTACTACTACTACCACTGACCTAGTGTCCAATAGTACTAGGTACCTACTACCTACTACCTACTGCCTACTACCTACTACCTACTACCTATTACCTACTACCAACTACCTAACACCTAAGACCTACTAGGGTACTATTAACTGGTACTAAGTAGTAGTAGTAGCGTAGTATCTAGCTAGCACTAGTGAAGTTCGCTTAGTAGGCTCAGGTACCGGTAGCTAGAGCTTGAGTATCATGGTTATGATTCTTTTTCAGTTTTAGTCTTTAGTGTTACCATGCCATATGCCATAGCTATAGACTAGTAGTCAGACTAGGTACATGATAATTCACATCATACATCATACATATACAGCATAGGTACAGCATAATTATTATTATTATTATCATTACTAGTACTATTATTAGATTATTATTAGTACTAGTATTAATTTTCTGTTATTATGTTATAATTATCGTTTCATATTTGAATGACTACATATTCTGTTAGCTATTATTTCATAATTCAATATTCAATCAGTTAATCAGTTAGCAGTTAGCATTATTATTGTTACATATTTTATCATTATACTTATACTAATACTACTTCTAATACGAATACTAAAATTATTAAGAAGTGCTATTATTTGTATTTGTATTGTATTATGTATTAGTATTATAACAATTATTATATTATTATTGGCATTGGCTGCAAAAAAGTTGCTTGGAATATTATTGCAGTATATATCATTCTTGTTGACAAGCTTCGCTCTAAGCTCTAAGAATGGAAGTAGAAGTAGTACTTCTCGGAATTTTTAAGAATAGACACCCCCGTAATCCGTAATTCCGTAATTTTACAATCACTCAAGTCTCAAGTTGAGTCTTTAAAAGTAAAAGTTACGCCATATCGAATTTTGCCGCCAAAGAACAAAGAAAGAAAGACAGACGCTGAGCTCTTGCAACATTTATCTATGTATGGTACAGTACTCTAATAGTAATAGAAGTATACTCGTACCTAATAGAAGTACTAATACTAATACTTCTATTTTTTCTATTGTTTTCATTTTTTTGTGTGCTTGCACACTTCTTTCATTATAAAGTAAACTTATTGGTTACCTATTACTTTCAGAAGATCAGTAGAATAAGTAATGTGTTTATTTCTTTTGTATATATCATGCTGGTCCTTGCATCAGCGATTGTTTTAACTGCATGTCGTTCATTCCGTGAAGTCATTCTACAGTTTCTGGTACCGCTCCGAACTGTGCATCATAAGTTAATTTTTCCTTCTTGAGAGAGAAATACGTTCAATGGCAATTGAGAAAAATTTTTCACGGCCATATACATATTCTCTCTCACTAACCTCACCCACCAGTGGACTTAGGCAGAGTGGCAACTCTTGCCCCAAATGTCCGGGGTCGAGACCCTGGCCCAAAAGATGTTCTCTGTACACTGGTCGCCTGGCCATTGGATGAGAGAGTAGCCACACGAGCACCAAAAGAAATGCCTCCTCTTTTATTGCTATCATCAGGGATTGTGCTTGGTGGATGAGTCACTTGCATTGACATTGGCATTGGCATTGGCATTGGCATTGGTATTCTCTGTCCAATTGCTCTTCGGGCAATGTCTAGATCTTGATTTCCCCCTCCATCACCATCCATAAACGTAGTGTCCTCATCATCCTCACTTTCATCTCCGGAAAATTCGAGGGCCAACTCATTTCTTGTCTCTTCATCTAAAGCTCCCCACGTCTCCTCATCAATTCCAGGTGGACACCCACCCTTCACATGAGTCCTTCTTCTATCACTTGCATCAGAATTAGCTGTCATCGTTGTCGCCGAGGTTGACACTGCAGCAGATATTGCCCCTATTTGTTTCACCACTACCACTTCTCCATTTGCCAAGACATTGGAACATGGTGTGATGTCCTCTCCCACTAAAGGACGAGGAGGATACCCAACTAGCATTTCGAAGTTCTCCATCTCCAGATTGACCATAGTCCCCAAGACTTCTCGAAGCTGTCCAACAGTGTGATCGGCTTGGACAGAAATAGTCGAGGTAGTACCGGATGGAGCTTTCACACGGAGTTTCAACTGTTGAGCCATTCGTGCAACGTCTTCTCCATGCACTACACCGCTCGCTGGTGAATATTGTGATCAGAAGGGAAGTCAGGAGAGAAGGAGAAGGATGACTCTCTGTCTAGTCTATGCTTCTCTGCTGTGTGGGACTCCTGCTAATACGAAAATACTCTTCTAGCATTTGTTTTGCAAGAAATTTTGGAGATCCAAGATGTAAAGATTATCCAGGATATTGGATATGGGAGAAAAAAAGACGACTTCCAATTTTCCAATTATTTCTACTCTCTCTCTCTCTCTCTGCGAATCTGCTGTTGTGAATCTCTTATTATCTACTCTAGAGAGAGAATAATATATTACATATGATGTGGTACCATGGTGACTACCCTCTCCTCTAAGCTTCTAAGTGATGATGATGATGATGATGATGATGATAATGGTGTAGTTTTTGGCATTCAGAGGGACGCTTCTATGGCATTAGTCCATCGGCACTTGGTGTAGGAGAGGAAAGAGGCCTTCTTCAGCGCTTCCTCCTACAAATGTTACCATCATCATCATCATCATCATCATCATCGTCATCCACATGTCTGATCCTTGTCCTAGTTGTATTCATAATCAACCTATCCTCTAATACATCCTTCAGATTTCAACCGAGAGTCGTTCCCTACATCTCGGGGGGAGGCTGTATCATTCGAGGTACTTGGAGACATGTGTCACAGCTGCATTTATCGGCCAATGACGATGAAGAGGAAAGTATGGCAGATCTGGTAGCACGAGCAGCTGCCGAACAAGAAGCAGAGCGACAGGCATCTGCTGAAGCCGATTTGGAGCGTCAGATGAAAGTCAAGAAAGCAAGAGAGGATAAAGAGTACGAAAGATACTGGAACAGGGTGACGGGGAAATCAGATGCTAATGACATGAAAGGTAAGTCGCTCTCGAAATCCCAGATGACTCAGAGAGAATACTACAGCATGACGAAGCGCATGGGCGATAAGAACTCACTTAACAAGATGAACAATTTAAAAGAAAAATATGCCAGCAAGGGTTTTGAGGAAATGGATTTCGAGGCTGTTCCTCGACGTCCAGGAGAGCAAGGTTCAAATTTACCCGCCTATCTGGGTGTGGGTGTTGGTATAGCCGCTCTAGCGGCTGGTAGCGCTAGCTTCAATAGGAATGGTGGTTCAAGCAGCGAAGTAAATGCAGGTGTCATCTCATCCGACACTACAAAGTTCTCCTCTCGTCTGATTAAAAAAGACTTCCAAATTCAGGACCTCCAAAATAATGCTGTGAAATCTATGTTGTCGGTGGCGTCTTTGCCCGACTTTCCTGTGGACATTCTGCGGTCTCTTCACGTGCTGAGGGGAGAAGTTCCTGTCAATGTAGAGCAAACAGTTGTTATCTTCTGGCGTCCATCGTCTTTACTGTCATTGCGGACTGTGTCTGCATTCAATAACAATTTTGCCCAGGCTTTAGAAAAGGCTGGTACCAAAGTCATCAATGTGTTGGTCCCTAAATATACATGTGAATTTGATTTACAAACAACCGACTCCCTTCTCAGCCCCTCACAGATTGGCGGAGAGGGATCTATAATTGTCCTTGATAGAGATCGGAAGCTGTGGGGTAAATTGGGTATTAACAAGTGGCCCACTGTGCTTGTGAATAATAAAAACAAAATTCTGTTCGCTCTTGAAGGTTCTAGAAGCTTTAGTGAAGTTGCAGGTAGAGCTGCAATAGCAGGAGCATTTGCATCGAATAGTAATGCAAGCTTAGAAAATCTTGTTAGTGCGTACTCCTCAAATCCAATGTTGCCATCGTCATCTCTTTTAGCTGAAAGAACTCAACTGAACAAACCTAGCAGAGTGACTGTAGATAAGAAAACTGGCGATCTGATCATCTCCGATACTGGCAATAACCGTGTTTTAATTGTAGACAAGAATACCTTCACTGTGAAGAGAGTATTAGGTAAACATGTCTTTATAACGCTACGACTTCATATTATTTTACACATTATTTGGTCACTTTTTCCAACTTCCTTCGTCTTCGTCTCTCTTTGCTTCTCTCGATCATGTTTTTGTAGGATCTAAAGATGGCAAGGCAGGTTCTCCCCAGTCATTTGACCGAGAGAGCTTTGGCTCTGAATTGATGAATGCCCCAATGGGTCTGGCCATTACTCTCGATGGTACTCTATATATTGCAGATACTGGTAACGATCTTATTCGTCAGGTCAACATACGCGAAGATTCTTCAAAACTAAGTTCTATGTCAGTGAGCGACGTAGATAGCGATAGCTCCGGAAACCAATATGACAATGGCGACATTGACAACATTTACAGGGTACTAGGAATGTCAATAAGAGGTACATAGATAGACAGATAGACAGACAGACAAGCACACACACACACACACACACACACACACACACACACGCACGCACGCACGCACGCACGCACACGCACATGCATGTTTATACAATTCTTTTGCAAGTCTGCATTTTTTAGTTTTCCATGGCTATGACGTATCCTAAACTATGTACGCACTAGATCTAGCCGCCTTGCCAGCCGAAGAGGCCTTAGACATTGTGAATTCGAAAGAGAAAAATCTTGATCCTCAAACTTCCTTCGTAGCGCAGCAAATGGTCGGTAGAAGTAGACCTTTTGTCACACCTACAGGTATGCGTTCTTATCACAGCTGTAGTTGGATCCTGATATTCTTCTTCTTCTTCTTCTTCTTCTTCTTCTTCTTCTTCTTATCGTTGTTATCATTGTTATCATTGTTATCATTATTATTATTATTATTATTATTATCATTATTATCACTACCATTATTATCATTGCGATTGTATCACAATATGCCATAGATATTGCTGTTGTCGATGCTTTTGTGTATGTCTCTGCGGCTGGAAGTCATCAACTATGGCGAGTAGATCCATCTGGCTTTGTTAGACCTGTCCTTGGTAGTGGAGTACAGGGTAGGAAGGACATTGTAATGAATGCTATGGATAGTGGGTTATGGAGTGGAGGTAATTCATAGGCACAATTATAGACATATTCACCTATTTCACAAATATGAATGAGTTCACGTCTTCTATCACTCACATCTATGGTATAGGTGCGACTGGTGCGGTGAGTAAGAGTTCGGCCTTGACTGATAAAAGTAGGTTGGCTCAACCAATGGGTGTAGTGGGTTTAGCTGGTGGGAGATTGATGATCACAGACTCTGAGGCTTGTTGTATACGTGAGTATAATCTTATTGAGGGGTATACCACAACTTTAGCAGGTAAGTCAACAGGCAAAGGTGATGAGCGATCTCTACAGGATAGCGTAAGTGGTGACAGTGTTGGAAGTGGCTCAGGTGCTAGATTTCAATATCCATCCGGCGCATGTTCATACGACACGGCCGATGATGCTTTGGTCGCCGATACTTTAAACCATAAGATCAAACTTATAAAAACTATTGGATCTGATAGTAAGGTTGAAGCTTTCTTTGGAAATGGTAAGCGAGGTAGTAATCTTAGTAATTCTAATGATCCATTGGGTTGTGAACTGAATTCTCCCCAAGGTGTAGCTTATGATAAGAAGAATAAAGTCTTTTACATTGCAGATACAGGAAACAACAGAATAGTCAAGTATGATTTGGCAGAAAATATTATTTCTCAAGTTGAAATCAAAATATAAATTGTTCCTGCACTATTCTGATGATGGTGGTGTTGGTAATGATAGTGGAAATGATGATGATGATGATGATGATGATGAAGATAATGATAATGAGGAGGAGGTGGAGGAGGAGGAGGAGGAGAAGGACGGGGGTGATACCCAAATATGACCGCTTTAGGGTCATGGAATTATATGTGTTCCCAGCCCTTTTTAAACCACTGAAGATTTAAAATGGGACATTTTCAATCTTTTAAGGGTCAGATATCAGCAACGAATTAAAATCCAGAACACCGGAGGCGTTCCATTTTAAATCTTCACTGGTATAAAGGTACTTCATCTCCTCTCTCTGTATCATACATTCATGTTGCCCAGACCACCCACCATACAAGGTACGAAGTAATAGTACTTTTAATAGTGATAGACAGGAAGTAGAACTACCGGTAGTACGTATGTAGAAACCAGTACTACTAGTAGTAGTAGTACTAGGTACTAGGACTAACCTTTTTTTTTTGAATTTGTTAGTATGTTCTTAGTATTCGTAGTTTTATTAGTAT
>JACLAD010012857.1_pt1 | contig 11796 bp, 19 predicted proteins | sample 8027901 | NCBI WGS metagenome assembly JACLAD01 (sample SAMN15725071, study PRJNA655200) | protist metagenome | isolation source: fluorescence activated cell sorting (FACS) single amplified genomes of... | place: Spain: Blaines Bay Microbial Observatory, Mediterranean Sea | collected 2016-07-05
GCCCGTCGTGCCATGACGCGTCACATGAAGCGTCAGGGCCGGGTCTGGATCCGGATCTTCCCGGACACGCCCGTGACCTCCAAGCCCACCGAAGTCCGGATGGGTAAGGGCAAGGGCTCGGTCGATTTCTGGGCCGCCAAGGTCAAGCCGGGCCGGGTGATGTTCGAGATCGACGGCGTCAGCGAAGGCGTCGCCCGCGAGGCGCTGCGCCTCGCCGCGATGAAGCTGCCGATCAAGACCCGCACCGTGGTCCGCGAGGACTGGTAAGGGCAGGGCCTTCGGGCCGCTCACGAGATGAAGGCCCCCGCCGAGCGATCGGCGGGGGCTTTTGCCTTGCCGACAGCTTGTCTTTAATGGGTTCGGGTTGTGTGCAACCTCTTGCCACAACCTGCGGCTATCTATTCGGTGGGCCTATGACCAAACTTGTTCTCCTGCATCGATCCGACTCCATCTATGAGGACGAGCTGGATACCCGGTATGATTTTCCGAAAGCCTACTTGAAGGCTATGCGCGAAGGCGTCGGCGATTGGGTTGTGTATTATGAACCGGTGAAAGCCGGTCCGCGCGCATATTTTGCGGTCGCCAAGATTGCGGCGATCATTCCCAAGCCGGGAGTCGCCGATCGCTATTTGGCGTTGATCGAACCCGGCAGCTTCCTGCCATTCGATGAAAATGTCGCTCGTTTAATTGAGGGCCGCCCGCTCGAAACAGTGCTCTCACATCCGGATGGAACCCCTAAAAAGGGGGGCGCTCAGCAACAGGCTGTCCGCAGGTTGCCTGAGGCTGACTTTGCTAGGATCGTGAACATCGGACTGCCGCAGCATCTCGAAGAGATGGAAGCCAGGAGATATGGAAGTCCCTCTTCGGCCATGGCAGAGGAAGCACTTACATTCGAGCGCCCCATTCTCGAACGGTTGACCAGACGTGCCTACCGAGATGTCGCGTTTCGGCGCCGGGTCAGGGAAGCTTACGACTATCGCTGTGCGATTTCAGGACTTCGGCTCAGAAATGGCGGCGGCTGCCCGGAAGTGCAAGCAGCGCATATCCGTCCGGTTGATAAACAGGGAAGCGACTCGGTCCGTAATGGCCTGGCATTGTCAGGAACGTTGCATTGGATGTTCGATCGCGGTCTCATCTCCGTTGCTGAGGACTGGACGATCCTGGTGTCACGGAACAAAGTCCCCGGTGGGGTCGTGGACCGTCTCATCGTCCCGGATGGACGCCTCCGTAAGCCGAACGACCGGCATGACTGGCCCCACCCAGAAAACCTGCGCTGGCATAGAGAGAACGTGTTCGGGCAAGTATCTATGACCCCGGATGAAGTTCTACCTTGGAGCTGAGCGAGCCGAAGCGCGTCGGGGGTAGCGCGACCCTACAGGCACGACACGGTGCCCCGTCCGAGAAAGGGTTTGCATCCCCGGCCCATTCCGTCTAGGGACAGCGCTCATTCACCTATCCACCGGAATCAGGGTGACCCTCTCGATGATGAAAGGGGCCTTCCGGTGATGTCGAAAGGACAGGCCCATGGCGCTGCATGCCAAGGAACTCCGCGACAAGTCCGCGGACCAGCTCCGCGAGACCCTCGTCGATCTGAAGAAAGAAGCGTTCAACCTGCGCTTCCAGCAGGCCACCGGCCAGCTCGAGAACACCGCGCGGATGCGCGTCGTCAAGCGCGACGTCGCCCGCATCCACACCATCCTGAACCAGAAGGCGGCCGAAGCCGCCGGCACGGAGGCCTGAGCCCATGCCCAAACGCATCCTGCAAGGCGTCGTGACCTCGAACCAGAACGCGCAGACCGTCACCGTCTCGGTCGAGCGCCGCTTCACGCATCCGGTTCTGAAGAAGACGATCCGTAAGTCCAAGAAGTACCGGGCTCACGACGAGGCGAACACCTTCAATGTGGGCGACAATGTCCGCATCCAGGAGTGCGCCCCGAAATCCAAGACCAAGCGCTGGGAAGTGATCGCCGAATAAGGCGCCCATCTTCCAGCTTGTACGAAACCCTGGGGAGAAGGCCATCGCGAGCCCCCCAAAGGTCGGGAGAAACCCATGATCCAGATGCAGACCAATCTGGATGTCGCTGACAACTCCGGCGCACGCCGGGTGCAGTGCATCAAGGTCCTCGGCGGGTCCCACCGCCGTTATGCGTCGGTCGGCGACATCATCGTGGTGTCCGTCAAGGAAGCGATCCCCCGTGGCCGCGTGAAGAAAGGTGACGTCCGCAAGGCCGTCGTCGTGCGCACCGCCAAGGAAGTTCGCCGCGAAGACGGCACCTCGATCCGCTTCGACCGCAACGCGGCCGTCATTCTCAACAACAACAACGAGCCGGTCGGCACCCGTATCTTCGGGCCGGTGGTTCGCGAGCTGCGCGCGAAGAACTTCATGAAGATCATCTCGCTCGCGCCGGAGGTGCTGTAATGGCTGCGAAACTCCGCAAAGGTGACAAGGTCGTCGTCCTGACCGGCAAGGACAAGGGCAAGACCGGCGAGATCCAGTCCGTCGATCCCAAGGCCGGCAAGGCCGTGGTCGAGGGCATCAACGTCGCGATCCGCCACGTCAAGCAAAGCCAGACCGACCAGGGCGGCCGCCAGCCCAAGGCGATGCCGATCCAGCTGTCGAACCTGGCCATCGTCGATGCCAACGGCAAACCGGCCCGCGTCGGCTTCCGCGAGGAAGACGGCAAGAAGGTCCGCTTCGCCAAGACAACCGGGGACGTGATCTGATGCTCGACACCGCGAACTACACCCCGCGTCTCAAGGCGACCTTCGCCGACGAGATCAAGGCCAAGCTCAAGGAAGAGTTCGGCTACAAGAACGACATGCAGATCCCGCGCCTGGACAAGATCGTCCTGAACATCGGCGCCGGGGCCGAGGCCGTCCGCGACAGCAAGAAAGCCAAGTCCGCCCAGGACGATCTTTCGACCATCGCCGGTCAGCGCGCCGTCGTCACCAAGGCCAAGAAGTCGATCGCCGGCTTCCGCGTCCGCGAGGACATGCCGCTCGGTGCGAAGGTGACCCTGCGTGGCGACCGGATGTACGAATTCCTCGACCGCCTGATCACCGTGGCCATGCCGCGCATCCGCGACTTCCGCGGCGTGTCGGGCAAGAGCTTCGACGGCCGCGGCAACTACGCCATGGGCCTCAAGGAGCACATCGTGTTCCCGGAGATCAACTTCGACAAGGTCGACGAGGTCTGGGGCATGGACATCGTCATCTGCACCACCGCGAAGACCGACGCGGAAGCGAAGGCGCTGTTGAAGCATTTCAACATGCCGTTCAACAGCTGATCCGCGGGAGGAAAAGAGAGATATGGCCAAGAAATCCATGATCGAACGCGAGAAGAAGCGCGAGCGTCTGGTGGCTCAGTATGCCGCCAAGCGCGCCGAGCTCAAGGCGATCGCGAACGACAAAGACAAGCCCGTGGAAGAGCGCTTCAAGGCGAACCTGAAGCTCGCGCAACTGCCGCGCAACAGCTCGCCCACCCGTCTTCACAACCGCTGCCAGCTGACGGGGCGTCCGCACGCCTATTACCGCAAGCTGAAACTCAGCCGGATCATGCTGCGCGAGCTCGGCTCGAACGGGGAAATCCCCGGCATGGTCAAGTCGAGCTGGTAAGGAGGGTCCACAGATGAACGATCCCATCGGTGATATGCTGACCCGCATCCGCAACGCGCAGATGCGTCACAAGTCCACCGTCATCACCCCCGCCTCCAAGCTGCGCGGCTGGGTGCTCGATGTCCTCGCCGACGAAGGCTACATCCGTGGCTACGAGTCGACCACCGGCAAGGACGGGCACCCCGCTCTCGAGATCAGCCTGCGCTACTACGAAGGCGCCCCGGTGATCCGTGAGCTCAAGCGGGTCTCCAAGCCCGGCCGCCGCGTCTACATGAGCGTCTCCGACCTGCCGGCTCCGCGCCAGGGTCTCGGCGTCTCGATCGTCTCCACGCCCCGCGGCGTGATGTCGGATGCAAACGCACGCGCAGCCAATGTCGGCGGCGAAGTGCTTTGCACCGTATTCTAAGGAGGGTCCGGTAATGTCTCGTATTGGTAAACGCCCGGTCGCCCTGCCCAGCGGCGTGACCGCCAGCGTCTCCGGCCAGTCGGTCGAAGTGAAGGGCCCCAAGGGCACCCGCAGCTTCACCGCCACCGACGACGTCACCCTGACGGTCGAGAACGACGCGATCAACATCGCGCCGCGCGGCCTGTCCAAGCGTGCCCGTCAGCAGTGGGGCATGTCCCGCTCGATGGTGCAGAACCTCGTCACCGGGGTCTCGACCGGCTTCAAGAAAGAGCTCGAGATCCAGGGCGTCGGCTACCGCGCGCAGATGCAGGGCAACACCCTGAAGCTGGCGCTCGGCTACAGCCACGACGTCAACTTCGAGGTGCCGGAGGGCGTGACCGTCACGGCCCCCAAGCAGACCGAGATTGTTGTCGAGGGCATCGACCAGCAGCTCGTGGGTCAGGTTGCGGCGAACATTCGCGAGTGGCGCGCCCCGGAGCCCTACAAGGGCAAGGGCATCCGCTACAAAGGCGAGTTCATCTTCCGCAAGGAAGGCAAGAAGAAGTAAGGACGCGAAAAAATGGCAAACAGCAAACGGGATCTGTTCCTGAAGCGCCGTCAGCGCGTCCGGAGCAAGCTGCGCAAGGTGAACGCGGATCGTCCGCGTCTCTCCGTGCACCGCAGCAACAAGAACATCAGCGTGCAGCTGATCGACGACGTGAACGGCGTCACTCTCGCCTCGGCCTCCTCGCTCGAGAAGGATCTGGGCATCGTCGGGAAGAACAACGTCGAGGCGGCCGCCAAGGTCGGTGCGGCGATCGCGGAGCGTGCGAAGAAGGCCGGCGTGTCCGAAGCCTATTTCGACCGCGGCGGCTTCCTGTTCCACGGCAAGGTCAAGGCGCTCGCTGACGCGGCGCGTGACGCCGGCCTGAAGATCTGAGGAGACGTAACATGGCAGAACGTGACAACCGTCGCCGCGACCGCGACGAGAACCCGGAATTCGCCGATCGTCTCGTGGCGATCAACCGGGTGTCCAAGACGGTCAAGGGCGGCAAGCGCTTCGGCTTCGCGGCGCTCGTCGTCGTGGGCGACCAGAAGGGCCGTGTCGGCTTTGGCAAGGGCAAGGCCAAGGAGGTCCCCGAGGCCATCCGCAAGGCCACCGAGCAGGCGCGCCGCAACCTGATCCGCGTGCCGCTGCGCGAGGGTCGGACCCTGCATCACGACATGGAAGGCCGCCACGGCGCCGGCCGTGTCGTCATGCGCTCGGCGCCCGCCGGTACCGGCATCATCGCCGGCGGCCCGATGCGTGCGGTGTTCGAGATGCTGGGCCTTCAGGACGTCGTCTCGAAGTCGCTCGGTTCGCAGAACCCCTACAACATGATCCGCGCCACGCTGGACGGCCTGCGCGCCGAGCAGTCGCCGCGTGCGGTCGCCCAGCGTCGCGGCAAGAAGGTCGCCGACATTCTGCGCAAGCCCGAAGAGGCCAGCGCCGAAGTCGCCGAAGCCTGAGGAGAGCGGACATGGCAACCATCGTCGTCAAGCAGATCGGCTCGCCGATCCGTCGCCCCGCCTCGCAGCGTGCCACGCTGAAGGGCCTGGGCCTGAACAAGATGCACCGCACCCGCGAGCTCGAGGACACCCCCTCGGTGCGCGGCATGGTGAACTCGATCCCGCACCTGGTGCAGATCGTCGAAGAAAAGGCCTGAGCCACCGGCTCGGCCAAGGGAAGGGGCGTCGCGGGCAACCGCGGCGCCCCTTTCGCGTGCCGCTGCGCCGTGTTTCGCGCGCGAAACGGTCAGCATCCGTGCCCTTTGCGCCGGTCCTGACGCCCGTGCTGACGCGGGGTCGCGGCGCGCGGCTTGCACGGCGGGGCCATCGGGCGTATACGCCGCCGGTGGCCTCTTTCGGGGCCGCGAATCCAATTCAGCAAGCCGCGTTTGCCCCATCCGTCGCTGGGGGGCAGTTCCGGCACAGGAGAAGCGACATGAAACTCAACGAACTGCGCGACAACCCGGGTGCGGCCAAGAAGGCCAAGCGCGTCGGCCGCGGTCCGGGCTCCGGCACCGGCAAGATGGGCGGCCGCGGCATCAAGGGTCAGAAATCCCGCTCGGGCGTGGCCATCAAGGGCTACGAGGGCGGCCAGATGCCGCTCTACCAGCGTCTGCCCAAGCGCGGCTTCAACAAGCCCAACCGCATGGAATACGCCGTCGTCAACCTGGGCCTGATCCAGAAGTTCATCGACGCCGGCAAGATCGACGCGGGCCAGGACATCACCGAGGACGCGCTGGTCGCTTCCGGCCTGATCCGCCGCAAGCGCGACGGCATCCGCGTGCTGTCGAAGGGCGAGTTCACCGCCAAGGCCAACATCGCCGTCACCGGCGCCTCCAAGGGCGCGATCGAGGCGGTGGAGAAGGCGGGCGGCAAGCTCACCACCACCGCGCCGGCGGCCGCCGCCGAATAATCGGTGGCCGGGGGGCCTTGCGCTCCCCGCCCCCGTCACCGACTGTTCCCGCGCCGCCGACCGGAAGACCCCGGTCCGGCGGCGCTGACATGACAAGAGAGCCCCGATGGCATCAGCAGCAGAACAGATGGCCGCCAACATGAGCTGGGGGGCCTTCGGCAAGGCCACCGAGCTCCGTCAGCGGATCCTCTTCACGATCGGTCTCCTGATCGTCTACCGGCTCGGCACCTTCATCCCGGTTCCCGGGATCGACGGCGCCGCGCTGCGCAACTTCATGGAGGGCGCGGCCTCCGGCATCGGCGGCATCCTGTCGATGTTCACCGGCGGCGCGCTGAGCCGGATGGGCATCTTCGCCCTCGGCATCATGCCCTACATCTCCGCCTCGATCATCGTGCAGCTCATGGCCTCGATGTACGAGCCCCTCAAGCAGCTCAAGAAAGAGGGCGAGCAGGGCCGCAAGAAGATCAACCAGTACACCCGCTACTTCACCGTGGTGCTGGCGACCTTCCAGGCCTACGGCCTCGCCGTGTCGCTCGAAGCGGGCGATCTCGTCACCGATCCGGGGCTGTTCTTCCGCGCCTCGACCATGATCACCCTGGTGGGCGGCACCATGTTCCTGATGTGGCTGGGCGAGCAGATCACCGCCCGCGGCATCGGCAACGGCATCTCGCTGATCATCTTCGTCGGCATCATCGCCGAGATCCCCGCCGCCCTCGCGCAGTTCCTGAGCCAGGGCCGTTCGGGCGCGATCAGCCCCGCCGTGATCCTTCTGGTGATCGCCATGGTGGTCGGCGTGCTGACCTTCGTGGTGTTCATGGAGCGCTCCCTGAGGAAGATCCACATCCAGTACCCGCGCCGCCAGGTCGGCATGAAGGTCTATGATGGCGGCTCCTCGCACCTGCCGATCAAGGTCAACCCGGCGGGCGTGATCCCGGCGATCTTCGCCTCGGCGCTGCTGCTTTTGCCGACCACGCTCTCGACCTTCTCGGGCGGGCAGGGCGGCCCGGTGCTGTCGACGATCCTCGCCTATTTCGGGCCGGGCCAGCCGCTCTACCTGATCTTCTTCGCGGCGATGATCGTCTTCTTCACCTACTTCTACACCCGCGAAGTGGCGTTCAAGACCGATGACGTGGCCGACAACCTGAAGAACCAGAACGGCTTCATCCCCGGCATCCGCCCCGGCAAGCGCACCGCCGAGTATCTCGACTACGTGCTCAACCGCGTGCTCGTGCTCGGCTCGGCCTATCTGGCGCTGGTGGCGCTGCTGCCCGAGATCCTGCGCAGCCAGCTGGCGATCCCGTTCTACTTCGGCGGCACCTCGATCCTGATCATCGTCTCGGTCGGGATGGACACGATCCAGCAGGTGCAGAGCCATCTGCTCGCGCATCAATACGAGGGGCTGATCGAGAAATCGCAGCTGCGCGGCAAACGCGGCGGCAAGACCAACAAGACCAAGGCGAGGGGGCCTGCGCGGCGATGAGCACGAACATCATTCTTCTGGGGCCGCCGGGAGCGGGCAAGGGCACGCAGGCCAAGCGGCTGGTCGAGGAGCGCGGCATGGTCCAGCTCTCGACCGGCGACATGCTGCGCGAGGCGCGCTCCTCGGGCACCGAGATGGGCAAGCGCGTCGCCGCCGTCATGGACCGCGGCGAGCTGGTGACCGACGAGATCGTCATCGGGCTCATCCGCGAGAAGCTGACCTCGGGCGCGGCCTCGGGCGGCTACATCTTCGACGGCTTTCCGCGCACGCTGGCCCAGGCCGACGCGCTGGCGGCGCTGCTCGACGAGCTGGGCCAGAGCCTCGACCACGTGATCGAGATGCGGGTCGATGACGAGGTGCTGGTCGCGCGGATCACCGGGCGGGCCTCCTGCGCCAATTGCGGCGAGGTCTATCACGACGTGACCCGCCCGATCCCGGCGGATGGCAAATGCGCCAATTGCGGCTCGACCGAGATCACGCGCCGCGCCGACGACAACGAGGACGCGCTGCGCACGCGGCTTCTGGCCTATTACAAGCAGACCTCGCCCTTGATCGGCTACTACCACGCCAAGGACCAGCTTGAGAGCGTCAACGGGCTTGCCGCGATCGAGGAGGTTTCGGCCGAGATCGCGGGGCTTCTGGGCCAGCAGACCCAGGACGCCTGAGCCGGCGACGGCCCGCCGGGGCAGGGGGCTTGACCCTCTGCCCGGCAGCCCATAGACAGCCCCATCCCGAAAGGGAATCATTTCGCGCGAATGCCCCGGGTCGCCCCCGGCCTCGCGCGGATCACCTCGCAGGATGCGGCCCGGATCGTTCCGGGCCTCAGTTGTGAAAAAAGGCTCCGGAATCACGGAGCCGCAACGAAAGGACGCTAAACGTGGCACGTATTGCCGGCGTGAACATCCCGACCGCGAAGCGGGTTCCGATCGCCCTCACCTACATCACCGGTATCGGTGACACCACCGCCCGCCAGATCTGCGAAGCCGTCGGCATCGACGTCACCCGCCGGGTCAACGACCTGTCGGATGCCGAAGTGCTGGCGATCCGCGAGCACATCGACGCCAACCTCACCGTGGAAGGCGACCTGCGTCGCGAGACCACGATGAACATCAAGCGCCTGATGGACCTCGGCTGCTACCGTGGCCTGCGCCACCGTCGCAACCTGCCGGTCCGCGGCCAGCGTACCCACACCAATGCTCGCACCCGCAAAGGCCCCGCGAAGGCCATTGCCGGCAAGAAGAAATAAGGGGACGCATCAATGGCACGTGATACCCGTCGCGGAGGCAAGAAGAAGGTCTCCAAGAACATCGCCGCAGGCGTGGCGCATGTGAACTCCTCGTTCAACAACACCAAGATCCTGATCTCGGACGTGCAGGGCAACGCGATCTCCTGGTCGTCCGCCGGCACCATGGGCTTCAAGGGCTCGCGCAAGTCGACCCCCTACGCCGCCCAGCTCGCCGCCGAAGACGCCGGCAAGAAGGCGCAGGACCACGGCGTCAAGACGCTGGAAGTCGAAGTGCAGGGCCCCGGTTCGGGCCGCGAGAGCGCGCTGCGCGCCCTGGCTGCCGTCGGCTTCAACATCACGTCGATCCGCGACGTGACGCCGATCGCCCATAACGGCTGCCGCCCGCCGAAGCGCCGCCGCGTCTGAGCCAGCACTACCCGTTCGGGGCCGCGCCTTTTCGCGCGGCCCCGAACCGTCATTTTGAAACCTCGGGCGTCCGGCTCTTCGGGACCATGGAGCACGGACAGGAATGGAGGGACGCATGATCCACAAGAATTGGGCCGAGCTGATCAAGCCGACGCAGCTCGACGTCAAGCCGGGCAACGATCCGTCGCGTCAGGCGACCGTGGTCGCCGAGCCGCTCGAGCGCGGCTTCGGCCTGACGCTGGGCAACGCGCTGCGCCGCGTGCTGATGTCCTCGCTCCAGGGTGCGGCCATCACCTCCGTCCAGATCGACAACGTGCTGCACGAGTTCTCCTCGATCTCGGGCGTCCGCGAAGACGTGACCGACGTGGTGCTGAACCTCAAGGGCGTGGCGATCCGCATGGAAGTCGAAGGCCCCAAGCGGCTCTCCGTCCAGGCGACCGGCCCGGGCGTCGTCACCGCCGGTGACATCTCCGAGACCGCGGGCATCGAGATCCTCAACAAGGATCACGTGATCTGCCATCTCGACGACGGCGCAAATCTCTACATGGAGCTGACCGTCAACACCGGCAAAGGCTATGTCGCGGCCGACCGCAACAAGCCCGAGGACGCGCCGATCGGCATGATCGCCATCGACGCCATCTACTCGCCGGTCAAGAAGGTCTCCTACGACGTGCAGCCGACCCGCGAGGGGCAGGTGCTCGACTATGACAAGCTGACCATGAAGGTCGAGACCGACGGCTCGCTGACCCCCGACGACGCCGTGGCCTATGCCGCGCGCATCCTGCAGGACCAGCTGTCGATCTTCGTCAATTTCGACGAGCCGGAATCGGCCTCCGCCGGCGCGCTCGACGACGGGCTGGAGTTCAACCCGCTGCTTCTCAAGAAGGTCGACGAGCTGGAGCTGTCGGTGCGTTCGGCCAACTGCCTGAAGAACGACAACATCGTCTATATCGGCGACCTGATCCAGAAGACCGAAGCCGAGATGCTCCGCACCCCGAACTTCGGCCGCAAGTCCCTCAACGAGATCAAGGAAGTGCTTTCGGGCATGGGCCTGCATCTCGGCATGGATGTCGAGGACTGGCCGCCGGACAACATCGAGGACCTGGCCAAGAAGTTCGAAGACCAGTTCTGAGGTTCACGGGGGCGGGCCACCGCCCCCGCACGACCCGGGCATTCCGCCCCAAGGAGAGCGGTCGACACGCATCGGCCGCCGGACAAAGCAAAACGCTGAAGGAGACACCCAATGCGTCATGGAAGTGGCTACCGCCGCCTGAACCGCACCCACGAGCACCGCAAGGCGCTGTTTTCGAACCTCGCCGGCTCGCTGATCGAGCACGAGCAGATCAAGACCACGCTGCCCAAGGCGAAAGACCTGCGCCGCGTGATCGAGAAGCTCGTCACGCTCGGCAAGCGCGGTGACCTGCATGCCCGCCGCCAGGCCGCCTCGCAGCTCAAGCAGGACGCGCATGTCGCCAAGCTGTTCGAGATCCTCGGGCCGCGCTACGCCGAGCGTCAGGGCGGCTATGTCCGCGTGCTGAAGGCCGGCTTCCGCTATGGCGACATGGCGCCGATGGCGATCATCGAATTCGTCGATCGCGACGTCGACGCCAAGGGCGCCGCCGACCGCGCCCGGCTCGAAGCGGAAGACGCCGCCGCGGAGTGATAGGGAGCTAATCCCTAAGGATAGAGCCTCACCCCCAAAGGGTGGGGCTTTTTTGGTTAATGCCCCAACGTCAAGGGCTTAGCCCTTGGGGACCGGGGGTTTGACGACGTAGAAACGTGACGTGCCTGATCCTTTGGAGAATGGGAAAGCCATGTCACGCAGCGCCGGCATCGACCTGTATCTCGCCAAGCTTTCGGCTCTCGCCCCGGCGGGGTTCTGCGTTGCGCTGCACATCCGCTCCGCCGTGCCCTCCCTGAGCCACCAGGCCTTCCCGGAGGGCTGGGTCGAGCGCTATGCCGAGGAGGCCTATGCGCTGCGCGATCCGATCATCGCCTGGGGCTTCAGCACCACCGGAAGCTGCCGCTGGAGCGAGATCGAGATCCCCGATCCCTTCGACATCCTCGGGCAGGCGCGCGAGTTCGGGATGAATTTCGGCGTGTCGGTCTCCTGCGGCCCGCTGCAATCGCGCAGCATCGCCTCGGCCTGCCGCCCGGATCGCGAATTCACCGATGCCGAGATCGAGCGCTTCGCGGAGCGCATC
>JACLAD010010397.1_pt1 | contig 11794 bp, 13 predicted proteins | sample 8027901 | NCBI WGS metagenome assembly JACLAD01 (sample SAMN15725071, study PRJNA655200) | protist metagenome | isolation source: fluorescence activated cell sorting (FACS) single amplified genomes of... | place: Spain: Blaines Bay Microbial Observatory, Mediterranean Sea | collected 2016-07-05
CGTTACCCATGTTCAACGTAAAATTTCGAATACACGTCTTGCTACGTCGAGCTCATGAGAGATGTAGGCGTCAGAAACCAAATCAGAAGACTTCGACCTCAACCTGGGCGTTCTTCCGGAAGCTGCAAGCGAGCCATCGCGCAGCTCCAACTCGACTATGAGTATGACAAGAACAGGCATGCATATGCATAATAATGAATAGGCCACACTATAAACCGCTTTCTGTACCATCATATACCAGACAAAATGCTTACGCGATAGAAGCAACATCGCCAACAGATGTTACTACTGAACATTTGACATTTTTCAGAAGAGCAGCAGCCAATTCGGCCTTGGACTCACCAGCAATCGCGACTACTTTTTCTACTGCTTGCTCTGCTGTGATAGTACCCTTTTTACCACCTTTTTCAAAAAATGCGAGGTGTGTGCATGGTGCTGTAAGATTGTCTGGCGACGATTTGACCGCGGCTTTGCCATTCACAACCACGGATGGAAGATCATTTGCACCTGTGGAAGGTGCACTGATAAAACCGTCAAACCCGGCAGACACACCACTTTCCGTCATTACATTAGCATATGCACCGTAAAGTGATTTGTTGGCAAGCAATTTGTCGACAGTGGCATCGTCAGCACCCACGACAATCACAGATGTCTTATCTGTCGTGAAAGATGCAGATGGTAATGCGAGACTCTCTGATTGAGTTTCATTGATAACAACAGAGGAAGCATGAGCAATGGCTTCAACAAAGGCACGTACAGGAGCTTTTGACCCAACAATAATATCAGCGCCAACAATCTTTTCGTCACTTGTATGGAATTCTACTGCACATACGGAAGAATCACCACCAATGTAAGCCACAACGGGACGATGTCCTTTCAATGGCGAAGGGTTCTATAAAAGTGTGAAGTAAAAAAAACATATGAAGTCCTGCAGAGGTCAAATTTTAATATACCAGATAATGGATACTCACTTCATTGATTAAATATTTTTCTCCGTCCCACTTTTTATCTAGTCCCGGTGATTGCCACAAAGGGTCAAGGTTCCAGCCATCAAATCTATGAATACAAAGAAAATACATTTGAGAATGACGGGGAAAGGATTATAATTAAGGTAATGTATTTCAAATACCTTGCTCGATGATCACATTTTCTCGGGGGTACAGGTACTAATAGAGATCTAGCAATAAGTGCATATGCAGGGTCTGCTGATATCATTCTTACACCGATACGAACGCATCCAAAGGTACCGATGGCTCCATCTTCAATAAATAGATCTTTCTCATTTGTGAGCATTTCTTTATGACTCAGCGATAAATCTACAATACAAACGAGTACAATGTGTTATATATTAATCAAGTTGATATATATACATGTGTGTTTAATTTTGTTTTGGTACCTTGAAATTCATCCATCGATATCGTATCGTCCCCAGCCTCTTGTATTTTGTAATCACCAAAATAGGTAGGGCTCTTCAATTCCACCTTTCCACCTACCATCAGACAACAATAGCAAAGATGACGATAATGATGGTGTTTGAGCAAAATGAGAGGAATGTAGAAAATTCATGAAAGTATATAGATACATGAATGAATGAATAAATGAAAGAATGAATGGATGAATGAATGAATAGAAAATCATGTTACCAGCAGGTTTGGCAGAAAGCATACTAGTTAACAAAGGCAATCTAGCATTCCTATAAGCATTTCCAGTAGGAGTAACACCATCTCCGACTAAGGACCAATTGACAGCGTAATCATTTGCTTCTGTTTCCCTAGGCCACATGAACCATTCTTTTGTCTCGATTGCTTTTTTTGTAGATAGATACATAAACCCTACATTACGATGTAACTGTGATGATTTTGTGGTACTGATCAATCTACTTCTTAATGTACTCAACATTCTTTTTCTTTACACGAACTATATCAAATTACTAAATATAATGTTTGTTTGTCTATTGATCTATATGTCTTTTTGCTTGACAGTAAACAACAATAGTGACTAAATCAAACGATGGATTGCTTACTATGTAAAAGTCTCTGAATGGTTTCTAACAACTTGGAAATGACGATATCACCGTGATACACAATCAATGGCGTTTTGCTTTAGCACTTATATCTGCAATGCTCTTTGTAGGAAGAAACTTCGAAAGAAGTGAATCTATGAACCGTGAATTATCTATCGCCAATGCAAACAAATGCAAGACAACTGGTCTGGTTGATGAAAAATAATAGAGGTGATTTCAATGATGAAATCTTCTCTTGGTGGCAATTGTGTCTTCTTTCACTGCAATATCTACTGTAGAAATGAGCAAGTTATAGCGTCGTGAGATGTGTGGAATGTATGTATGTATGTATGTATGTATAGACTAGTATGTAGTAGAGGAGTAGTACCTAACTCGTATATGTCTCATCTTTCTAACAAAACTACGAATTACAGAAGTAATCGAGACCAGACATTTTCTCTTCAAGTACGAGAGTTGCATGTCACATGAGGGATGACACATGAACAACCGCTAGTCATACAACAACCACTTGCTATTATTACCTTTGTATGCATTGCTTTATTCGCACTATCAAATTTCATCATTGTATAAGTACATCGAGGGTTCACGGAGTAGACTGAGGGAGTTGATCGAGGCATTTGAGTCCAATCGGTATCAAATCAAACACTCCTCTAAGTATCTAAGTACTTACATACAAGATGGCAAGTCCAGAGGAAGAGGTACTTGAAAGTATGCGAGTGGTTGAGGAGGAAATTGATGCGCGTATAGACCTCCTAGAGTCACAGAATGCGAAGTATGAGTCTGTATTAAGGTACATCCGATACATCAACAATAGGCGAGAGGAGGAAATGAAAGAAGAAGAAATAAAGGAAAGAGAGAAATCTTCTTCTTCTTCTTCTTCTAGTGACTACAAAGTAGCAGAAAGGAAAGACACACAAGCATCAAAACAAGCAGTCGGAATGACACAGCTGAATCAAGTGCCAATGGCTTCACAGTCACGAGAAGGCAGTAGTAGTAGTAGTAGTAGTAATAGTAATCTTGCTAGACGTATAGAGAAACGTCAACAAGAAGAACAACGTAAAAAAGGGGATACAAGATCATTACAGGATTCCAAATCAATACTTTCATCTTCTTTACAGTCACTCTCTGAGGAAGAAGAGGTAACATTTTTTATTGACTTCATTCGTAGTTTTATTGCATGTAGTCTGAATGATTAATGTGATATATATATATATATATATATATATGTATATATACTCTCACTCCCTTCGGTACCGATCTATCAATTTATCGTCCTCATCATCACTATTCAATGACCCTCTTAGGAAAAAGTTCCTGAAGTACGTCGCAGTTTGGAAAGAATTGAAAAGGAGGCTCGAGATTCCTTGCCGTCATATTTGGATGATCTGCTCTTAGTAGCAAGAAAAGCTAGAGCTGCTCCTGCTCCTCCTTCGTCATCTTCATTAAGGACTAGTAGTGCTAGTAATACGACTATTGATGAACGTAAAGCTAAGATCAAGAACATCTGTAAGTCAGAGAGAGAAAAGAAAACAAGTAGCTCCGCCGTGGGTAGTAACAGATTAAATACAGCCAAGAAAACTATGAGTAGGCAAACCGCAAGCTCTTACATGAATAAAAATATCACGAGCATCAATAATAAAAAGGGGAATAAAATGACATCTATGAACAGTAAGAGTAGAATAAGCACCTCAGCTCAACCAAAATCATCATCGTCATTATCATCATCATCATCATCATCATCTTTATGCCCCAAGAAAGAAGAAGAAGAGGAAGTATCTAAGGTACCCACTTATAAAGAGTTAGTTGAAGATTTGATAAAACAAATTCGTCTTATTAAAAAGTTTAAAAAGTCAGACACACATCTCTCATTAACTGTCGTAGACAAAAAGACATTAGTGGCTCAAAGTAAGTTTTTAACTTTGCTAATGAATGGTTTTGAGACACCTGATATAGCTGATTATAACCAACAAATTGATGAGGAGGAGAATGCTATCGATGTAGATGAAATCATAAGTGGTAAAGAGAAAGAAAAAAAACCAAAAAGAATCACATTGATAAGCACATCGATGGATTGGTTGTATAAGTCATTACAGGATGATTTACCAATGATGCATAGTTTTCTACATTATGAAACGCAACCTGATGATGACTATCCCTTTCAGAAAGCACTAATGGGTGCAGAAGAGTTAAAACGATTACTTTTAATATATCGTGAAGAATATGAACGTGTGTTACAACCTAAACTACGTCGTATACCGCCTTCAAAATGGACTACAAAAGATGCGGAGGAAATTGCTTTTCACTGGTTGCGACTTCGATTGCTGTACGGTATATACGAAAATACTGTTTTACAGGTTATGAGTAATGAAGCTGTCGAACATTTACAAGAAGATGGTTCTCATAAAGATCCCTCCGCATCTAGACCACTTCATATGCAAGCTTTAGCATGTATTCAAAACTTACCCCTATCGGCAGTAGAATCAGAGTTATCCCCTATACCCTTGGAAGAAGTAGGCCATCCAGATTGGTTAGCCAAAAGAACCAAGGCCATACACGAATATCACAATTTTTTTCAAGATTGTATGGATGTACATGATGAAAGTATAATCTCTAAATATATTTTGAAAGATAGAGTTAGAAAGCTGAAAGATTTATGTGATCAAAATAGGAGTAGGCGATCAGCTAGTGAGATGGATGAAGACGAATTACGTCGATGGCGGGAAACATTGAAAGATTGCCAACTTCTTCATAATCTTTTGGTTAATAGAGGAGACCAGAGAAGAAAGACTAAGGATTCAAGCGACAATGATACTAATCAAAAAGCCTCTGGAAAAAGAAGAGGACGACCCAGTCAACTGTTGTTTTTTGAAAAGTAAAGGTAATGGTAACAGCAACAGTGAAGGCAGTGTGCAGACATGGCCACAACAAACAAAGGACACTACATGATCAACTTATTTCTTGAAGTGTCATTATAATCATTATCATTAGGCTTCTTCTTGACGATCTTCAGCTAGATTTTGATTTCTTGTTGTAGTTGTAGTTGTAGTTGTAGGTTGCAGCTGGGCGGCATTTCGTATATTGCGTATTGCTATGGTGTGTATGACCAGTTGAATGTATTTACTATAGAGAAATTATTCTATTTCTATTATCTATTATCTATTATCTATTATCTATAATGGTAGTAATTCTAATCATTAGTTGTACTCTAGGTCGTAGCAGCTAGTTGAAAGTTGAAAAACATGTTGGCCTTCGCTCCTCGCTCGTCTCCTCGTTGCTCGTTGGGAGTTGGGAGATGCATGGCTTTTTCCTCTTAATTAAAGGATCTTCAGTTAGATTTTGATTTATTTGTATTAGTATTAGTATTAGTCGTTGTTTTTCGTTTAAGTGGCTGAATCATAAATATAGGTATAGAAATCATGGATTATCTAGTTGTACTTCTAGAAGCAGATACTTCTAGTAGCTAGTAGCTAGTAGCTACAATAGTAGATAGAGATAGAAGTAGTTACTAAACTCTAAAATAAAGGCTAAAGCTATAACTAAAATTTTCGTTGCACCTGCTTTTCTCATCTATCCTCCATGACTTATGGGATTTTCTTCTTCGTCCATTGAGAAATAAGTCATTAATGAGAAGGTGAGAAGAGTAATAGCACCACCTCATGCATAACTACACTCTACTTTTGCTAAACGACAACCTCCGCCAAATCATCATCTTCATTGTTAGAGACCATTACATTAGCGTTAGATCCCTCTTTCTCGGATGTCAAAATGTCTGATTTTGTGAAATATCCTCTATTTCTATAACCAATGTAAGCAACTATGCCTGCAAATATCACGACGGCACCCACAATAGCTCCAATTACAATACCAGCGATCTCACCATCATCAAGGGTTTTTTTGTAGTGTGTATTGTAAGTCGTCGCAGGGATATACTTGATAGTTGATAACTTGATAGGGAAGTAACCACCGTCAGCTTCTGTGCCTACAAAAGTTCCTTGACCTCCAAAGATGAAGATAGCAGGACTTGTCTCATGTTGATATGAAGCACCGTGAAATCTAAATAACGACAGAGGAATGTTTTGCTCAGGATACCATGCATCTGCTGTAATATCATATCTTTCCACTTCATCGACAGGGGTGTTTATCTTTGAGTTACATGAATCTCCAGTATCATACTGCTCACCCGCAATGGCAAATAGATGGCCGTCGAGTGATCCGATCGCCATATCAGCACGGCCATCTGCCATTGACGCCTTTGTAGACCAACTGTCTGTGCTGAAATCATAGGCTTCGACAGTTTTTAGTACCGTACAGACATTAGCATCCCATCCACCAATTACATACATCATCGAATTGATAAGATGGGCGTTAACATCTCCTCTAGCTGTATTCATGGAGGAGAGGGTAGTAATCGTAATTGAAGTGCCCGACCCAGGAGTGAATTTAGACAGAGTTCCCATCAAACTGTAAGAAGCATCGTAGCCACCAGCAACATAAATGGAGTCTTCAAATACCACAGCAGCTGAGTCAGACAAAGAAGCAGTCCAAGTAGTTGAGCTGGTAGCCCACGAGTCAGAAGCCACGTTATAGATGTACATGGCTGTTACCAGATTGTCACTTACATCCCTTCCTCCTATTACGTAAAACTTACCATCAAGCAAGCCACCAACATGTCTATAAAGTGCCCCAGGCATATCTGCCAAGGTAGACCAAACATCATTTGGAATATCATATTTCAAGGCCTTGTTAGTCAGCTCAGAGCATACACAATTAAATCCGTTTAGGGGTCCTGCACAAGTTTGCACTGTGTCACATCCACCAGCAATGTAGACATACCCAGTGGTGTTATCAATTGCAACATTATAATCACTCACTGCATAAGGCATGTCACTTAAGGATTGAAATGCAGTATAGCCAGACATGATTATAGATTCTAATTTAGAGCACACTCACAAACAGATACACAGAGACAGATACGCAAATAGATCAGCAGGTGGGTAGATACTAGTCTTAAGTTAACACAAGGACAGGAAGAACTAGCAAAGCAAATCCCGTGTTTTAATGCAATCATCACATAAGTAAGTATCACATATTACATTCCTACATACAACAAGATTGTTTTCTACTACTTTGATGCATTTGCAGAACATCACATGTGCAAGTTCAAAGCTAAGTGCGTACACTAAGTAATATATGGTATATATGTAATGTGGTTCCATATATATTGGTGGAACTTTTTTTGCATCATTCATAATCTAATAAAACTACGAATCGTGCCACTTACCGGAATACTAGAAGTACATACCTCTACGTTGTGGTCGATCCTAGGAGCAGTTGCGTACTGAACTGCTTAGTGCGATGAAAATGATTACTGTACGCAGTGTCTGTTCACTCTTTAATGATTAGTTACCTTAGTGTATTTTAATGATAGCTATGTAGGTAGGTCGGTACTCGATATGGTGAGGACCGACTAATCTAGAAGTAGTCTTTCCCTAGGGGAAGGACATCATGATAGGGGAATCATAGAAATAGGAATAATTGGAATTCCAATTTCTATTATGATGGATGTCCAAGTATCTAATATATACTATAATGGAGATCCAGTCATCAGTAGAGTGTGTAGGCACACTACACTGCCCCCTCTTTTCTTTTGTTTTCGAAGAAAACAAATGACATGTACATTTTGCCTAGAGTGATGCCGTGCCTTTGGTTTGACGGTACAAAATCCCTTCGGATACTTTCTAATTGAAAGTTATGTGGTGTCTCCACTAAAACTCCCGTCCCTCTTTTGCTTTTTGGAGCGTAGGCGATTTTGGATACGATCTTGTTCGTATAATGGATGCTTTTTGTCATAGGTGTATTTTATTGGTATGAAATAAGTCATGTTGTTATTTCTGAAATATTCATGTACTTTTTCATGTCCACCATATGTTTTATCCCATTCCCTCCATTCAGGGTTTTGCTCATCTTCAAACTTCATGTATAGTTGAAGGTTAGTTAACACTTTTTTGTTTCCTTTGAATCTATGTGTTATAATTGATTCGATGTCAAATAATTCATTGTCTTGTTTTGCTACTTCTGTAGGTATGACATTGACATCATCATATTTGAATTCACGTAATAATTTAACATGATAATCTTCCCATTTGTATGTTAATAGGTTCTCTATAGTGTATACATTTCCAACTCTCGCTACTACCCTATATGGACCGTGTAAAGGTGTGCGGAGTTTCGATGGAATTTGTGTTTCATATTCTGCTAGGACATATGAATTGATTGGAAAGTAAGTAACTTCGTTTACTTCTCTCTTTTTTACGTTGAATTCATCTAAATTCTGTTGCGTTTTTGACATCTACTTCTATCTATTACACATACACTAGAAGTGCGTACTACTACTACATCGAATGGAAAATGAAAAAAATATGAACAGACAACGTAGCTGTATCAAATATCACGTATGTACAAGCAGTAAATGTTTGTTAGTTGTTAGTTAGATTTTAGAAGTACTTCAGGTTCAGTGATTACAGTGTACATGTAGGTAGCATGTAGCTTCTCACACTAGTTCATAATTCTAACATTTACCGATCATCAATAGTCACCAGACATCTATTGATTTTGTTGGTTTTACTACCTGATTAGTCATAGTCACAGCCTTCTTAATCTTTTCTCCTTCCTTTCTTTCTTCTTTCTCAACTTTTTATCCCATTTGTTTTCATCTTCCTCTTTATTTTCTCCTTCATTCTCATCTTCACTCAAATATATATCATAATCATCGTTGTCGACACCACCATCATATACATTTTCAACAATTTGTCCTATCATAGTGCCTTCTTTTCCTTCCTTTCTTTCCTTTCTTTTTTTCTCGTACTGTGCCTTTTCCTCTTCTGTTCGCTCTGGGCAATCTCTAACTAGATGTGTCTTTTGCAAGCACACTGAACAACAGCCACCTTCGTAGATTTGAAGAAAAAGGAAATTCATTAATGATATCAATGGCAAATATATATATATATATATACATAAATGAATATTGTGTATGTATGTATGTGTGTGTGTTTGTTTGTTTGTTTGTTTGTTTGTAAGATGATGTATGGAAATTGCTTGTTATGGTACCATTCGGATAGAGTCCATTGGGGTTTTCATCGCAATCCTTACTTAAGTGACCTTTTTTGTGACAGACAAAACATGTTGCAAAAGGCAAGTATCCACTGGGATCTTTTGGTTCCGGACAGTTTCGAAGTGCATGATCTAGTATGCAAGGAAAGGAAAAAGGCGGGAAGGAAGGAAGGAAGGAAGGAAGGAAGGAAGGAAGAAAGGAAGGAAGAAAGGAAGGAAGAAAGGAAGGAAGAAAGGAAGGAAGAAAAGTTGATAAGAAAAACCATGAAATGATATCAACAAAAAATGGAAATTATTACCAGTAGAGTTGCAATTGAAACAGATGTTTTTCTCTTTTGTATCAGGACAATTCTTTAGTGAATGACCTCTCTTTCTACAACCTAAGCAAACCACATATTGCTCTCTTACATTCTCTCTATTAACATCAACATCTCCCATGTACTTCTGTCGTCGATCCACAGAACTGAGTTTTGGTAGAGATTTCTTAGCTTTGATCTCTTGACGAAGTTTTTGCCGTTCTGTCAATTCTTCTACCTGTGAGGATACATCACATGTATAGCAAATATGATAGACCCAACCACCCCAACATAGATAGATACATACATATGTACATCAGTAAGTGACAGGTTGGCATGTGAAGTGGCTACATAGGAGTAGAAATACACGTATTCAACCATTGTTACCTTTCCTTCATCTTTTGCATGCTTTCGTGTAATCTTTCTTCTATCGCTTTTACTAAGAGTACCTTCCTCCACCAAGCGTGCAAGCCCGTGTCCATCAATGTCTCCCCTTCGTAGCATGACCACATAAGAGTCGATATCGATCTTATCTCCTTGCTCTGCCATGTTTCGTGTAGCAAGATGATTCTACTAGTACCTAACTTTCAATTCCCTTTCTTTTTCACTGTCGTTCTGTCCTTCTCGACAACACGATACATGCAATGCAACAGCAGCAAGTAGTGACTGATGGCTGGACAGGGGAGGTCCATGCATGCATCTCGCATTGGTACTAGTTACGATGGTATGGTGTGGTGTCGAAGAGTAGAGTACTAGTAGTATGTATGTAGTATTTAATACTATCAGATATCTACTACATACTTTTACTTATTGACATAATTCGTAGTTTTGATAGATATTGTAGTAGTTGTAGTGCTAGTGTTGATCAAGTAAATAGAAGTAGTAAAGTAGTACAGTACTAGAATGAATAATAGACTAAGATGATCGCTTCTTTTACTTTGTTGGGATGTTAGGCTAGTATTTGATCGAAAGAAAAATAATCCTCTCCAAAAAGCTTCTTTCTTACCCGTCTTCACAAGTCAGCCTTACATCAATCCACTTTCACAGGAAGGGAAGTATATTATGAATAGCGAAGATAGCTTGAATTCAAGAAAGGAGATACAACAAAACGTTGGCAGGTTTGTACATTATAGAACATTTTAAATCAAAATCGTTTATAATCTAAATTCTGATAATAGGATTGGAGATCAAGTCAAAGAAATCGCTACTCTGGTAGATACACATGAAATGGAAAAGGAGCAATCTCATACATTTGTCGAAAGCATGATCGACAAATTCGAAGCTAATACCGTGAGCATGGTTCAAAACTTATGTATCGAATTAAGAGAAATCGTACAGAAGTCTGAAGAGGAGGCGAATAGTTCGAATGATATCAAAAAACTTCAAAACCACTTACTGTTAAAATACGAAAGACTGCTGCAAGTTCAAAATATTCTTGAAAATGGCTTTCAGTGAGCAACATCATGGGTCGTCGTTAGCAAAGCAACTCATTCTGATTCTAGCTACATATTTCTATTTGTTTCTCTAGCCAACCAACGATCGCACTGAACGCCTTCAAGACTCTACGTGTCTACATCTACTACTTGCTTAAGCATTAAACTTTACATAAATCGAGCAATCTATTGTACGCTTATATGTTCGCCAGTGTCATTTCGAGTCGAAGATCGTTATGATTACGAAGAAGAAGTATATCGTTTGTCGTCAAGACGATGAAGGCCAACGGGCGACATGCAGCCATACGTTTCAATCGCTCAGTCTCGACTAAGCGGCGGTCAGCCAGTAGGCCCTCATTTGCAGTCAAATAGAAATAGAGCGTGTGTAAGTAGTTATCTTTAGAACACAAGCTAGTAGAAGTAGTAGTAGTAGTGATAGTGATAGCGCTAGGCAGCGCTACCGCTAGCTTCTAAAGTATTTCTATGTACTACTTATGTACTTATGTTATAACTTATGTAGCGTCATGCGTCATATCGCTCCATATCTATATATCATTTGAAAATCTCCTACTTTTGGACAAGAACGTCAAATGATGCATGGCTGAAGATGAAGTTGCAGAACAGGACGCTTAAGTAGCTAGCTCAGTATATGTATCCAATTATAATCAGTCTTTCATCTTTCATATATATCATTATCCTGTAGGCATCATATTCTGTATCATTCTCAGTACGCGTTAGCATCAGCGTCAAAATTGGCAGAGGACAGAAGTTGAGCTAGTTTATATAGATAATTCAGTGAAAATAGCTACAAACTACAAATAGGCTAATATCTAATATTGCGAAACGTAAAGGACCTGCTGAGGAAGACAAGTGAGGAAAATGAAGTAGGGAAAATCAATCATACGTGTTCTTGTCAATTCTTTGTATCCTAT
>JACLAD010012806.1_pt1 | contig 11791 bp, 8 predicted proteins | sample 8027901 | NCBI WGS metagenome assembly JACLAD01 (sample SAMN15725071, study PRJNA655200) | protist metagenome | isolation source: fluorescence activated cell sorting (FACS) single amplified genomes of... | place: Spain: Blaines Bay Microbial Observatory, Mediterranean Sea | collected 2016-07-05
CTCCCGCTCGTCGTCCGGGATCGGGTCGACGCCGACGACGACGCCGAAGCCCGACGCGAAGGCGGCCTCGCGGATCGCCCGGGGCTCGGCCGGGCACGCCACGACGACGTGGAGGTGGGGGGCCCCGTCAGGCCCCCGCTCGAACCCTCCGACGTAGCGGAGCCGGACGCCCGCCTTCCGGCACATCGTCCGGAGCCGGTGGCGGAGCCGGTCGCTGAAGCACCGGCTCACGAGGTACGACCGGTGCTCCCGAGAACGCACGCCGAGCTCGGTCGGGAGCGTGAGCGTGAGGAGGAAGAGCCCCGCGAGCCCCGCGAACACCTCCGTGTAGTGCGCGACGTAGCGGGACTTGAGGACGGGCCGGCAGGCCTCGCAGGTCTTCGTGAGGCACCGGCGGGACGACGTCCCTAGCACCTCACCCGTCTCGGGCGAGACGCGGTCGTAGACGGTGGGGCGGGGGCAGGCGACGTATTCGGGCATGGGAGCCCCGCCGGCCCTTCGTGTGTAGGACGGCCGCCGTTGACGCGGCCCGAGCCGGTGGGTGCTCGCAGACTAGAGGGGCACTTCGGACACTCCAGGGACGACCTCGATGTCCGATGTCCAATGCGACCTCAGAGCTAGGTCCTCGGAGGACCGGCGCTAGCGCTCCTGGTGCCGCCCGCCTCCTGCCACCGCCTGGTACCCCTCCCACGCCTTGTGGATGCCCTTGAGGAACTCCTGCACTTGCTCTGGCTCCGGGTTTATGGCGACGGCACCTGGGACTCTGTAGCCCGCCCGGGAGAACCGCTTCAGTACGGAGTCGACCTGGACCTCGCCTCCACCCCAGCCTCGGAGACGGGTCCGATCGGGCAGTCGCCGCCTGATGGCCTCGCCCACCTCCCTCCACGATTCGTACGTTGTGCCGTGATCGTCCATGTGCCTGTACTCCTCGGAGCCCGCCTTGAGGTAGTCGGCCATCGTTTGGCTCACGGTCGGCGACGTCGCGCTCCACCACACCCCCCTCCGCTCGCCTTCACCGAGGCCGTCCCAGGTCGGCACCGGCTCGCCGACGGCGACCAGCCGGTCCAAGAAGAGCTCGAGCACGTCGTTCCGGAACCGGACCACGGTGAGCGCGACCTCGTCGTCCTCGTCGCCCAGGACCGGCGGCTTCCGGCCGTCGGCGGTCTTCCGGGGGATGAGCCTGTCGAAGTGGTCTCGGTACAGGGCCAGGCGGCCCAGCCCGTCGGGAGCCCGAGACACAGCCTGGAACTCGTTCCACGTCCGGGCGAGAAGGCGCTCGATCCGCTCGCCGGCCTCCCGCGCGGCCCCGTCCGTGGGCACCCACGCCTCGGCTGGATCGGTGAACATCCGTGGGGCGCTGTCGCCGTAGTCGCGGAGGACCTCCGGCAAGCTCGGGAAGTGGACGCTCCGCCAGGAGAACGGGAGCTCGGGGAGGTCGTAGGGGCCGTTGGGCATCGCGGTGTTCAGGGACGATGGCGGGCCGCTCAGCCCTTGTTCCTATGAGGAGGGATTCGAAGATCGGCCTACTCGACCCGTCCGATGGCGGGTCCGGCAGACGCGCTCCGCTGGAGGACGGCGATCCCGAGGCGTACTGGTCGGGCGCGTGTACGCGTCGCCTCCTGTCTCGTCGTCCGTGTTGGGAAGGCGAGCGCCAGACGATCGTCGTCCCCCTACAGCCTACGTGGGGAGGTCACGGGAGAGGTCGGATTGGACGTGCCCATCGACATCGGGCTCGGCTTGCGTAGTAAGGGAGGCCGACCTCGGCGGCCTCCGAGGCCTGTCCACTTGCCGTAGCCGTCGGCTCCATCTTTGGGGGAAGGGCAGAGGAGGCACCAACAAGGAGCGTCTACCGTGACCCTGTCTCCCCCCCTATTTCAGCCGTTTAACGCGTAGGCCGTAACATGGCAATCCATCTCTCCCCTCCCGATGTCCGAGCATCCCGCTTACGTCCGTCACCAGATCGTCGTCCCCGTCGTACACAACGAGGAGGCGGGGTCGTCTCCTCGGTCCGTGGACCAGCACGTCCTCCTAGAGATCCAGAGGGACGTGATCGACGTCACCGGCGGGGCGACCGTCGCTGGTCCCGAGGGTGGTACGGACGGGCCGCGCAGGAGCGGGACGAGCTCTCTCGTTGGGATGTGGGTCGGCGAGGACAAGGCGTTCCGAGAGCCGGTCCTGACGATCACGGCCGACGGGGAAGTAGCCAAGGACGGGGCGGTCCTGGCCATTCATCGGTTCCTGTTCCACACGATCGCCGAGCGCATCGGCAGAGAGCTGGAGCAGGAGTCCGTCTACTACACGTACCACGATGTCGAGCGCTGGCTGATACCACCTCCGAAGGAGCGAGAGAAGGGGCCTGAGTGGGTGCTCGTGCTCGTGCGAGATGCCGGAGCTCCAAGACCACACGAGGAACGCGGAAGCTCCGACTGGGGCTTACGAGCCGTAGGCGTGACGAAGTGGGGCGACACGAATGACCTCCCTGCGAATCCCTACCTCGTTGGCCTCAGCGACCGGTTCCTGTCGCGGCACTTCGAGGGCCTGTTTGAGCAGAAGAGGCCGAGGGAGTTCCGGGATCGTCGTGGCTCTCGCTGAGGAATGCCGGGCTTACCAGAGCTGCCAGTATGGCAGGTTCCCGCGATGAAGGGGAGCCTGCCTTTCGGCCGGTGGCCAGAAGGACGGTAGCCGTGTCGTCTCGGGCGGTGTTCGTTCTGGGGTGACCGTTTCGGCCTCGTTGACGAGGGCGTCATCGGAAGTCGCTTCTATCTGCCCTTACCCGATCGTCGTCGTTCGGAAGCCGCACGCGACCCGTTACCGAACCCTGATCGCGATCGCGTTACGGAGATCGCAGCGAAACGTTCAATAGCGGCGCCTATTCTTGTGACCGCACCCTTGGAAAGGAGGGACGAGAGGATCTCTGGATATCGAAACACGCCGGCGATGATGGGAGACAGGGTAGGCCACGCGCCGAATCGTCCCGGATGTGATCCGAATCGCCCGAGGCCGTTCAGTGCTGTGCAGTGATATTGCCCCATCATCCCTCCGCGTATTCATGGCCGAGAAGCGCAGCCGCACGGACAAGTACCTCTTCAGGGACGACCGCTACACGACCCACGAGGACTCCGACGGGCGGCGGAGCACGGCCGAGGACGTGAGCCCCATCTTCGGGCGGGACCACACGGAGTTCCGGGACGAACAGGACGAGGTCTACGGCCGGAGCTACGAGAACGAGACGCTCCTCCTTGGCGATCCCTACACCGAGTTCGAGTACGAGGACGGTCGGACCTACACGGCGTGGCTGGAGGAGCGGACGTTCAGCGGGGACCCCTACGTCGTCGTCCGGGACCGGCACGGCGAGAAGGTCGGGGAGGCATGGCTGGAGAGCGCGGTGTTCGGAGGGCCGACGGTCAAAACCGAGGGCGTGGTGCCGCAGGGGCTGGCCTCCGAGATGCTGGGCGCACGCGAGGCCCGTCGTGAGCGCGAGGAGCAGAAGGAGGCGAAGCGAGAGAAGAAGACCCGGAAGAAGGCACGAGGTGGGCTCGTGCCCGGACCGGACGACGGGTTCTTCGGTCTCTATTGGCACGTGATCAAGGGGGTCACGGTCCTCTTGCTCATGCTCCTCGCGCTCGTCCTGGGCGCGATGATGCTCGCCGTCGCGCTGGCGATGACCGCCGTCGCGGCGATCGCGCAGGTCGTCTACGCCGAGATGGTGCGGCGACGGCTCGGCCCCGCCGTCCGGCTCTACGCGCAGCGCGGTCCTCGCGTCGCGTGGGTAGGCGTGGCCGTAGGGCTCACCGCCGGCCTGCTCCTGATCCCCGTCGCCATCCGTGGGGGCGACGGGGTCGCGTGGCTCGTCGCCCTCGGAGGGATCGCCGGTGGGGTCTACCTCTCGCGCCGGGCGTCGCTGTGGATCTCCGAGCGGAGGCTGGGGAGCCTCGACCCCGGCGACACGGCGGGCGTGGTGGAGCCGTCGCCGGTCGCGTTCTACGGGGCGCTTGGGGTGCTCGCGGTCGGGTACCTCGGCCTGGGCGTCTGGCTGGCGACGGCGGGCGGCGAGTCCGCTAATAGTCCGTCCTACGTCGCGGCGCCAGCGGCCGCCGGGGGCGAGGCCTGGGACGAGTACACCGCCGCCGAGGGCGTCCACAACGGTGGGGGCGGGGCGTTCGCGAGTGAGTCCGGCGAGGTCGTCTACGTCGACGCGCCCGGCGACGGGTTCCTCGCCGTCCGGTCCGAGCCCTCAGTCCGGACCGGCGACCGGCTCGACGCCATCCCTCACCGCGCCGCAGCGCGCGTGCTCGACGTGCGTCCCGTGGCCGCGACCGTGGACGGCATCCGGGGGCGGTGGCTCTGCGTCGCGCACGGCGCGACGCGGGGGTGGGTGTTCGATGGGTACGTGAGCGACCGCCAGCCCCCCGAGATCGAGACCGTCCCCGCGGACGCATGGGCCGTCGTCGACGCGCCCGGTGAGGGGTCCCTTAACCTCCGGGCGTGGTCGTCGCCCAGCAGCCGGATCCTGGGCGAGATGCCACGTGGCACGCGCGTCTACGTCTCCGCGTGCAGGCCCGAGGTCACGTCCTACTCCAGCGGCACGCCTGGCCGGTGGTGCCGGGTCCGCTGGGGTGACCAGGAGGGGTGGGCCTTCGATGCCCACCTCGCCCGGTAAAGGACCGAGTGGGACCGCCCTCGGACACCGACGCATCCATGGACCACCGACGCACACGGCTCGCCACCCTCATCGTCGTCTGCCTGTTGAGCGGGACGTCGTGCGTGGAGGGGGAGGGGCCCCATCCCAGAGCGGCCGAGCGTCTGTCGGACCTGTCCGGGTTGTGCTCCATGGACGGTCGGTCGAGCGAGCAGGTGGACAGCGTCCGACCCAACGACTGGTTCGTCCTAGCCGGGTCGTTCGTCCACACGTACGACGTCGACATTTGCCAGGAGTGGGAGGCGCTGGTCGAGGCCGGGTACTCGCCGCGGCTCGCGTGGTCGGACGCGCTCCCCAGCTTTCGACCGGGGTGGATCGTGATCGTCGAAGGCCCACACCGACCGGACAGCGCCCAGGCGCTGGCGGCCGAGATCGAGGGAGTCGTACCGGGCGCGCTCGCGTGGCCGGGGTGGTGATGGGGCACCCCTTCGCGCACGCGGTCGTCGTAGTCTGTATCGGGCTGCTGAGCAACGCGAGGGCGCAGCCGACGGCGTACGCGGACCCCGAGGTCGTCCTCGGGGCGGCGTCGGAGCCGGTCCGAGTACATGTCCGAGGGACGGGGTTCACGGACAGCGTCCAGGTGATCGTCGACGACATCGGCGTGGCGATCCGGGACCGGAGGCGGTACGAGGCCGTGACGGACACGTCGTTCCGCGTGGCCCTCGTGCTGGGGGCGGAGGCCGCACCGTGGACGCTCCGCGTCCAAAATGGCGACGGCGGTGAGCCTTCACCGCCCTTCGGCATCCGCGTCGTACCGCCGGCCCCGGAGGTAGCGTCGATCCGGATCACGGCCCCGGACCGACGGGGCGTCCGTCGACTCAGCGTGTACAGCCGAGGGGCCACGCGGTACTCGTACCTCCTGTGGCGTGGCGACTCGGTCGCGACGACGCCGCTCCTGACGAGCGACAACTCGTTCGCCGTCACGCTCGGGTTGGCGGCCGAGGTCCGCGACGGGCCGGGGGCGCTCGGGGACCTCCTGGAGCCGGGCCAGGTTCAGATCGTGACGCCCGGCCCCGGCGGCGGCGTGTCGACGTCGTTCACGGCGCCGGTCGCGTGGACCCCGCTCGTCCGTCGGTGGCAGTTCTGGAGCCTCGCTCTCCTCGTCTGCGCCGCGGTCGGGGTGGGAGTGGGACTCGTCGTGTCGCTCCAGCAGTCCCGCGACCTCCAGCGGAGGGTGTACGAGCGGACGGCCGAGATCGAGTCGGCCCGCGCGGACCAAGAGCGTCAGGCCGACGCGCTCGAGGAGGCGCTCGCGACGCAGGCCGCTCAGGCCTCGGCCCTTCAGGAGGCCGCCGAGAACCGGGCGCGGGCGTTCGCAGGGGTGACCCACGACCTCCGCACACCGCTCGCCGTCGTCCTCGCCTCGCTCGACGGCGCCCTCGCCCGCGACGGGCTCGCCCCCGACGACCGGATGGAGGTCGAGGCCGCCCGCCGCGCGTCCGACGCCCTCGTCCGCCTCTCGGCCTCGCTCGGCGAGGCGGCCCGGCACGAGGCCGGTCAGTTCTCGATCACGACCTCCCCGCTCGACGTGGCCGCGCTCGCCCGCGATGTCGTCGCCGAACAGGCCGTGCTCTTCGACCGTCTCGGCGTCTCCGTCCACACTGAGGGCGACGCGGAGGTGTGGGTACGCGCCGACGCCTGGGCCGTCCGCCGCGTCCTCACGAACCTCCTGGACAACGCGGGGAAGTTTACGCCCGACGGGGGGGAGGTGGCCGTCGCGGTCGATCGGACGGACGGAGGAGTCGTGCTCACCGTCCGCGACTCGGGGCCAGGCTTCGACCCCGCCTTCGTCCGGCGCGCGTTCGAGCCATACGTCCGGGGGGAGTACGGGGCGGCCCCCGGCTCCTCGTCGCGCGAGGGGGTCGGACTCGGGCTCTCCGTGGTCCGCGACCTCACCGAGCGGATGGGCGGGGTCGTCCGCGCCGAGCCGGGGCCGGGCGGTCGGGTGGCCGTGGCGTTCCTGGCGGCGGAGCCGTCTGTCGGGGAGGTGGAGACGGACGAGTTGGCGGCCTACGGTGGGAGCACGGACCGCCCGCTCGTGCTCGTGGCGGAGGACGACCCCGAGCTCCGCGACGTGCTGGCCCGCGCGCTCAGGGAGGAGTTCGAGGTCGAGGCCGTTCCCGACGGACGCCAGGCGTTCGAGGCGGCCCGTCGGCTCCGCCCCGCCGTCGTCGTGAGCGACATCATGATGCCCGACCTCGACGGCGTCGGCCTCGTCCGATCGCTCCGAGCCGAGCCATGGGGCGAGGCGATCCCGGTCGTCCTCGTGACGGCGCTCGACGCGCCCGCGCAGGCCGTCGGCGCGTTCGCGGCCGGGGCCGACGACTACGTGGCGAAGCCGTTCAGTCGGGCCGTCCTCCTCGCCCGCGTCCGCCGCCTCGTTGGTGGGCGTCCCGAGACGACCGAGTCGGTGGTTCCGGTCGGTCCGGACGGTAAGCCGCTCTCACCCGACGACGCCCGTCTCGTCGAGGCCGTCCGTTCTGCCATTGAGGACCGGCTCTCCGACGCGGACCTGGACGTGGTGGGGCTCGGGCGGGCCGTGGGGCTCAGCAAGGCCCAGCTAGGGCGGCGACTCCGTGATGCGCTCGACGAGTCGCCCGCGAAGTACGTCGAACGCGTCCGCCTCGACCACGCCGCCGGGCTCCTCCGCACGGGCGGGCGGCTGGTCAAGGAGGTGGCGGGCATGGTCGGGTACCGCGACGTAAAGACATTCAGTCGAGCATTTAAGAGGCAGTACGGGGCGTCGCCGTCTCAGTGGGGGGACGATTCGGCGTGAGGCGGGGGGGCAGACGGCGCACGGGGCACGAATCATCGTGCTGCCCGAATGCGAGCGGATAGGTTCGGTTCATCCGACGATGCTCGCGAGAACGGAGACCGAAACCCCCTCACTTCAACACACACGCTCATGCGCTTGCCTGTACTCGCCGCGGCTCTACTCGTCGGGTTCAGTACGACGGGATGCGGAACCCTCCTCACGGGCTCGCACGACGACATCGTCTTCGAGTCCGAGCCCTCGGGGGCCGAGATCGTCATCGACGGCTTCGTCGTCGGACAGACGCCGACGACTGTCCCCGTAAAGCGGGCGGGGTTCGGCAGTCGGCAGGTCACGCTGCGCCTCGATGGGTACGAGCCGACCAACTTCGTGCTCAGCAAAGGGCTCAACCTCGTCTCGGTCCTAAACCTGGTGAACATCCTCGGGTGGGGAGTCGATGCCGTCACCGGGTCGGTGATGCAGTACGACAGGAGGATGTATGACATCAAGCTAGATCTCAGTCCCGACGCCCCACCCCCGCCGACGGACACCCCGTTGGCCCGTGAGGTCGAGCCCGTCGTGGAACCCGTCGAAGAGCCCGTGCGAGTGGAGATCCCTCCGGCGGGCCGCCAGCGGGTCCGCTGGGTCCAAGAGCGTCTGAACGCCCGAGGCTACGAGTGCGGCGTCGTGGACGGCCGCGTTGGGCGGAACACTCGTGGATGTGTCCGGGCCTTCCAGACCGACGCCGGTCTCCAGGCGACTGGGGAAATCGACGACGACCTCCTAGAAACCCTGGCTATCGCGCAGTGACGCCTCGGCTTCCCGGCGTCTCTAGGCGCCTCACCCTTCACTCACCCTCACCCTCGCTCACCATGCGTCTACTCAGTCTCCTCGCGGTCCTAGCCCTGGGGCTGACCACTTCTGGATGCGCCACCCTCTTTAGCGGCCAGTCGGACACGATCTCGTTTACATCCGACCCCTCCGGTGCCGAGGTCCTCATGGGGGGGATCGTCCAGGGGCGGACGCCGCTCACGATCCCGGTTAAGCGGGCTGGCTTCAGCGACCAGACGGTCACCCTCCGGATGGATGGGTACGACCCCGTGACGTTCCAACTCCAGGACGGCTTCAACACGGTCACGCTCCTCAACGTGTTCGTGCCCGTCGGCTTCCTCATCGACGCAGTGACAGGGTCGATCACCAAGTACACGCGGACGAACTACAACGTGGACATGGATCGTGGATCCGTCGCGCTCGACATGGGCGACCTGGACCGCACGGTGGACGGAACCATCGTTCTGCCCACCGCTGAAGAGAGCGTCGTCGTGAGCGATCCGGCGACGGGGCTGACCTACGTGTTCGGCCGGTAGGTCCCATCCACTGTTCAGGAGCGGACCGCAGGACCTCGTCGTCTGCTCTACCTCAATCTCAACGGTTGGTCCGACAACGGACGCCATTAAAGGGCCTCCATGCACGCCCCTTAAGCGCTACATCGAACAACGCCATGAACACGCGGCTCATACTTCCTGCTCTTCTAGTTGGACTCCTGGCCTTGTCCGGCTGTGACGCATTCGGTGACGATGGCGTTGAGGGCGTCTGGGTCGAAGCCGGACTGGACGAAGGCGATCTCGGTGCCACGTATCTCAGGGTCACGGAATCGACGCTGACCATCTACAACGTCTACCGCCCTCTCGAGTGCTTGGACTATGATGGTGACGAGTACGGGTTGACCTCTTCCGATGGGACCGTGCTCACGTTCGGTGAGGGGAGCCGAGAGTACAGGATCTCCCAGGACGGCGACGAATTGGTCGTGACTCGATCTGGAGAGCCGACACGCTATGAGCGTTCCGGTTTTGACGCAGATAGGGCAGAGGACTGCTTCGATCTGGTTGGGCCCATGTCTGGTGGGAGCTATGTCAGCTCTGACGGGAGTGAAGCGATTCGTGCGTTTGGCGAGCAGGTGGAATACCTGACGTCTTACAACCAGTCCGACGGATGCTATAGGTCGTTCCGATACTTGTACATCGTTGATGTCGACGGGTTGTCATTCACCTATAGAGACGGGGACGGCGGCGATGAGTTTGAGTTCGAGGCAAACGAGAGCGGAACGCGCATCGTGAGCCCTACTGGAGTCACGCTGTCCCCTGGCTTTGTTGAGCGCACCTGTGGGTGACCAGTCCCGGGTAGGCAGAACATCCAGGAAGAGAGCCCCCTGACGAGCTGTGGCCCATCTGGGCCTACCTGCCGCCTTCTCCCGCGAGTTCAAGGCATAAGCCACCTGGGGTGCCGGGAGCTCATCCCCCCTCTAGACACTATGCGAATGCGCAGGTCCCGCCTAGCTAGCGTAACGACACAGCGTGCCAGGCGGAACCTCCTGTCCGTTTCGGTTCTCGCCACGGTCCTTCTCGTATCCGGGAGCGCAACCGCGCAGGTCGACAGTGTCCAGCCGGACCTTACAGAAGCGCGGGAATCATCGCTCCCGCCATTGCCGTCGGGTGCCCTCGGTGACGCCGTAGCGCCAGTCATTGTGGGCGACGCCATCGGTCCGGCCGTCGAAAACGCGGCGGCGAGGGGGGGAGCTGTGACGGTCACGAGTCCCAATGGGGGGGAGAGCATTCGGATCGGCCAGCAGCTGACGATCTCTTGGTCCCAAACCTCGACGGCCGACGTAAGTGCTGCCCTGTATCGGGGTCAGGGGACGCTCGTTCGGGGGATCGTCATCACCCGAGGGGGGCGCAATGGATCATACGTGTGGACCATCCCTCCGTACATCCAGCCTGGAACCAACTATTACATCGGGATCCGTCGGCTCGACGGTTCCGCGTCCGATGCGAGCGATGGCTACTTCGAAATTCGGCCGGGTGTCGGGCCGTACGTAGACCTGTTCAGCCCGCTTAGTGGGTCTGAGATCGCCATCCAGTCCGAGCGCATCCCGACTCGCTGGACGACGCGGCAGGTGGGCGGCACGCTTGAGGCCAAGCTGTTCTATGGGCAAGCTGTTCTCGTAGCAACGTACAGCGGAATCGTCGATGACGGGTCCACGAACCTTCTGATCAACACCCTCAGCTTAGAGCCGAGGAACGACTACTACGTGCTCATCGAGAGCGAGAACAACCCGTCTGTCTGGGGAACTACGGGGTTCTTCAGCCTCGGATACCAGATCCCAGACACTTCCCCCCCGGCTATGCCGGCGGGCTTGACAGCCGCCGACTACGGCGGCTACGTGTTCCTCGACTGGTCGCCCAACACAGAGGGCGACCTGAACGGGTACTTCATCTACCGGGGCGTCGACGGCGGGCCGGTGGAGTTGTTCGCGTCTCGGCTCGCCAGTGGAACCGGGTTCGTCGACACGGCAGTTTACCCGGGTCAGTCTCTGCGATATCGGCTGGCGGCCGTGGACCGAGGCGGGAACGTGGGCACTTGGACATCCTCGGTGTCGGTGATGGTGACGGAGGGAACCCCCGTACAGATCGAAGGCATGGAATGTCCTGCCGCACTAACGACGGGAGAAACCGGGTCGTTCGCGTTGTTCATCAACGACGACGCAACAGAGCCGGTGGACGTGCTCTGGCAGTGGGGGGATGGCTCGACCGGGGTAGGATTAGCTCCAGCGCACACGTACGCCGTCCCGGGAACGTACACTGTCACAGCCCAGGCCTCGAACGGACATGGTAATGATGCCGAGTCCTGCCTGGTAACCGTTGTAGAAGGGGGGCCGTACGGCACCACTGTCATCACCCACGGGCTCAGTGGTCCCGATGATGGTCTCGGCGACAGTGGACTCGAAGAAGACCAGACATGGGCCGTCAACATGGCGATCGCGATGCTTCAGCGCGTCGGGAAGGGCCGAGTATTCGTGGTCTGTGGAGACGGAGGTGGGCCTCGCCCGTGTTACGCGGGCTCCTCGGACGAGATCGTTCAGTTCGGCGGGACCGGCGACGACCGCGGGAACGGAGAACAGATCATCGTCTTCGATTGGATTCAGGAGTCGAGGTACCCCGTGCATGGACTCTCGGAAGGGGCTGCCGACGTGCTCGCCGCGCTCCTCCTGCAAGGGGCCATTGACGACAGGTGGGACCTAGACCAGCTCCACTTTCTCGGGCACAGCCGGGGTGGGGTCGTCACGAGCGAGGCGATCCAACGCCTCGGAGCCTACGCGACGCTCAACGGCTTCCTACCGAGTGGCATTGAGATCGACCCGGCCATTCACTACACGCCCCTCGACCCGCACCCGTGGGACTCCCGGTTCGGGGACTACATCAGCGACCCTGAGAGCGCGGAGGACCACTCCGTGAACTCGTTCCTGGATCTCGACGGTTTCGACGAGCCCTTCGGCGTCGTCT
>JACLAD010011892.1_pt1 | contig 11775 bp, 16 predicted proteins | sample 8027901 | NCBI WGS metagenome assembly JACLAD01 (sample SAMN15725071, study PRJNA655200) | protist metagenome | isolation source: fluorescence activated cell sorting (FACS) single amplified genomes of... | place: Spain: Blaines Bay Microbial Observatory, Mediterranean Sea | collected 2016-07-05
GCGAAGAGGCGCCAAGACATCCACTCACTAAATGGGAAGCGGCGTAACTCCTCCTGCCCGCGCCACACCACCAAATCGTCTTCGCTGAATTCAAGCTTCAGGATGTAGGTCTGTACCAGAAGAAAAACACTGAACAGCCCCACCACCAGGGTGGGCCAGGGGCTGAGGGGTAAGGGCCAAAGGCTTGCGCTCAGTAAAAGAATCACGAACGGCAGCCTCGGGCTTGGGCGAATGATCACGTTGTTGGTTTGTGGGGAGGATGTCATGGGATTGCGCAATCAGCCGAATAAAACCTGGGTGAGCAGTACATCCATCAGCGCCACGGTGACAAGGATCATGACTACAGCTCCGGTGGTACTGGTGCCAACCTCTTTGGCACCGCCTTTGGTGGTCATGCCCCATCCACAGGCAATGACGCCAATCTGAAGACCAAAGACCAGAGCTTTGATCAGCATGAAGGGCAGGTCATCAGGCTGTAGCCATGTCCTGACGGCTGTCCAAAACACGGCTGGAGGAATGCTGTAGATGTTGGTGCTGCTGATTTGAGCACTCCAGATCGCAACCCCAAAAAACAACAGGCATTGCACCGGCGCCATCACCACCATGGCGATAAGGCGTGGCACTACCAAATACTCCACAGGATCAGTGCGCAGCATCGTGATTGCATCGATCTGCTCGGTGACCTTCATCGTTCCCAATTGGGCGGCATAGGCAGTAGCAACCTTTCCAGTCAGCAGCGTGGCGGTGAGTAGGGGAGCAATCTCCCTGGCTAGGCCAATGGCGAGAACACCCCCTACGGTGGATCCGGCGCCCATGCTGTTGAGCTCCGCTGTGATTTGAATGTTGAACACGGTGCCTGCTGCCAAGGCCGTGATGATCACGATCAAAAAGCTTCCAGGCCCTGCTTCCTGGAGCTGATCAAACAAATCAATGGTGTTGATGCGGCCTTTGGTTGTGGCTGTGACAGCTTGTCCGCCGATCAGAAGGCTGCTGCCAAGTCGGTTCAGCCAGCGAGGGGACTTCATTAAGAGGAGATTCAGAGAAAAGACTTAAGCGCTGTGCAGATGAGCGCCGCGATCAGGCCAGCGTCGCATCAACAGAAGCCCGAGCACCACCAACACAGCTGGAATTAAACCCATGCAGAGACGAATGGCAATCAGTGCTGTTTCAGGCTGTTGGACAGAACTCAAGGCGCCATCGGATGTCTTCGTGGAGATGTATCCAGTGAGCGAGAGCAATGTTCCAAACACGCTCATGCTCAGGCCAATGATGAGTTTTTGTCCGAACACCATCCAAGCGGTGTAGAGGCCCGCTGGGCGGGTGGGATCCGCGTCGATGGCATCAGGGAGCAGCGACCAGGGGATGAGGTAAGCCGTTGAGGCTCCCAATCCCACCAGCATGATCAGGCCGATCACCGGGATCAGGGCAACCGCGTTGCTCTCCGTTATTGGTGCAAGGGTCATTGAGAGGAGGCAGGCGGCAATCCAAATGCTCGATCCCCAGCCAAGTGCCTTGATTCGACCGTGACGGTTGGACAACACGCTCCAAAGCTGGAGACCTACTAATGCGGCGACATTGAAAGCAAGCAGCAGCAATGTGGCAATTCCAGCTGGAACGTGGATGACTTGAACGAGCCAAATCAGGGCAACCACTTGCATCAGTTGTAGGCCAAACCACAACAGCAAATACAGCCCTAGCACCATCAGAAATCGTGAATTCGAGCGAATGCGCCGCAGTTGTTGCAGCAAGGGTTCTTTGTTGCCACTCGGGCGTTGAGCCTTTTTGGCATAAGGAGCAAGGCCCCAGCAGCAGAGCAGTGTTGCGACCGCTGCGATCGTCCCCGTGATTTGTCCCATCAACAAGTACCCACCACTGCCCTCTCGCAAGACGAAAACCGCGACGAGCAACCCGATCGTTCCCGCCAAAATCGATCCGGTAAATCGAGCTGCATTCAGCCGCGTGCGAATCGCCGTCTCCGGTGTGAGTTCTGTGGAGAGCGCTGCATAGGGCAGATTCACGCTTGTATAGGCCGTCATCAGCAGGATGGCCATCAGCACGTAATACGCCGTGCGCTGCAGGGTGCTCCCCTCTGGAACCCACCACATCGCTGCCAGGCTGATCCCTAACGGCAGTGCGGCTGCAAACATCCAGGGAAGTCTTGGACCCCATCGACTAATGGTGTGATCGCTCATCCAGCCGATCAAGGGATCGTTGATGGCATCCCAAAGCTTGATCACGGTGAGTAGGGAGCCGGCAATGAAAGCTGGCAACCCTGCTGCAGAGGTGAAAAACGGAAACAGGTAAAACCCCAGCGTTGTAGCAGCTAGACCCGTACCAGCATCCCCAAGCCCGTAAGCGAGCATGAGACGGCGACGGGAGCCCTCGGGGCGAGCTGTTGAAGAGGTCAATCCGGAACATGGGGGCACGCGGACCGTCATAATGATTGGGCACGCGACTCAATAACTATCAATTCGGGTAGGCAGTTCAGGCGTACTAGTGCGGGCGTAGTTTAGTGGTAAAACCTCAGCCTTCCAAGCTGATGATGCGGGTTCGATTCCCGCCGCCCGCTTGATTTAAAAAATCAGTCGGTCTGCGTACTCCTGAGCCACCATCACCACGAGGCTGCGCGCCTCTAATTGAACCCCGGATGAGGACCATTGAGAGATGCGTGTGGGGAGATCTTCTCCAGCAGGTAATGCTGTGTCAATCAAGCGACACCATGGCGAGGCCGCTTCAGGCAAATCGAAGTGCATGGATTTGAAGTAGGCGTTGAAGCCCATCCACAACACGGCACCTTGATGTCCTTGTTGCAGGCTCATCGCCAAGCAGTGGGACCAATTAGCCCAGTCAGGTTTATTCAGCTCTACGCCATGCCACTGCCGCCACAACTCGTCTGAGTCGCTTGATCGCAGCGGCTTCTTTTCGTTGTGAGGCCGGGTTGGGTTGAATAAAACCGCAAGTTGTTGGCGCACATTGAGCAGGCGCTGCACGAAGGTCTGTAACTCGTGATCGCAGTGATCATCTCCCCAGATCATCCAGCTGAGCGGGCTGTCCTGGCACCAGGTGTTGTTATTCCCTCCCTGACTCCGCCCCACTTCATCGCCCATCAGCAGCATCGGAACACCACGACTGAGCAGCAAGGTGCTGAGCAGATTGCGTTGTTGGCGGCGTCGCAGTGCATCGATGGCGCGATCGCTGCTAGGTCCTTCTACGCCGTGATTCCAGCTGTTGTTTTGGTTCTCACCATCTCTGTTGTTTTCACCATTGGCCAAGTTGTGTTTGCTGTTGAAGCTCACCAGGTCCAAGAGGCTGAAGCCGTCATGGGCCGTAATTAGGTTCACTGAGCTACCAAGGCTTGCCGCTTTCCCGTTGTACAAATCGGGGCTGCCACGGAAGCGTTGTCCGAGAGGCCAGGTGCTGCCCTCATCTCCTTTCCAGAAACTGCGCAATGCATCACGGAAGTGTCCGTTCCAGGTGCCAATCCGTTTGGCCGGAAAATCACTCAGCCGGTAGAGCCCACCACAATCCCAGGGCTCGCTAACCAGTTTGAGTTCACTCAGCTGCGGATCAGCTTCCATCGCCTCAAACAGGGGAGGGTGTTCCAGGGGTTTCAGCTTCTCCCCGCGGCTGAGAGCAATCCCTAAATCGAAACGGAACCCGTCGATGCCAAGTTCAGTGGCCCAGCAGCGGAGTGATTCAAGGATGAGTTGTCTGGAGAGTGGGTCGTTTGCAGCAATGCTGTTGCCACAACCGCTCACATCCATGTACTCGCCGGCATCGCTCTGGTGGTAGTAATTACGATCGGCAAACCCCCTCCAGCTCAAGGTGGGACCGTTGTTATTCCCTTCAGTGGTGTGGTTATAAACCACATCCAAAAGGACCTCAATGCCGGCGTCATGGCAGGCCGCCACGAGGTCACGGACCTGGTCTCGAGCTGAATGGGGATCCGAGCCCACTGCGTATTCGTGATGCGGTGCAAACCAACTGAGAGGGCTATAGCCCCAAACGTTGTCCCGACCAGCGGGGGCATCGTTGGGATCGAAGGCTTGGATCGGCAGTAGTTCGATCGTGGTGACCCCGAGCTCCTTCAGGTAGGGGATCTTTTCGATCACTCCTAAGTAAGTTCCGCGTCGATCTGGGCTCACACCGCTGTCGGGGCGTTTGGTGAACCCGCCGATGTGGAGTTCGTAGATCACGGTCTCTTGCCAGCTATGGCGAGGCCGCGGGTGGGCTTGGAAATCGAACGGATCTCGCTCGCAAACCACCGATTTCAAGCACCTATCGGAGTTGGGTGATGCACCGGTCGCCGCTGCGCGCTGATAAATGTCCCAGCCATCAATGGCGCGGGCGCAGGGGTCAACAAGCACTTTGGCGGGCTGAAAGCCATGGCCACCTGGCTCAATGGGGCCAAACACTCGATAGCAGTAGCAACATCCAGCACCAAGACCTTCGACCTCGACATGCCAATAATCTGCTGAGCGATGCTGCTCACACAGCTCAATCACCTGCTCGGGTGCTTTGGCCTCTGCATGAGAAAAGATCAGCAATTCGAGCCGATTGGCCGTTGGCGCCGCAACGGAAAAATTCACACCTCTGGATGTGATCGTGCTGCCTAGTGGCCAGGGACTGCCGCGATGGATCGTGCTCAAAGATCCGCCCGCAGATCGCAGGACGTACTTCCCTCAAAGTAGAGGGTGTGATGGAACTCCACCGAAATGACGATGACCTCGGCTTTGGAGTCAGGCCGCCCCCCTCTGCAAATCTTGGACAACCTTTGGTTGTTTCCACCCAATCGAGACTGTCGGGGTGGCTCGTCTTGGTGGCTCGATGTGGAGCCAGAACCCGTACTGATTGATTGCCCCCCGCTGACCGAGGCCACTCTTCAAGCCCTGCATGATCTGGCTTCTGATCGTCCAGCTCGGATTCTTCTGACGAGTCGAGAGGGGCATGGACGCCTTCGTCGTTTGCAAGAAAGATTGCGATGGCCTGTGTTGGTTCAGGAGCAAGAGGCCTACCTATTGCCTGGAGTTCAACCCCTTGAAACTTTTGTTGATTCCCACATCACAGCCTCCGGTTTGAAGCTGCTTTGGACGCCAGGACCCACACCTGGAAGCTGTGTTGTGCATGCTCCAGCCCCTTTAGATGTGCTGTTTTGCGGACGATTGTTAATTCCGGTTCAAGAAGGTCAGCTGGCTCCTCTTCGTCATCGACGCACGTTTCATTGGCCGAGGCAGCAGCTCAGTCTTCAGCGTCTTCGGGACTGGATTCCTCCAGAATCCAGTCCAGCACTGGCTTCTGGAGCAGGGCTTGGGGCGCTGCGAGGTGGGCGTCTGGCTCCTTTTGATAGCTGGAGTCCTGCGCAATCAGACCTGCTTCCTCAAGACTGATTCGGTGAATGCATTGCAGCACAGCGTTTTTCGGTTGCCTCTAGGAGCTGACCTCCATACGATTGGCACGCTCAAGGAAGCCGTGCGGATGTTGACCTCCGCAACGTCAACCAGCGCGCTCTCGCTCCACACCACTTCTTCCATGAACAAAGCTGACCTCGTCAACCTCGTTGCTGCTCGCACCGAACTCACCAAAACGGACGTCTCGCTCGTCGTTGACGCCGCTATCGACACCATCATTGATTCCGTTGTCGAAGGAAAAAAAGTTTCAATCCTTGGTTTCGGTTCCTTTGAACCACGCGAGCGTTCTGCTCGTCAGGGCTTGAACCCTAAAACCGGTGAAAAGATCAAAATCCCTGCAAAGCGTGTTCCCGCGTTTACCGCTGGCAAAATGTTTAAGGACCGTGTCCAGGGCTAGATCACAAAGCCTTCGATGATGATGGGGTGGTCTTCCGACCACCTTTTTTTGTTGATCTGAACGATTAGCACTGTCGATGGCTATCGAGCTTCCCGATCACCTGAGTCAAGTCCTGCAGAACGGCCAGCGACTAAGCCAACAGGGCTATAGGGGCCGCTTTGCGCCGACTCCATCTGGTCCGCTTCATCTGGGCAATGTGAGGACGGCCCTTCTGTCTTGGCTACGGGCCCGACTCAACAACGGCCAATGGCTGTTGCGGGTTGATGACCTCGATACCCCAAGGATTCGTTCTGGCGCCATTGAGTCGGTGCGACAAGACCTTCGCTGGCTAGGCCTTAATTGGGATGGACCTCTCCTGCTGCAGAGCAGACGACGCGGACTGTACGGCTCATTCCTTTCAACCTTGAGGAAGCAGGGTTATCTCTATCCCTGCCGCTGCAGTCGCCGTCAGCTTGACGGTGAAACGATTTATCCGGGGACGTGCAGGCGGCTTGATCAAGACTGGGGCTTGAGGGATGCGCGATTACCGGCCTGGAGACTGCGCGTTGCTGAGCCTTTTGCCAAAAAAGTAGGAGATGTCATTCTCCGTCGCACTGATGGAGTCATTGCGTATCACTTGGCGACGTCTATAGACGAGTTGGCTTTGGGCATCAACGAGGTCGTGCGAGGGCAAGATCTGGTGTCGGTCTGCGCTGCCCAGAGCGCTGTCATCACGTCCTTGGGGATGGCCTCACCGCGCTACGGGCATGTGCCGTTGCTCTGTGACTCATCCGGTCAAAAACTGTCAAAACGCGATCATGCGGCAGGCTTGAGCGCGCTGCGTGATCGTGGAGAAGCGGCGGCACAAGTGATTGGCCAATTGGCAGCATCTCTTGGTCTGGTGTCTCCCACGAATGTGATTTCGGCTGAAGAATTACTGGAGGAGCTGAGAAATCGTCAGGACAAGCTCACCTCATTGATTGTTGGGGCTGATTCTTCAGGAAAAGTTCGGGATCAAAGCAGGAAAAAGGCCTCAAACTGAAAGTCTTGAAATGGCAACAAGAACGATGACCTGCAGCAGCTGCGGTGGTAGTGGAATTCAGAGGATCAATGACAAGCGCTTTCGTACCTGTCTTGACTGTTTGGGTCAAGGCGAGCTCATCAACAGCCAAAATCAAGAGCTAGGCATGCCACTGCCAGCACTTGGACTTCAACTTCAGCACTCCACGGCCCGTTCTGAGTCCGTTAACGCAGTTGTTTCTTCCTCTGTTGCCAAATAAAGAAGGCGGCGGTCACCACGACAGCCAGCAAGGGCACAGTGGTGAACAGCAGAAGGGCGACAGCAGTCCAGTCGGTGTACATCCGATCCGAGAAATAGCTGCCGCATCCTCTCAGGAGATTGCGATTTCTGGGGCAATTCTGTTGGTCGTTGGTGGTGCCTTCATGGGTTCCGCCTCCGCTGCCTCGCTGACGAGCGTGAATCCTGTGGCGTTGGACTGTTTCCGACTCGAGCGAATCGCCAGCTGTCAGCAGGCCCTGCTTCGAGCTGAACAGTTGCAGCGCAGTGCATCAGCACGCGAGCTGTATCCGTGTCAAACCATGCTTTTGGGCCTTCAATCCGATCTCCTCATGGTGCAGCTCCGTGCTGGACGTGGGAAAGACGCTGTCAATTTTTTGACGGCTGTCAATGTTCAGTGTCAGGGCTTTTGATGGTGGAGGCTGTCAAACTGGATTCAGTTGTCCATCAGCTCATGCCGATCTATCGACATTTTGATGCGCGTTTCAAGGCAGTGATTCCTCTTGTTATCGGCTTCGTTTCACTTGTCGGAGTTTCAGTGAAGGGCCAGGTTCGTTTCAATAACTGCCAGCCTGTTGCTGGGGGAGGCGTGACCTGCAACACGGTTCCTTACGGGAACACAAGAACGCAGATGATTGACGGCCAATACGGACTTATGAATCAAGCCAGTCCTGGATGGGCTGAATACGACCCCTATGAAGGGTATGAAGACATGTTTGGTGGCAACCAGACCTGACTCGATCGATCGACGAGAAGATGTGGCCTGATAAGTGAAAATTCCTAGTCCTTTGTTGCTAACTGATAGGCAGTCTGTAGAAGGTCTAGAACGGCATGCTGGGCAAGGATCACCCTTGAAAACGAGGTGGAAAGTCGGCGATCTCAACATTTTTCGTGGTTTTCCACAACTTTTCCACAGACGCTGATGGCGGCTGGCCTGGAGTAAGAGTTCAGCTTTCAGGCCTTGTATCAAGAGGCCTTCTCATCTGTTCAACGTGAGTTATTTCGTTGTCCCTTTTGATTTAATCAAGCTTATTTGGTTTGCAATCCTGTCATAGAAAGGGTTTATTGCGACTATGAAGACCTCTCATTGTTGCAACGCCGAAGTTGCGACATTTCATGACTGATCTTGCTTCAATTGCCTGATGAGGTTTGGGAGGAGCAATCTCTAGAGAAAAGCTCTGTCTCCATTGAAAATCGTGTGGAAAAACAAATGCGAAGAGAGGTGCGTGGCGAATCAGGAAGCATCAACACGCAAATTGTTTTGTTTTGGCCAAGGCTGAAGGTTTGGATGATCTCGCCATTGCTTGGGGCGATTTTCAACGCCTGGGGTGAGGTCAACGACGATATTGGCTTGCCTGAGTGGCTTGATCCTCTCTTTTGCGGTTCGCGGGATGGGTATGACTCAGCTCAATTTTTTTTCCATCTTGAAGCGCACGAAAGGCACACCGGCGATCGTGAATGGCTCAGGAGCGATCACATTCCAGCCCCTTTGTTCAAGCATGGGCCGACTGAGGAGGCTGGCCTCTGTGTGCAACCGTTGGATTCCCATTTGTTGGGCATCGCATTCAATGGCTTTAAGAAGAGCTGATCCATGCCCCTGCCTGGCAGATCGACCTCGGCAATACAGCATTGATAGTCGGTTGGCTGGATGGCGAATCGCGAACCCTTCGTCGACTCCACTGACCCAGCCTTGGCCTTCTTCAAAGGTGCGATCCAAAAGTCCTGGTAGCCAAGCGAGGTTTGTCCAAGCCCTTATTTGTTCAGGGCTGTAAGTCTGAGTGGCCTGCGTTTGAATGGCATCCACGTAAATTTTGCGCAGTAACGGGGAGTCAGCGGGTTGGATGGGCCGCATGGCATCGCTTCGCAAAACGTTGCAAAGCAGGTAAGGTACTTGAACTTATCTGAAGCTGATGAATTCCTCCGCTCAGTCCCAGGGTGATTGGTTCAAGGATGATGCTTCGGCGCAAAGCAAGTCTGAGCGTCTTGTTGCTGCTGAGCTTCTCAACGGCCGCTTAGCCATGCTCGGCTTTGTGATTGGTTTGTTCACGGAAGCCTTGACAGGTCATGGCATTGTGAGTCAATTCACTTTTGGCGTTTTAGGAATTAATTGATGACTGATTATTCCGTTTGGATTTACGCAATGCTGGCTGTGGGTGCATTAATTACAGCAGCAGTTGTTTACACCCTCTCACAACCAAGTGACTTGCCCTATTTGAAGAAAAAATAGTTTTCTCTATAGATATTTGTATAACCCTGGAGCTCAGCTTCGGCCTTTTGTTTGGATCGTTCGAGGATGTCCCCTTTGCTTATGGTTTATGAGTCTGATTGTTTTTGGGATAGGTCAGGCGTCATGCAATCTGTCATTGAAATAAGCCAAAATACAGTATCGGACTGCTTTCGCAGGATTTTAGTTTGAACTTTGCTATTGCAATGAACCATTGATAGACAGTCTATAAATAATGAGGCGGTATGTCTTTAATCGAATATGTATCCGGCAAAAAATTTCTGATGCTGCACCATAGGAGCTCTTGCTTGGGTGAAAATAAAAAGGCGGTATTTAATCAAAATTCTTTCGTTTGTTCAATTTAGTTTGATCAAAATTTGGGCTTGTTCAGCTTCTAATCAAAGTATTGATCGAAGCTTTTCTGAGTAACTTTTGAGAGGCAAAGCTGAGAAAGAACCTCTTTTACGTTTGTTTTAAGCGTTCTCGACCGCTCCGAGATGGATGCTGCTCATGGTGTCAGTGAGCTCACCAATATCAAGGAGCCCTTCGGCACTAAACCAAGGAGCGTTGGCCCAACTGAATCCTTCCCCGAAGGTGTTGTCAGGTGCAACGACATACCAATGACAAGCCGTATCGGGGACGTCTACGGAACATTTCGACCAATCGTTTGACCATTGTGGGACCTGAACCCACATCACTGCAGCGAACAACAGTGAAAAAATCGATCTGAACATTGCGCCTCTGCCTGTACTCATATTTTAATATAGTTTTGTGAATTCTGAACGTTTGGATGGTGCCCGCCAGAATCCAACTGCATTCAAAACCAGTCGCCGCAGTCGTTTTGGCTTGCAGATCTTCTATTGGAAAAGCCGATGGCCTAGGGAGTTCGCTCAGAGGGGTTGAGCTAAACCTGTGATCGGGGTGTGATCGATGAGGAAACTGGGTTGTGGTTTCGGGCGATCTTCAATTGATGGATCAGTAGCTTCGATCGGGCGATTGATCAGATAATTAAAAATCTTAAATCAAGTTTGCTGAGCTAATGATGATTTTTTGAAATTATTAACTCCTTTTGGTGTCTGGAGGATCTATTTTTGAAGAGTTGACTTAATACTAATTGCTTCTAATTCACGGGAATAATCCTTGACGGATATCTCCTGCGTTAAGAAGGCTTTTCTCCTAGAAACACGGAGCTGTTGGGTTGGGAGGCGTTTCAGCTTCCTTTCCTGGCATGCTTTTCGCGGGCCTGACGTCGCTTCATGGCGTGCAAAAACCCCTTTTCAAGGGAGGTGAGTTTTGGATTGGATTCGCCAATTGCATCATGGGCGCGTTGCTTCGCGTCGTCGATGAATTTATCTCCTTTGTCGAAGCCCATCTAAATCTCGCTTTTCGTGCAATTTAGACACACTGTTTCAGCTTGACATCATTGTCAGCTAATCCTGTGAATTGCTTGCCACCAGTGACGGGCGTTGTCAGTAAAGGGGTTCAGGGTCTTATTGAATGAATCGCCAGCTTCTACTTCCAAAGAATGAAAACAGATTTCGTTTGCTTGGAACCTCCCTTTTTGTTTGGGGCAGTATCGCTGCTCTGATTGGCTGGGGCGTCATGAGTGCATACCCAGCACTTTGAGATCGCTCTCGGGCACTGATTCTCACGATGACGTGCCTTAGCCCGCACTGGGTTCCCCAGAGTGGGGTTTCTTTCAGGTAAGGAGGCGTGGCGGTTGAGTGCTTTGCCGTGTTGATCTCAATGCGCTTGAGTGATTTCAGGAATGTCTGATCGTTCGTGCGTCGTCGCTTTTAGATCCAATTTTTATGGCAGAAGACATTCAGCAAACCCATCCTCTCTATGCGTCGGATCGGGACATTTTGGATTCCTTGCTTGGTTTTGAGGGTGCTCCGGGGCCCGACCAGCTCACCTCCGCAGCCAGACTTGTGACGCGTTATGGAGAGTTTCCTGGGGCTGATGACATCAAGACAGACTTAGAGAAAGTTGTTGCTGGCTGGGGCTTAACTCGGGACACTCTCAATACTCAATGCAGGGAGATCTGGGAAAGCGGTTGGCGTCCAGGTCAAAGTCTCAGTGATGAGGTTGGCTCTGGATCCGATGTTAGTGATTCGGAAGCTACCTAATGATTGCAAGCATAACCTGATGACATTCTTTGTTTGTTCTTTTTAAAAGTAAAGAATGATTCGCGAAATTGCTGCTGCTAATTGATGCGTATTTCCTATAATCGCTCAAGAAACTAGTATTGATTGCCACTGTTTTAGCTGGTTCGTTGATGTTTTGAAATTTGATAATTGATGGGCCTCGATGATTGATTTGGCTTGGCATCTTGTGTTGTAAGTTTCTCGAAACCTCACCTCCTGACGCATCTCGCGTGCAGATCTGTCTCGTTTTCGTGGTCTGGCCCGTGGCTCGAGCTGAGGCGTTGCGTCGAACCGTTGATGGCTGGCCAGTCTTTTAAGCCTCT
>JACLAD010016094.1_pt1 | contig 11774 bp, 11 predicted proteins | sample 8027901 | NCBI WGS metagenome assembly JACLAD01 (sample SAMN15725071, study PRJNA655200) | protist metagenome | isolation source: fluorescence activated cell sorting (FACS) single amplified genomes of... | place: Spain: Blaines Bay Microbial Observatory, Mediterranean Sea | collected 2016-07-05
TCCAAAAGAAGCAATGTACCGGAGCATGTGCAACGCATCCTAGACAACGATAAAGATTATAAGCACTTTCTGGTTGTGCACGCTTATGTCTCTGATGAAGCTAGAAAAGAAATGCTTACCCCTCCGGAAAAGCGTGACCCTCCGCAATCAAGACGAACAGAACGTGAGTGGGCTCAAGAAAATGCAAAACGTAAAAACGCAACAGTTATTCAACACTGGGTTACGAATGAGGATTTTCTTTATTGTCATTGGCTCGCTAAGAGTGAACAGGATGTATATAGAACACTGGAAGAAACGGGTATGGAAGGAAGACTTATAAATTCAATGGCTCACGAAGCGCACTGGTACGAGACCGCGTTCCGCAATTCGGCTAAAATTACGCCAAATCTTCCTGAAAATGGATACAACTGGTAGAGACTAATCCACCCCAATGAATCGGCGTTGTTCCAATGAATATGTTGGTAACCTTAGAAAATTAGAGGTAGTCAAAATGGAAGAGAAACATTTCTTAGTGGTACACACCTTTACCACGGATGAAAAACGAAAGCAGAGTCTTACTCCACCAGAAAAAAGGAATCCTTCGAGTAAAAGAAAAACAGAACGTGAGTGGGCTGAGGCGACTTCTGGAGGCAAATACGCCAGAAAAATGCAGAAATGGATTGGTAATGATGAATTCTTATTCTGTCATTGGCTCGCCAAAAGTGAGCAGGATGTTTACAGGCAACTTGAAGAAAATGGTGTGGAGGGAAAAATTTTGAATTCGGTTGTCCATGAGGCACATTAATTTATGTCTGCTTACCGCAATTCTGACGAAATTTTAGAGAGCTATCCCGAAGACGGGATGTATTGGTAGAGACTAATCCCCCGCAAAGAATCAGCGTTGTTCTAAAGAGTATATTGGTAACCCTAGGAAATTAGAGTTAGTTAAAATGGAAGAAAAACATTTCTTTGTAGTGCACACTTTTGTTTCTGATGAGGCTCGAAAGGAATACCTAACGCCACCTGAGAAGAGAAATCCTCCAAAAAAAAAGCAGACAGAACGAGAATGGGCTCAAGCAGCAACAGGTAAATTTGCTAGGTGCGTTCAAGGATGGTGTGGAAATGAAGAGTTTTTCTATTGTCATTGGATTGCCAAGAGTGAGAGGGATGTTTACAGGCAGCTTGAAGAGTTTGGTTTGGAGGGAAAAATCGTCAATTCAATGGTTCAAGAAATCCATCAATTTGTTTCTGCTTATCGAAATTCAGATACGATTTATCGGGAGTATCCTGAAAATGGAATGTATTGGTAGCGAGTAGTGAATAAAACAACTTTGACCAGCGCAAAAATAACCGTGAGTGCAGTAGATGAGGCGCCCAGAAAAACGCGTCATCTCTGCAGGTGACAGAAGTATCGACCAGCCTAAAAATTGGAATCAGCATGGGTGCAAGCAGGGGAATATTAATCCATTGGTCTGCGCCCAACGCTTTTGTGCTTCTGCAAAAAATCTTCAGGGGGCTCAACAACTGTTATTGTCTGAGGTGGCATCGGAATGCTGTTCTATTCAAGAGTTCGAAATGAACGGAGAATGGCGTTGCTTCGGGAGTTAGACGCTTCGCGGGCAATCAACACCGCTGGTCAATCAGCGTTGTGTGTCTCTGCTAGTAGAGACAAGGGGAGTCTCAGAATCAATGTTAGCTAGATTCGTTGGTCGGCTGATCTGATGAGTTTGGATTTTTAGATATCGAGGCCACCTTCTCTGGCAGCCGCAATGAAGTCGATACTGAAATCATTCACCTCTTTCGCTTTATTCGCTAAGCCGAATAAATCCATGCGCTGGCGGTTGTTCTCGAGCAAAATGCCTGATAACACCTTCATCGTTGCGAGTTCCATTTGCAGATGCTGTAGATCAGCGCATCCAGAACGGACTCTCTCAGCCGTTTCAATGCTCCAGTTGCGGATGTATTGGAGATCATCCAGCACTTGTTCCCGTTGGACCTCTCGCTCATCAGCAATCACTTGTGAGACCGACTGCTTCGCGGCTTGGGTGACCACAGCTTCGAGATGCTGCCCGACACTGGAATTCCCCGTGAGAATCGTGGTCAGTTCCTTGGATTGGCTGGCCTGCCCAGACTGACCGTTTTGGGAATTATTCTCCTTCAGAATCTGAGCAACTCTGGTCTTTGATATGTTCAGCACCATGGCGATTTTACGCTGGCTGAGACCTTGATTGTGAAGTTCAAGAGTTGCCGCGCGGTTGCTAGCTGCATTTAGTTTGCGTTGCATGCTTACCTCAACTCGGGTTGGATGTCTCACTGGCAAAAGATAGTGTATAATAATGCAGTAGTTCTGAAAGTCTGCGGCGATGTTGTAGATGGAAGAAACGCTTAGCATACTCTTCCGCGTTACTTCGGTTTCCAACAAAATGGATTGGGACCCAGAATTTTTGTTGCCATGAGACGAATGTCGCTGCTGCTGAATTCTTATTCATTTTACTGCGGTAGTCGCCATTGACTAATTCCTGATAAGTTCCCTCCACCAATACCACTGCAGCTTCAAAAGCCTGCATCCGTTCCAACTCACGCTCAAAACGATCGCGGCTCTGCGTCATGCAGGAAACCAATTCATCGATAGAGTTCTTTCTTTCTAACACAAAACGCCCACAGGCGCTGCTGTAATCACCTGTTTGCAGGGTGGCTGTTTGCACTTGCATTGGGCTGAGATCCCAAGGTTGCTGCTCACGTGGATCGACGAGAACGCTTACCGCTTCGAGAGGTAGATTTTGAATCTGTGTGGGGGTTGGAGGCCATGAAAACTGTTTCATAAGGACTCCGATTGAATGCTCTGATTATTTAAATCATTCTTAAATTTATTCATTTTTGATTTTCTGTTCAACTCAATCATCATCCAACTTCCGTAACAATGATTCTCCATGACAACGCTTCGGGAAGCATTGACAAATCAGTACTTTCCCCTTGAGCTTCTGCAGGCGATTTAGAATGGATTTTTTGTTGGGCAGATAGGTTTGCTCATACAAATCACAAACTTCATCACGGCAGCCATCTTCTTCAAGGTAATAAGGGTTAGCGAACCGAGACCTTCCATCAATTCGCAGACATCTATCTGCTCCAGCCCATGCGATGAGATTGAGATCCGTCTGCTCATTAGCCAGAACTGCTTGGCCATCTTCAACCTGCTGCTTACGCTCCAGTTCAGAGATGGACCAATCCTGCTGAGGTGTGGATCTAATCAACTTCATCGCCTGTGGAATATTGATTTCACCCTCTTCTACTTTCTCGAAAACTTCGGGCGATTCCTTTTTAATCTTCTCTGCCTGATTGACGTAGCGCTCGTTTGTACCTAGTGCTTTTGCTGCCTGTGTCCTCGACTTGACTCTCGTCTTCTTTGGATCCTTGTTGGTCGCTGGTGGAATTTTTTCCACAACCGACCTCTTGTCCACCTGACGATGCTGGTTTGTCCCACTGGGATTCTGATTGCCACCTGCTGCCTGTTGACGTTTTTTGGCTTCAGCTTCAAATAACGGTTTCATTTTCACTGCCAGTGCAGCCCGTTGTGAAGATGAAAGGTGCCTGCGCTTCTCATTCAGCGAAATTGCATACCCAACTGGATCTTCACCGTGGTACTTCATTGTTTTGACTGCTACACCTGCCAACTCGCAGGCCTTTACTCGATTACGCCCATCCAGAATCTTTTCCTCGTACAAAACCACTGGATGCTGCAACCCGTTCACTTTAATGTCTTCCGCAAGATCTTCTAACTCCTCATCGCTTAGTAATGGCCAGACATCAGCGATGGAGTGGGCTTCTAGTATTTTAGGTCTTCTATCTGTCATCTCAAATCTCTGTTCAATTGTGAAAAATGAAGCTTTGATCCAAGTTGTAAACTCATATTCTACCTACTAAATTGGAGAAAAAATTTCCGCAGTTTACCCTTCTCAGTCATTAGCAAATTGATGTTTATTCGAAGCGATTCTTACTCTGGGCTCTCTGTTTGACAGCAAAGCACTTAATCTCTTCCATTTCTGCCTAATCAGGTTTTCATAAAGGCATCGACAGGCGCATTGGCACTTTCAAACTCCTCTTTTTGATTCACAATAAGGTTTTCAATTTCTGAGAGACGACTCCGTAAGTCACTTCTCACTTCTACAAAACGATCTTTGTCAGAATGTGAAACTTCCTTCCCACCATAAAATATTACCTTTAGCGCCTCATCCGCACCGAACAGTTCAACCAAATTTTTCATCCATTTATGATATGCTTCTGGAATATAAAAGTTGGGATTGTTCTTTTCGTCCTCTGGAAGGGGTTGCTGTTGAGTAGACTGATGGATAACCTTCGTTCTTCTTGATGTTAGTAATGGCCAAGCACCTTGAAAATATCCTTCAGGCCTGACGATGTAGGGCCAGTTTGCACAACTGGGGAGATCTTTATCCTGACCCCGTTTTTTACTTGTTCGAACTCGAAATAGGCCAAGAATTTGTCCCACACGGTTGCACTCGTCACGGAACCGAGGTCCATGCCCATGGAAGGAGTTCTCAGGCTCCTTGAGAACTTCAACACAGAACATACGTAACATCTGTTGGACAAGGATGTCGTACATCAGTAGTTGTCGGCCAAAGGCATGCTCTTCAAGGCCACTTACTTTGGGGTGTTCACCAGTTAAAATAGTGGGTCGTAGATTGATCTTCGATTCAATCCCTGATTGACTTTGGGGCAAAAATTCGCCCCATGCTTTTGCGCTGCTAGGTGGAGTCAATTCAATGATTGGGGTGGGCAGTGCCGTGTCGGGAAAGAATTCTACCTTACACTTTTCGTAATGCTCATAGAGCTTTCGTTGAAATTCTTTGGGACTTTGCCTGCTGAATTCTGCGTAGGTTTCGTTGAGTATTGTTGAAGATGGGTGTTTAGACATATCACTCTCCGTGAGAAAGATTAGGGTTTACTCTCTTAATGAGTGATTGGGGAAACTCATGTCCCCATTGGAACGTACAGCTTTATCCGATTTTCAGATCCAGTTTTAAGAAGCTCCCGCAGGAAGAAACTGGAGAGGTTGATCTGCTGCTCAAAACTGTACCTGCACTACCTTGTCAGTACCTAAAGCGAAGGTTGTGATACTACAGAATCCCTGATTTTGTCTGGGGTTGAAGACCCTTCGCAGTACCTACAGTACCTGTAGTGCTAAAACCTTTTCTGTTACGCGTATATGTAGCTGTTATACGAGTTATGAATGTTTTTCTATGAACAGGTACTGCAGGTATTGCAGGTACTGACAGCCCAGATTTTACATGGCCTTCAGAGTGTCAACACCTTTGGAACAGGTACTGACAGGTACTGAAAAAGCGACTAAAATCACAGTTGCTTCCGGTAAACCGAGCGGCGTTTGCCCTTGAAAGTTTCAACACCCTTTTTTAGTCCTTGGCGTGCGAGAATTTTCCCAACTCGCATTTCATCACTACGCTTCCAACAACCCTTATTTGGGTATTCAAGCACATTTTCCAAAATTTCCGCCGTTGTGACGCCATCACGGTGTTTAAGGTATTCAATGATAGATTCTTCCCAAGCGTCTTCTTGGTATCGTTCTTCCTGCTCCTTAAGAGCTTCTGTCCTTGCTGCATCGCTGAGTAGAAAAGATTCCCCATTGCGATATCGAACGATAGCTTCTGCCCAAAGTTGATCCCGATCCTGTCGGAGCCCTTCTCTGTCAATAGCTTCACAGTGGACAGGCCAAAATCTGCGATTACCCGTTGAGTCGGGTAGGTAGTCTTTCGAGTTGGTTGTTCCACCAAAAACACATGTTCGAGGCTTCTGTACCACATTGCGGCCATAAGCTGGGCGGTAACGATCATGGGTAGTCGTTATGAAAGACTTCATGGTTTCCACATCGCATTTTCGTATGGCAGCAAGTTCTGCGATTTCGATAACCCATACCCCATCCAACCTTTCCGCAGCTTCCTTACCTCTAAAGGTGTTCAGTTCAGCTGACCAGCCATTGGCAAGCACAGTAAAAACTGTTGATTTTCCGATACCCTGCTCACCCTCAAGTATTAATACATGGTCAAATTTAGTTCCGGATTGGAAAGCCCTAGTCACAGCAGCCAATAACCAACAGCGCCCTGCTTCACGAACAAATAGGGTGTCTTTGGCTCCACAATAGACACTCAACCAATTATCTAACCTAGACTGTCCATCCCACTCCAGAGAGTTTAGCCAGTCGGTCAGTATGTTTCGGCGACAACTTCCCGAATACAACATGACTCCTTCATGGACCAGCTTAGTACTGATGCGTCGCAGACCTTCATCGAAGTCTTGGAGTTTTTCAGTCAACTCCAAATCACGTTGATCGCCCCATTCCACCGTTTCACCAAACTCTGACTTGGTTAATGTTTTCTGTAGAAACTCATCGAACCAGATTTCAGCATGATTTTGCCGAAGGTACTGCTGTACGTTGCAGATGTTGGCAACGAGTATGTGACGGTCTTTACCAATTTGCTGATGATGCCAGCCCAATTCATCTAAGCCGTTAGCATGATTTATCTCGCTGTTGGAGGTGTCACATGGACTTTTGTTTGGGAATTCACGTTGATCTCGGCAAGGTGTCACAACTAATGGGGACTGCATGCCATAGCAGAACCCATCACGCACATCTTTCTCTGCTTGCTTCGGGTCCGTGGTGTTACTTTGTGCGGCTGCTATCAAGTCAGACAGAGCCTGTTCCTGATTCAGGAGCTCTGAAGCAGCATAGCCTCCTATCAATCTAGACAACCTTAAGCGAGTGTTGTGCTTCTCCCCTTTCGGTGCTTGTTCAATTTTCTGAACAGCGTTCTCCAAAACTGTCTCGGCGTAGTTTTGTTCTTTACTTTGGTCAGCAGGTTTGCGCTGGGGCTTGGATTCCATCAAGGTGGTGGGTCGTGACAATTCTGTGGAGGATTCTGGTTTCCACTTGTGCACATCCAAGATAGAAGCGTTTGGGTTGAAGTAGGCATCAGGATCATAGGACATGAAACACATGCGACAAAGGTCCTTGCACTGTGGATCAATCGTTAAGCCATGGACCTCTTTGAAATAGCGTTCTGCTGCTAGAAAGAACTGGAGGTGTTCTTCAGCGTCGGCTGCCTTAGGAATCCGAAGTCCTGCTTTTAGTCCGATCTCTGATGGACTCAGGAAAAGTTCCTCAATGTGTAGCACCCTTTGCAATTTCAGTTTGATTGCTTGGATCTCCTCCGGAGTCCCTAGCTTGTCTAGGTCAATCTGGAGACGGCCTGAATGCTCGATCAATCCAGCATTGTTACGCTCCCTGAACTTACCAGACCAGCAGAAGGCCTGAAGTTCCCTCTTTACTTTACTGGCCTCTTCAAATTTCCCAGCGGCGACGAGTGCACGAATCTTCAAAATCTTCTCTTTCGTGCTCTTGGGTGGATTACGAATCTCTTGGTAGACCGCGCCCAAACTTCTAACCATCTGTTGCCTGAACCCAACACCGACTCCACAACTCACATTGGGTGGATTAGGAATTGAGACAGGTTTTTTGCCCATATTCACTCCATCTGATACGGGTGTGACCAATGTGGAGCAGCATGCAGAGGCCAAAATTCAATGAATTTCAGCATTGAGAGGTAGGCAGGCATCTGGTAGGATCTTTCCTGATGCCAAACCGCATCTCTGCAGCTAGTCCATATGGCTGTATTATTGGCCTCTGTTTTCTCTCGCCGACCAAAGTTCGAGAAAACAGAGGTTACAAAATTAATGGATTCCTTTACTGGGAATCCTATGCCCTACCTGTTGACATCTTCTTTACAATTTCAAAGCATCCTCAAGCAGTTGATTGACTTCTTTCCTTGAAACAAAGGTCTTTCTTCCAATCTTCACTCGTTTTAACTTTCCTTGACTGAGCCAGTTGTTCAGCGTGTTTTTTGAGAGACGAAGAGTATCAGCCGCCTCTTGAGTTGTCAGTAGGGGGTGGGTCTTGTGGACTGTGTTCATTTTTGATCCGCTAAAGATTTTACTTGCATGATTAACAAAATTAGTTTTTAATTGCTTTATTAAAATGTTTATTGTCTTTCAATCTCTTTTTTACTTTTATAAAATCTAGATGTCAACAAGAAACTTTGATCTATGCCACGACCTCTAACACCACAATCAAAGTTGTCTAAGTCAACGGCACGACTTTCCCAATATTTAGCCGAGAATGAGATTAGCCGAACAGAAATTGCCAAAGCGCTTGAAATGTCTGTCAGCGGTTTAAACTCAATTTTCCACAGAGGAGTAGAACTTAGTGTCGTTCAGGCTAAAGCGATTGAGCAAGAGTATGGGATCAGTGAAAAATGGATACTGAAGGGAGAAGAACCAAAGATGGTCAATCCTTGGAATAAGCTTAATTTAGGGGACAGGTGGCTTCTACAAGCTACTTCACCAGATTCTATGAGGGATTACAGGAGTATGGTGAAGTGGACCATGGAGTTGACGGAGGAACACTTTAAATTAGAAGTACAAAAGTGGATGGGGGTACTTTTCATGAAAACCCTTGATGGCAACGAAGAGCTGATCAGCGGATTAAAATATTGGTCCAAAAATATTCACGATCTGCTTCACGCTGAATACAAAAAATTGAAGGAAGATCTCCCTGTAAAGAATGTTTCGGATGAGGAACGCTATCGTTTAATCTTAGAGGGTGCTGATCCCCCTGATATGAAACAATGGCAAACGATGCGTTACTACTGCATGGATCTGACAACTCCTGAAGAACAGATGCTCCCGTCCTCTGAAGCAGCAAGCCTCAAAATCGATATTGATTTGTCGTGGATCAATGATCACCGAGAAAAGTTTCTCAGACCTTGGAAAGAGTTACTCCATTCTGTGAGGCAAAGATTAGTTGATTTGAAAGAAGAAAATACTTCGAACTCAATTTAACATCACAGGAGAATGAAATGGGATTATTGGTCGAATGCCCAAAATGCAGAAGCAGGAATCCGGAAGGAACTGCAAATTGTGGTGGGAACTTTAGATCGGGCGAGAAGAAGGGGGAGAAATGTGGTTACTCCCGCCTAAACAAGCATGCAGGTAAGACCTACTGGATTGAGTATCGTGAATATGGGAAGCGCAAGAGGGAGAGAATTGGTCCCAGCAAAACTGCTGCAGAGGCAAGATTACTAGAAGTACAGAAGGCGCTAGTTGAAAAGCGTCATGTTGAGTGGGACAAAAATGCCCGTGTCACACTCGGGAAGCTTTTTGATTGGTTTTTAAATCTGCAGGAAGTGCAAAAACTCGATAGTCATCTCCGCATCAAAGTTCAGGTGAAAGCACTCAAGCGGCTTTTGAATCATAATCAGTTAATTCGTGATCTCTCAACAGCCCAACTGGAAAACTACGTTCATGCAAGGCTCCAAGAACCCTCTCCAAATAGAATCGGAAAGACCATTGCTCCGAAGACTGTGAAGGAAGAAATTAGTCTACTCAGGAATATGCTAAACCGAGGTTTGAGCTATGAGTTCATTAGCAGCATTCCAATCTCCCGTTATCCCACTGTGAGAGTCGACAATGTCCGTAAACGCGTTTTTGAAAAGGAGGAATATCAACGATTATTAGAGGAGTGCCCGTTGTGGCTCAGGCGCATTGTCATCATGGCTCATGGTACAGGCATGCGCCAAGGTGAAATTCTAAAGTTGCAGTGGAGTGATGTGGATCTAAAAACAGGCTTTGTACGCTTAAAGGCTTCGATGACCAAAACAGACGAGGCCCGTTCAGTGAGATTGCTACCAGAGGTGATCACCATGCTCCGTGAAATTCCAAGGACGCTACACACTCAACAAGTCTTTTTATCGGCTACGAACAAACCCATCCCTTACTGGACAACCTATGTCCAAAAGGAATGGAAACGCTCACTTGAAAAAGCTGGAATTAAGGGGGCTTGCTTCCACGACTTGCGGCATGATTTTGTGACCAGAGCGATGCGTGGGGGCAACGCTTCACACATTGTTATGAAACAAGTCGGCCATAAGACAGACTCCATGCTACGCCGCTACCAATTGATTGACGAGAGGGACTTACTTGAACTTCAAATCAATCCATTAGTTACGACTCAAGACCAGAAAACAGGCTAAAACTTGGACACAAATTACGTGTCCATATACGTGTCCACCAGCCAGTTTTGAAGGGGTAAGTCGAGGTAAGAGAGAGGAAAGCGAAGATGATAAAAATTCTGCTCAAAGCCAGATGTAGTGTGGGTTTGAGGGTAATAGAAGTAAGTTGAAGGAATTGTAAGTAAAGTTGCAATATGGTGGAGGCAAGGAGGATCGAACTCCTGACCTCAACGCTGCCAGCGTTGCGCTCTCCCAGCTGAGCTATGCCCCCACGTAGAGCTTGGTCGGAACCTGATGAGCAGGTGATTTTTGGAAGTGGCGTCCCCAAGGGGATTCGAACCCCTGTTACCGCCGTGAAAGGGCGATGTCCTAGGCCTCTAGACGATGGGGACCTGCTGAAGGCTCAGCGAAAGCTGTTAAATATAAATTCCTCCCCAAAAGCTGTCAACTCTCTTTTTGTGAAGCTGCGTACTTTTTCTCTAAGAAGGAATCACACTCCTTGAAAAAACACACGATTTCTTCTGCCAAAACTGGAGAAATTCCGGACACTTGCCGCAACTCCTCCACACTCGCCTCTCGCACCCGTTTCAAGCTGCCAAAGTGTTTGAGCAGAGCTCGCTTGCGTCGATTTCCCACTCCAGGGATTTCATCTAGCAGAGATTTTAGATTGTCTTGCCGCTTGAGCTTGCGTTGAAACTCAATGGCAAAGCGGTGCGCTTCATCACGGATATTCTGTAGGAAGTAGAGTACCGAAGAGTGGCGCTGAAGCCTGATCTCATTCTTTTGATTGGGTTTGACAACATATTCGTAGTCTTCATCATTGCCGCGAGTCACCCCTCGCCTGCGTTCCGAACGTCCCTTGGCCAGACCAATGATGTCTTGTTGATGCCAGTCAATTCCTAATTTTTCCAGAACAGCCAGAGCCGCATTAAGCTGTCCCTTCCCACCGTCAATGATGATCAGATCGGGCAGAGGTTGTTGGCCGCTCAACGCACGCTGGTAGCGACGAGTTAGTACTTCCTCCATACTTGCAAAATCATCCGGGCTATGAATCGTCCGTAGCTTGTACTTGCGGTAGTTCTCTTTGGCAGGCTTGTTTCCTTCCCAGCAAACCATCGAAGCAACGGTCATTTCACCGCTGAAGTGTGAAATATCAAAGCACTCCACCCGATCCGGAAGTTTTTTTAGATGAAGAAAATTCTGAACTTGCCGGAGAATCTCGCTGTCTTTAACGACTCGCCTTCTCTGTTCCTCCAGATTCGCTCGAGCGTTTTGAAAAGCTAGGCTCACCAATTCTTTTTTATGACCACGCTTGGGAACCATTAATTGAACCCTGTGACCAGCTTGCTCAGACAAAGCATCTCCCAATATTTCTTCTTCAGGATACCCAAAGGGCAGCAATACCTGGCGCGGGATACCTGTCATTTCACTGGTGTAGAGCCGATTGATGGCCTGTCCAAGTAAATTTGCATCCGAGGCTTGTTCACTCGTCTCAAAGAAGAAAAAGTCTGAACCCAACAAGCGTCCATTGCGAATGAAGAGTACCTGAACACCAGCAGTTCCAGCTTCTCGGTAGAGATTGAAGACATCTCGATCCTCTCCATCTGGTGACATTACCGTCTGTCGAGTGAAGATGCGTTGCAATGATTGAATTTGGTCACGCAGTTGGGCCGCTTGTTCAAATTCCAGAGTTTCTGAAGC